>Ga0247839_1003484_pt1 | contig 21684 bp, 17 predicted proteins | sample LaCruzMarch2015__6_FD_192405 | JGI IMG/M metagenome (GOLD analysis project Ga0247839, IMG submission 192405) | Freshwater microbial communities from meromictic Lake La Cruz, Castile-La Mancha, Spain - LaCruzMarch2015_16m | ecosystem: Environmental > Aquatic > Freshwater > Lake | place: Spain... | reverse complement strand
TTGTGAAACTTGTAGCCTCCTTCCCTTAGACATAAGGGTAAGGAATTTAGGATGGGTTACTAAATTCAAGAACTACTATTTTGTGAAACTTGTAGCCTCCTTCCCTTAGACATAAGGGTAAGGAATTTAGGATGGGTTACTAAATTCAAGAACTACTATTTTGTGAAACTTGTAGCCTCCTTCCCTTAGACATAAGGGTAAGGAATTTAGGATGGGTTACTAAATTCAAGAACTACTATTTTGTGAAACTTGTAGCCTCCTTCCCTTAGACATAAGGGTAAGGAATTCAAGGATGGGTTATTTAAATGTCCTCCATAAAAAAAAGAAACTTTTTTGCAAAAGTTTCTTTTTTTCCTATATCATAATAAGTCCGTGATTCTTATTAAGATTTATTTTATGAAATTTACTAAATATTAGTAAGGTAAATTAACAGTACTTAAGTTAGTAACACCTGAAGCAGTATCAAATGCTTTTATAAGCCCGTCAGATTCAGCAGCTGCTAATACAATTGCACCAGCTGTTACTCCTCAAGTAGAACTTAGTGTAAGAGTTACACCATCTCTAGATACTTTATCTACATTAGCTCAAGATGTACCTAATTTATCATTAACTTTAAACATATTAGCATCTGAATCTATTAAAGTTAATACTTTACCATCAATTGTTCAACTTCCAGTATGTAAAGAAGTAACTCCTCTAGGAGCATAAGTACCATTTACTATAGCTGTATCTATACCATCTTGTTCCATAGTAGCAGAAACTTGGAATACTCCACCTGCTCTAGTAGTACCACCGATTTTATATTCTTTATCTGATTTAGGATCTTTGAAATCTTTTGCTATAACATTTAAAACTGTATAATTAGGATTACCTGCATTATATTGAGTTCAAGTAGTAACACCAGTTGAACCTCAGATAGAAAGAGTTAGAGAACTAACAGTATCATTGATAAAACTTAATAAAGGAACACCTTCAACCATTTTTAAAGAAATTGCTGATTGGATATTTCCAATATCAGAAGTTCTTTTAGAGTTTCTAGCATCAGCTGAATATCCTTGTAAAGATATGAAAGCAATAGTACCTAGAATAGCCAAAATAGTAATAACAACGATTAACTCCACTAATGTAAACGCATTTTTTGTATTTCTCATTTATATATGATTAGGAAATAAAATACAAAATAAACTTCATAAAATGTCTTACTTAAGACTCGAATATTTTACTCTATAATGCATAAAAATGCAAATAAATCATATAAGATTGTATAGACTACTATAATAAATACTATTTTAATAAACATAGTAAATTATAATATATTAATGTCAATTACACATAGTTTCTTTAGTAATAAGCAATTATTATGCATATATCTATAATGATAATCATTATTATATTAAGTGTTAAAAACTTTAGTAATAATTACTATTATTCTGATTAAATTTTAATTTATTATATATTTTTTGATATTTCATTAAAAGTTGTATAAAAAATTTACAAAAGTTTTTAACAGGAAATAACCCTAACCTGAATCCTTTCCCTTAAGTCTAAGGGCAAGGGGCTCAAAAAATTAAATTGTAGCCTCCTTCCCTTAGACTTAAGGGAAGGAATTCAAGGATGGGTTATTCTGTTTTCAAGGATGGGTTATTCTGTTTTCAAGGATGGGTTATTCTGTTTTCAAGGATGGGTTATTCTGTTTTCAAGGATGGGTTATTCTGTTTTCAAGGATGGGTTATTTTTTTTCCTATAAACTTTTTGCGATTTTTCCCATTTCGAAGAAAGGTAACATTATAGCAACTACTACTGTACCTACAAGTATTCAGACTATTACGATAATAATTGGCTCCATCATACTAGACATATTTCATATATATCTTTTTAATTCTCAGTTATAGTTGTGTCATACTTTTTTTAGAGATTCTGATAGACTTCATGTTTCTTCTCATGTACTTACTACATATGCAAATTCCTCAGGGAATAGTGGATTTATATATACACTTGATTCATAATCTAGATTAAGTCATAGTGATTTAGATATTGTAAGTCATACTTCTACTTCGTTTTTAATTCTGATCAATTCTTTTTTATAAGCCAAATTTGGTACTACTTTACTTGATGTTTTTAGTGATTCTAATAATAATACTCAGGAATCAAGTAGAATAGTGAATGATTTTATAAAGAATACTATATTTGATTGTTTTACTACATATCAAAAAATAGGTAATTTAGTATAAAATTTAGCCAAAGATATTTTTCAAATATATGTATTATTAAACATTTTGAATAATACTATAGATCAAATTCCTCATAAGATTAATTTTAAATAATCATTGATGAAAAAGTTTGATATTCATACTACAAATTGAGTTAGTGCAGGTAGTTCACTTCATGCCTTTTCAAAAGATTCAGTAATTCTTGGTACTATAAAAATCATCATAAATACTACCATGAGAATAGTCATCGATAAAAGAATCATTGGATAGATCATTGCTCATTTTACTCTTCATTTCAACTCTATATTTTCAAGTAAGTTTTGATCAAGCTCTGCTAAAATTTTACCTAATTGTCATGTTTTTTCTCATACTCAAACAAGTGCAACGGTTAGAGAATCAAATACTTTTGGGTATTCATTCATAGTTTCACTTATACTTATTCAGTGATTTATATTTTCTTTCATTTCTTGAACTATCCTTTTTAAATAGTGATTTTTTATTTGTTTAATTAGGATTCATAATGCTCATTTTATATCAATTCACGAATTTACAAATATAGAAAATTTGTTTATAAACTCCCATAATTCTTTTTTTGAGACACTCTCAAATAAAGTAATTTCAAAATTCATATTACTTCATTTGTGCGACTGTTTATTTCTTTTAGCTTTTCTAGCTTTTTCTAAAAGCTCAATAAACTTCTTGTTATTGAAATTTCAGTACTTATCATAAAAGCTGTTTCAAAATATCATGTTAGTTTTATAAAAAATTATTATATATTCCCATCTTTACTTATTACTTCTTCTGCTTCACTTATTACTGTTGAATAGTCTCATTTTTTCAGTAATTCTTCTAAAATGCTATATTTATTTACTACTTTTTGGTTTTTTTGATCAATTTTATATATTTTTTCATTTTCAATTGCTTTTTTCAAATAAAAATTTATTTTTTTGTCTATAAATCAATCTTTTATATACCTTATAGCTTCTTGTTTCAATTTAAGTATTTCTCATGTGTAATACAGAGTTTCGAGACTTTTTATTATTCTGCTTGTTTCTTTTCTCTTTTTTAATACTTCTAATTCTCTATCAATATCTTCAATACTTTTTCATTGAAGTTTTTTTATGTCACTATTTTTTAATCATTCTTTTATTTTTAAATCTAGTAAATATTTAGAAGAAATATCTACGATATCTTTTCTGATTTCTCTTCTTAAAAATAATAAACTTACATCATCATCAAAATTTGCTCATCATCTAAACTCTTTTAAATCATCTATTATGTATTCATATATACTATGTATATCACTTAATTTTTTACAAATATGAGCAAAAATAATCATTAGTTTATCTATAGAATAAAATACTCATTCTGGACTTTTACTTTCTACGATTCAGTCACTATATGTTAAGAGTATATCTCAATCTTCTAAAATTATTTGTTTGACCTTTATATCTGTGGATTTATTTATCAATCTTATTCAAGCGGCTAATCATCCTGGTATGACTTTTTCTACTATTCAAGTACCTTTTCTATAAATAAGCATAGGTTCATGTCACATTCATACGAAATTTAGTGTATTAGTATCATCTTTGTATATATCAAAGAATATTCATGTGATGAAGTTTCTGGATTTTAGATCTTGTTTTAATCAATTATTTATTTCAAATGTTAGTTCTCTTAAATTGGAGTTTTTTACATATTTATTAAATAATCTACTTAGTAAAGTAATTATAAACCCAGCTCTAATACCATGTCATGTAGCATCTCATAGGAAGAAATTATATTTACTTTCATTTTCGACAAATCAGAATGTATCACCTGATATTTTGTCTGCTCATAATATTTTTCAGTAAAGTTCATATCATAACATTTTATTACTTGTTAATTCCTTTACTAATCATTTATGCATATTTGCTAATTTTCTTGCAGCTAAGTCATTTTTTATTTTTGAATCTTCTTCTATAAGTAAGTTTATTTCATCTAATAATTTCTTTTTTCTTATTCTATCTTTAATTTTTTTAAAAAAATTAATTTTATCTTTTAATCTAGTAATAAATGATCTTTTCTTTTCTTTTTTGATATTATTTGCATCTTCATTATCTAGATTTACTGTTTTTCCAATTAGATACATTGCTTCCAATTTTGCATCTGCTCTTATTTTTTCATTTTTCTTTCTATTTTCTCTGTCTCTATTTATTAGTATTATCTTTTTTTCTTTATTGTAAAATCTTACTACAGAAGGTTTTTCTGCATTTTCTTCTAAAAATTTTTGTAATAATTCTAATGCTTGATCACTTTTCTTATTTCATACTAATATATCTACTTCATCTTTAATTTTTCTAAATCTGATTTTAAATCTTTCTTTATCTACATTTTGATTATATTTTTCTTCTTTTCTTTCCAATTCTTCAAATAGATAATTTAATTTTTTTTGTTTATTTTTTAATTCATTTGTTAATCTAATTTTTTCTCTTTCATTAGTTCATTCTTTATCATCTATTTTATCTATTTTTTCTAATATAATATTTAGAGAATCTTTTTCTTTGTATTCTATTTCTTTTAGTGCTTGTCTTGCTTTTTCCCATTCTGAAAGCATAACAAAAAGTTCAACAGCCTTAATCGCGCTATTAAATTCTCTGACTTTATTACTATCAAAAATTTTCTTTTTAAAAAGTGAAAACATTTTTTAATTATTGGAAATAAATATTATATTAATTTAAGTGCTTCTTCTACGGTTGTTTCTCATAATACTGCTTTTAATAATGCATCTTGTGTGATTGTTATCATTCAGTGCTTTACTGCTTCATCTCTCATTGCATTAGAACTTTCTTTTTCTAAGATTAATGGTTCTAAGAATTCTCAAACAACAAGTACTTCATGAAATCACATTCTTCAATTATATCATGTAAATCAACATTTTTCACATCATTTTCAATGATAAAATTGTACATTTTCTAATTCTGTTTTATCAATAATTGGTCCTAATATTTCATTTACTTTTTTCCTTTGTGTATCTTTTATTGTTATTTTTTCTTTACAAAATAAACATATTTTTTTTCAAAGTCTTTGAGATATAACCATTTTCATTGCCGAAGCTAACAAGAATGGTTCAACTCCCATATTTATCAATCTTTGTACTGTTCAAGTTGCAGAGTTTGTATGTATAGTAGATAATACCAAGTGTCATGTTAATGCCGCTTCTACAGCAAGAGTTGCTGTTTCCTTGTCTCTGATTTCTCATACCATTATTATATCTGGATCTTGTCTAACTAAACTTCTAAGTCCTGTAGAAAAAGTATATCATATTTCTGGTTTTACTTGAGATTGGTTTACGTATTGTATAGCATATTCCACTGGATCTTCTAGTGTAGATATATTATATTCTAGAGGATTAAAGTTTTTAAGTATTCCAAATAAAGTTGTAGATTTTCATGACCCTGTAGGTCATGCTACAAGTATTATTCAATATTTACTTTCCAGTGAGTCTCTTACTTTTATCAAATTCACATCTATTAATCATAATGCTTCTATGTTTATAAGTGATTCATCTTGTTTAAGTATTCTCATTACCACTTTTTCTCAATATGTTGTAGGTAGAGTCGATAGTCTTATATCTACATTTTTACTCTCTTTTTCATACATATATACTATTTTACCATCCTGTGGTTTTTTGTTTTCATCAATTTTTATTTTTGATAAAACTTTTAATCTTGTGATAATACTACTTGTATTTTCGAAGTGTAATTTATCATACAGTAAAAAATCTCAATCTTTACGAAATCTAATTAACAAGAAAAACTCAGTTGGTTCTATATGGATATCAGAAGCTCATAATTCTATAGCATTAACAAACATTTTGCTTATATAATCAACAACATCTCATAAATCCTTTTTAACTTTTAGAGCATCTATATTTAAATTATTATTCATTTTTACTAAATTAATTTTTACTTAATACATTTTAGCATACTTTCAATAAATAGTTAAATAAATCATATTGACATACTTATATATGCTATATATAATATATTTTTTACTTTATTAATATCTATAACTTTTTTATTAACACCCATATTTTTTTACAAAAAACTCTTCATCTAAATGAAGAGTTTTTGTTACTTATTAAGGTATGTTTTTAATAAAAAATCTTTTATCAATTTCTTAGTCATAGCATTTTTTTGTTCTTCCAATCTAACTTTTTCTCTTTCAATTTTTTCTCTTTCAATTTTTTCATTAGCTGACAATTTTTCAGCTTTTAACTTTTCTTCTTCTTGTTTTTTGATACCTAACTCTTTATTTAGAGCATTATCGAAGTCTTCTTTATTAGAATAAATTATATTATTGAACTTATAATTTATTCATCAGAAATATTCTTCTTGAGTATATGTATCAAAATTATAAGAATCTATTTTTACTACATTTAATACCCAAGGTTTAGAAATAATTGTTAAAGTTGATTTTTCAATGTTTTTATAATTATTTTTTATTGTAGTTTTGTATATTTCTAAGGAATGTTTTTCTGGATTGGTAATAAATAACATAGTTATTACAGAAAATGTAATAAATATTAATCATAAGACTAAAAATATTCTTGTTTTTTGTTCTTTTAGTTTTTCTCTAAACTTTTTTTTCTCTTTAACAACATTTTCTAAAATTTTATTTTCTTTTTCTATAAATTCTGATTTATAATTTCAAAATAATTCAGTTTTTTTATCACCTATTTTTTCATCAGATTCTTCACTTGATAAAGTTTTTAATTTTGGCTTTTTCTTATTAATTTCTTCTTCTACTTTTTCGTTTATTTTTCTTTCTATTTCTTCTACTTCGTCTTTATTTTTCTTATTATTTATAGTAGTTTCAATATCTTCATTATTAGCACCTTTATTTATTTCCTCATTTTTTCTTCCTTCTTGAATATCATCTATTATATTATTTTTGTCTGTTTTACTATTTATAATTTCATTAATTTTTATCATGTTTTTACCAGAACCATCAATTATATTTTTATCTTCAGGTAATATTACATCCGTTAAATTTTCTTCTTTAGAAACTTCATTATTTTTTTCATCTATCAATTCTAAAGTTTCTGTTAGCTCTTCTTTTTTTTCTTCATGTTCGATCTCTATTTTTTCTTCATTCTCTTCTTCTATTTCTAGAGGTGATTTATTTGTTTTAATAGACAAAAGTGTTATTTTTGGTACCATTGAGACAACTTCTTTTTTTTCTTCTACAGGGGTTTCTACAATAATATTTTGATTATCTTCCACAATAGCTTCTTCTAATGATTCTACAATTTCTGATTTAGTATCTACAGATTTAGTTTTATTTTTTATTGCTGAAAGATTTATTTTTGGATTTTGGCTCATAGTAAAATTTTAAATTATAAATTTATATAGTTAATAATACTATATTTTAATTATTAAATCAAATAACTGACATATTTATTAGATTATTTTATAAAAATATTAGCATATAAATTTGATTTTTATATTATATTATATAATCTATTTATAGAAATATTCTATTACTAACTTTAAAAAAATGATAAAACCTAGACCAATTTCTTGATTCTATGAAAATTTACCTGATGCTCAACTTTTTGAAGAAAATTATAAAGACATAATTAGAAAAAATTATTCATTATCTTGATTTACCCCACTTGATACACCAAATATAGAAAGAATAGAAACTCTTACATCGAAATGAGCAGATGATAATGAAATATATGGTATTAAAAGATTAAAAGCAGAGTGAGAAGAAAAAAATGATTTTGAATTATGATTACGCTTTGATTTAACCGTTCCTCTTGCTAGGTATGTTGCCCAATATGAGTGAGAATTGGATTTTCCTTTTAAAAGACAACAAATAGCAAGAGTTTATAGATGAGAAAGACCTCAAAAATGAAGATATAGAGAATTTTATCAAGCTGATATAGATATTATTTGAAACACAAATCTGCCTTTGTTTGCTGATGTAGAAATAATTTCTACTATTTATAATTCTTTAAAAGAGCTGAATTTTTGAGATTTTGTTATAAATATAAATAACAAAAAGTTATTAACATGATACTTGGAAAGTATATGTGTAACTGAAATAGTAAAAACTATTTCAATAATAGACAAAAAAGATAAAGTAAAATCAATAACTCCATTACTGGAAGAATTGTGACTAGATGAAGAAAAAATAAATCAAATTTTATCATATATAAATGTTTGAGAGATCAGAAGCAGTAAAGAAATACTTGAATATTTTTCAGGTATAAAGAGTAAATTATTGCAAGAATGAATAAATGAACTTAAATATGTTTATGAAAATTTAATAAATTTGTGAGTAAATGAAAAAAATATAAATATAAATCCATCTATATCTAGATGATTAAATTATTATACTTGATCAGTTTTTGAAACATTTATTACATGATCTGAATACCTATGAAGTATAGCTTCATGATGAAGATATGAAAATCTTACATTAAATTTTTCAAAAAATAAATTTCCATGAGTTTGATGAAGTATTTGATTAACTAGACTTTTATCTTTATTAAATGAATTATGAAAGATGGAGTTAAGAGAAAAAACAGTAACAAAAGTATTAGTTTTAAATATGTGAGAAAAATATTTAACAAATAATTTACAAATTGTTAAAAAACTTAGAAATATGTGAATAAATGTTGAAATTTATTTGGATAGTGATGCTAAAATACAAAAACAAATTAAATATGCTGATAACAAAAAAATTCCTTATGTTATTATACAAGGAGAGGATGAAATAAAAAATTGAGTATTTCAATTAAAAAACTTGTTAGAATGAAAACAAAAAGAATATAAAATAGAGGATTTATTAGAAAAATTTGATTCAATACTTTATTAATTTTTATTACTAGGACATTAATCTTTATTAATTTATTTTATAAGCTACATCAAGTATTTGTTAATGCTCAAGTATCAGTTATTATTTGGTACTCAAAAGGTGTACTTGTAAGAGGTAACAACAATTTACCTCATTCACTTATTTCAGTACAATTTCTATAATCAGAATTTTGCCAATATGTATTATTACTCTCTACTTTACTTAATAGTTCAGTGAAGCTTGTTCAATCAGAATAGGGAGAAAAAATATCAGTGAAAGTGTATAATAAATTATGGTTTTGATTATTATAGACAAATAATTTTCTATTTGAATCTGGTATAGATGTACCAGATTTTGTTTCTACATCTGTTCAAGACTGTGCTAATATAGCAAGTAATAATGTAGGTAAAATATTTTTTGATACACTTTTATAATTTCATTCTATTAGAGAAACATTTTTATCACTATTTTCTAGTGTCGCTCATATTTCAAACTCTTGTTTATTTGAAGTAATAGAATATGAATAATATACTTTATTTTTAGGATCAACAGGAAGGTTATCTAAACTACTTATACGAACATTATTATTTAATTTTCATTGATAAGCTAGAATAGTTCAACTATAAGTAATATTGAAATTATCTCAAGGAAGGGAATAATATCATCTTTTTTGTTTATATATTTTCAGTGCAGAAGAGACTTTTGATATATCTGCTTTTCTCTCAGTATCTCTAGAATCTGAAATATATCAAACATATGAATATAATCATATGTTTGATAGAATAACTAGTATTATCATAACGACCATTAGCTCAATAAAGGTAAATCAACTGTTATATAAGTTTTTCATTTTATTAATTAAGGAATAAATTTTTTTATATCTATATCAAATATATTATATATTACATTTCACTCTCAACTTAACCATTTGAATGCAAAATAATTTTGAATTCATTTTACTTCATTTTTAGTTAAAGCATGATTCCATCAAATAAATTCTCAAATATATCATTTATAATATAAACATTGAGTATCACATCATCATTCTCAATCTCATGTTTTAATAGTAGTATATGGTGCCCGTGGTCTTACATTCCATTCATTAACAGCTCAAAATCATGCTAAGTGATGTTCAGATTGAGGATCTACATGATTTGTTTCTGAAACAAGTATTCCATTCAAGAATATTTGAAGTTTATTATTTGAATCATCAACTGTTTGATTTCAAGTTTCATTTTTATGTGTACTATCTTGAACAATCGTTATAAAGTAAGTACTATCAGGTAAAATTTCTCATAAATTTAATGATTTAAATAGATGTCAAGAGTCCCATTCATGACTTGAGTCAGTGAAACATGAATATCATCAACTTACAGTCTCTATATTATGAATTCATGCATATAAATCTCAATCATGTATCATGAAATTATATCAATTTTCTTCTCATCATTGTTCATAAATAACTTGATCACTTATTACATCTAATCATGTTTTTATAACTAATGCAAAAGATTTTCCTGTATATGTATTTTGAGTGGTACAGTTATTATCATTATTTATAAGAGTATTGAAATCTAATTTTAGGAAGTCATCTACTCAATCAAATAGAATTCATCACGTTCATTCTATTCAATCATTTATGAATATTGGTTTTGCTGGGTTAGATGTTTGAAAAGCATTTTCTGTTCATATTAAATCAATCCATGTACTTATAGAACCACTGTTTGAAATTGTGGAATTATTATTTCAATCAATGTTAGTAGCATCATATCTAAAAATTAAGTTACTAATTTCTTCTGGATAAGTTATGTTTTTCAATATATCAAATTTTTTTGTGAATTCTCTTGTAAAAGTATTTCAATTATTTTCTGATATATTTATTTTATTTCAAAGATTATTTATATATTTATAATTTGAGTTTAAGGCTCATGTAAGTATAAAAAATTCATTATTTGAAGTATCTTTATATATATAAAATGTTTCATCTTTTTCTACATCTGAGTTATCTAATTTTTTTACTAAATTTTCACTATTTCATTTTAATATATATTCATTTATTGAATCTGAATATATTTCAGTTATATTCCTATTATAGTTTAAGATACTGATTATTCATAACAAACTAAATGATAAAATAGAAATTCATACAATGATTCATACTAAAGAATCTCAGTTTTTTATATTTTTCATTTACAAATTAACTTTAAAATATATTATATTAACGACTTAAATTTATTATATAAATTTTTATAAATAAGTGAAATTTTTAAAAAATAATAATGCAATGACTTTACCAGAGTTAATGATTTCAGTTTCACTTGGAGCTGTAATCATTATTATTGTAGCTTTTTTTATAACTGTAAGTGTTGAAGAATTAGCTGTATCCAAAATAAAATCTTCATCTACGAATGATTTTTTCATATTTAGAGATAAATTGAATAGATATATAAAATGATGATATTTTGATTTTGTGTTATATTGAACAGGAACTAATAATACTATTTTACTTTGAAATTCAGATTCATCAAAAGGAGTTTTGTTTTGAGTAGTTAATGACGAAACTAAAAAGATTCAAAATGATTATATATATGGTGATAATTATATATGATATAAAGAATTAAGCCAATTTGAAATGGATGAAATAAAGACTAATTCTTGAAAAATATATGATTATGATTTTAAAGGTGATAAAATATTTCATTTTATGCTAATAAAGGATTTTAAAGCAACACTTTATAACAGATGAGATATTTTAGATTTAGATATTTCAATTATTAACAAACAGGACAAAAATGATTATTGAAAAAATTTTTCAGAAATAAATTTTGATTGAACAAATGTTTCTGAATTTAATTTAATTTTTTAAAATAAATGTTAAAATCAAGAAAAGCAAGTGTATTTATTTACATTTTGATATTAATTAATATTGCACTAATTATTTGATACGTTGTATGAAATAATGTTTTTATATTGAATAATAATATAAACACATGAAAGAATTCTGAAGAGATATTTTCAAGTATTCATAATAAATGAAATATAAATATAGAGTCAGTTAAAAAATACAATTCAAATTGAGATTGATTTATAGATGGGATTTCGTGTCCACAAAATGTAACTATGAGTTGAACAACTCTTATGACTACAGGAATTAATACAACTATTACATATAGCTTGTGAAATATATATTGTTCATGAGCACATAATTGAAAAGAATTTAGAATATATTTTGATAAAGATTATAGTGATTTTGCAAAGGTTTTCTATGATGGATATATAATAGACATATCAAAATCTCTAGGAACGATAATTGAATTATGAACAACTAATATTGCTTTATCTTCAACTATTACATGATCAACATCGATTAGTTCTACTTATTCTGTAAGCAAATCTGCTGATAACAACATTAGTACTTATTTTCACTCAAAAAATAAATCAAGTAATGAATATCTGAACTATCAGTTTTCTTCAAATAAAAAAATTTGAATGATTAAAATTAAAAAAGACTCTCAGTCTAGTTCAAATTATTGGGATAATTGAGAAATATATTTATATAATTCGAGTTGGGCCCTATTAAATAAAATTACTATAACATGAATGAAATCAACAATATATAAAGAAATTGATTTAAAATATTCATGATTAACTGATGATGTAAGATTGGTAAAAATTAAAGTTAATTGAAAATATTTAGATATAAAAGAGTTTGAAATTTATGAACTAGTATCTTCGTGATCAGAGGAAAAATGGGTATGAAATACTTCTTTTTGAGACACTGATAATACAATTTTTTCGTTTACTTCACTATGAATTTGATGATGAGATAATATAGATGATGATTTTAATAGTGATAATTATAGAGCAGCATCCGATAACTCTACTTATTATTCTAATAGTTTTCAAGATGATGATGTAGTTCCTAGATTAACATTTTTTTGAAGTATAAATATAATTGACAATTATTATAATATATTTTGGAGTAATTATAAAACCAATGAATTTGTTCGTACAAATACATATAATAATGATGGATTGAACTCTAAAATTTGAAGTGTAACAAATTGATATATGTTATTAGATTTATATAGAGAAGATTGAAATCTGAATTATGATATGAAAATAATAGAATTTAATAGAGAGTTATATGAAGATAATTTCACTTTATTACCAATAAATTCCACTGAATGATTAAATTTGACTCAAAATATATGATACATACAAAGTAATTCTTGAGTTCTGAGTCTATCGCAAAATAAAACTTGAAAAGAATATGTATTTGATTTTAAAAATAAAGATTATGCAATATTTATAAATAATAAAGTTAAATGAAAATTATCATATAAACTTACTTGAGAAACCACTACATGAACTAATATATATATCAATCCTATAAATGAGAATGAACTATGAACTATTAAATCGCTTTCAAATCATGTAATTATTTGAGCTGAGAATACTTTTATTTGAGAAGATTTCATTATAATATGAACTAAATAATTTTTATATGTGCTTCGTTATATTATACAAGAAGAATTCAATTAATTGAATTCTTCTTGTATTTTTTTTCTAATATCTCAATTATGAAACTTTAATAAATTATCATTTATTATTACTCAATATGGTTTTCAAATTTTTTCATAATGGTTTAATGTTTTTGGTAGAAATATTGATTTTAAAGAATTATTCATAAATTTTATTACATAATCATCTTCAAATTTTAATATTTTATTTCTTTTAAATTTTATATATTTTTTATTTTCTTCTATAATATAATTATATTCACTGAAATCTGCCCAAGAATTATTTTTTTCTAAAAATAATTCATAAGTATTTTCATAATTCAATATTGGTTTAAAGTAAACTATCCAATAATACAAATAAATATCATTTTCTATTTTCCAACTTGAAAAATCTAATCAATTAGTAGTAGCAAAAAAACTTAAACAAAATCTTTCTGCATGTTTTTTTTCATTTTTTCTAACTCATAATATTTGAAAAATAATAGTAATTATAATTCTATTTAACCACATACTATTTGGAGAAGTAACAATAAATAAGTCTATATCAGATTCAGAATTAGAACAATTCATAGCAATACTGTTTCAAACTCATATCATTTTTAATCCAGGAATCCACTTGATAAATTTTAAATATTTTTCGGTTTTTTCATAAAATCTTTTTTCTATTTCTGTAGGATATTCTTTTATTATAAAATAATTTATAAATTTTTCGTGAGTTTTTTTATTAAAATATTGTTTCATTTTATTTTTTATTTAATATAATATTACTATATTATATTTTTTAACATTATTGAATCAATAAATAATTAGTTTTTTTGATAATAATTTTTTAACACCTAAGAATTATGAAATATTTATGTACAAATTGTAATTACATATATGATAGTGCTTTTTGAGATAGGGAAGAAGATATAATTATATGAGACATTATTGAAACTTGTCCAGTGTGTGAAGAATTTGATACTTTTCAAGGTATTGAAGAAGAGGTTAATTATATTGAGGAAGAGGATAGATTAGACTCAATGGAAATAGACCATTTTCCTGAGATAAAAATAGAAGAAGATAAATTGATAGTAATGGTTTGAAATGAAATTCATCCTATGTGAGAAGAACATAGAATAGCATCAATATCTCTATATGATGAATATTGAGACTTAATCGAGGAAAAATATTTAGAAATGGAAAATGAAGCTAGAGTAGAATTTGATTTTGATAATTTAGATGAATTTGAAATAAGAGTTAAATGTAGTCTGCACTGAGTGTGGGGAAAAAGGTTTATAAATTATTAATATTTATAAATTAATATATTTATATTTGATAAATTAATATATTATATTATAATATATAATACAATTATTGTTACTTCTTTGTGTATTTATAAGCTTATTCTTATATAATTATTGCGAGAGGTTAGTATAAAAATTATGGAAAAAAAAATATTAGAGATTCTAGTCGATAGAAATAATCTTAAATGACCATGAGTGTTTGAACATATTTTGATTGTTTTACATAAGGTTTTTGATGATTTCGAGAAGAAAAAAATATTCAAAAAAGAGAAATTAGTTCAAGCTACTTTTTCTTTCGAAATTACAAAAGTTGGTAATAAAATCAGGTTTTTTATTGTATCCCCGAAAAAATATTCAAATTTTTTATCTAATCAGATTTATGCACATTATAATGATGTTGATATTATTGAAGTTTGAGATTATTTAAAAAATATTCCAGATGATAAAATATATGTCTGAAAAGTAAGTTTAGCCAAGCATTACTTATTTCCTATAAAGAGTTTCACAGAATTACAAGAAGAAGCTAGTAAAGATTCTGTTGATCCTTTTTCCTCAATTACTTCAGCTTTAGGCAGAACTTGAACCTATACTCTCAATACATTTCAAATAAATTTTACACCAATTTTGAGTAAAAATTGGAAAAAATGATTATCATGAACAATTAAAACATTACTTTCTAATTACCCGAATTATATAAAAAAAATATTACTTAATCCAAATATTATTTATGTAAAAATATTAATATTTCCTATAGTATTATTCTTTAAATTTATAGGATTATTATTTGATAGAACAAGTGGTTGAAAAAATGTTGAAAATATTGATAAAAATGAAGAAGACTCAGACAATAAGGAATCTGATTATGTGATTGATGAAAAAATAAATGTTCCAAAAGGGATGAAAAATAAAATTACACTAGAGTGATTTAATACATCAATTAATATAATTCATGCATGAGATGATAGGATAGAAGCAAGATCATCTATTAGAGAAATTTTTTCCACTTTGAATATTTTTTCTAATTTTTGATATAACTCATTTAGATTAGAATGAATAACTAGAAATTCAGAAATTGTGAAAAAGAGACAAATTACTAGTAAAATGGTTTTATCAACAAATGAATTATCTGGTCTTGTTCATCTACCTACTAGTTATGTTAAAACACCACAAATAAATTGGGTTTTATCTCGAGCTTTTGAACCTCCTTCAAATTTACCAATTTTAGATTGAGATTTAACAGATGATTTCGTTCCTCAATCAGATTTAACACCTATATGAAAGACAAATTTCAGATGAACAAATATATCATTTTGAATATGACCAAATGATAGAAGAAGACATGTTTATGTGCTTTGAAAAACATGAATGTGAAAATCTACACTATTAGAAAATATGATTATAGATGATATTAGAAAAGGCAGGGGAGTAGCTGTTGTAGATCCGCATGGAGATTTAGCGGAGTCCGTTATTTGATTTATACCTAAATCTAGAACAAACCAGACAATTATTTTTGATCCTAGTGATAGAGATTGGCCTATTGCTTTTAACATGTTGGATGAAGTAAATCCAGAACTTAGACCTCTTGTGGCTTCTGGGCTTGTATGAATATTTAAAAAAATTTTTTGAGAATCTTGGGGGCCTAGACTTGAACATATTCTTAGAAATACGATTCTAGCATTGATTGAATATCCAAATAGTACATTGATTTCTATTCCACTCATGCTAACTTCTGATGTGTTTAGATGAAAGGTTGTTAGCAAGATTACAGATCCTGTTGTAAAAAAGTTTTGGACTTGAGAATATGCAAAAATGGCTCCAAACCAAAAATCGGAAGCAGCTTGACCAATTTTGAATAAAGTATGACAATTTTTATCTAGTACAATTCTTAGAAATGTTTTGTGACAACCAAAAAATAGTTTTTCCATTAGATGGGCTATGGATAACAAAAAAATAATAATTATTAATCTTTCTAAAGGTAAGATTTGAGAAGATGCTTCTGCATTACTTTGAGCTATGATGGTAACAAAATTTCAAATGGATGCTATGAGTAGAGCGGATATTCCTGAAAATAAAAGAGAAGATTTTTATTTATATGTTGATGAATTTCAAAACTTTGCAACTGAATCATTTGCTACTATTTTGTCAGAAGCTAGAAAATATAAATTAAATCTAGTAATGGCAAATCAATTTATTGATCAGATGCAAGAATCAGTAAGATGAGCAGTTTTTTGAAATGTATGAACAATTATTTCATTTCAGGTATGATATAATGATGCAAGTATTTTGAAGGAAGTTCTTACTTGAGAAATTGTAGAAGATGATTTACTAAATTTAAAGAATTATAATATTTATACTAAACAGCTTATAGATGGTATGCCTTCACCTGTGTTTTCTGCAAGTACATTTGGGCCAAACACTAGAAATGAAGAGGTCTTCTCTAGTAGATATGCAAAAATATTATCAGTTTCTCGTGAAAAATATTCTAAACCAAGAAAAAGTGTTGAATCAAAAATAAATAAAAGTTTAGAGGATTTGGAAAAACAAGAAGAAGAATTTGAAAAAAAGAAAGCAGAGTATAATGAAAAGAAAAAAGAAGAAAAGACAAAAAAGCATATATAATTATTGTCTAAGCAGACAGATTATAAAAAATAAATTTGCTTAAATATTATATTTTTTTAAACTTTCAAAAATATTATTTTGTAAATGCCAAAAAAAAACGGTTTTAGATTTTTTGGAAATGGTTTTTACTAATTTAATATTATTTTAATGTTTTATTACCAATCTAAAAACATAAAACAATTTTTTTTAGATATATTAATTTTATTGTTTAATAATTATTATGGAAGAATTAGATTTTATTTTACAAACGTTATCATTTTTATTTTTACTTATTATAAGCTCTTTTACTTATTTATTAAGTAAAAAAATTAATTTCCCTTACACTGTATTATTAGTAATCGTATGATTGCTTTTAGTTCCTATCTCATATATAGATATTTTCTCTTTTATTGATGATTTTAAACTTACCCCAGATGTATTATTTTATGTTTTTTTACCGATTTTGTTATTTGAGTGAGGTTATAATATAAATTATAAGTTACTTTTAGCAAATTGGAAATCAATATCAGCATTATCCATATTTTGATTAATAATTTCATGAATTATTATATCAGTTGCATTATATTATGCATTACCACTTGTATGATTTGATATTCCTTTCTTAGTTTGTTTTTTATTCTGAGCATTGATTTCTGCTACAGATCCAGTAGCTGTTTTAGCAATATTTAAAACATTATGAGCACCTAGAAGGCTCACTATGATATTTGAGGGAGAAAGTCTCTTTAATGATTGAACCGCAGTTGCTTTATTTTTTGTTGTTCTTTGAGTAATACTTGAATGAAGTAGAATAAGTTCTATGACTTTTGTGGATGGATTTTTAAGTTTCTCATCTATGCTAGTATGATGAATTCTATTTTGATGATTTATGGGAATATTATTTAGTAAAGTAGTTGGTAAAATAAATAATAATGAAGAAGTAGAAATAGTTTTGACTATGCTTCTTGCTCATGTTACTTTTATCTTTTCAGAATTAATAACTAGAAATTTTTCTTTTTTACCTATTTCGTGAGTAATTGCAACTGTAATTGCATCAATAGTAATTTGAAATTATTGAAGATATAAGATTTCTCCAAGAGTTGAAGCTCATATGCAAAAATTCTGGGAATTCTTTGCTTTTATAGCAAATTCTATAGTTTTCATATTAATGTGATTGATATTATCAACAATAAATATAGATTTTTCTTTATTCATTATACCTTTAATTGTTACTATAATTACTGTTATAATAGCAAGAATAATTTCTGTCTATATACCTATTTACATGATAAACAAATTTAAATTAGAAGAATATATTCCATATAGTTGGGCAAATTTATTATCATGGTGAAGTCTTAGATGAGCTCTGGCTATGATGATGGTTTTATTAATTCCATGAGAGTGAGATTCAGAGTATGATAAATTATTGGCTTTCCAAAATGCAGTATGATGGAATTATGATTTTTCTGTAAAAGATTTTCTATTAGTTTTGACTATTTGAAGTATAATGTTTACTCTTTTTGTTAAGGCTCCATTGATTCCAAGATTTATGAGAAGATATGAATTAAATAAACTTAATAAATTGGAAGAGTTTGAGTATGAAGAATGAAAGATATTAGCAAGTTTTAAAATCATTGAGAAACTTAATTCTTCTTATAAAAAAGCTTATCTAACAAAGTTTGAATATGAAGAATTGACAAATAAATATACAGAAAAATTAAATAATGCAATTTCTCATATGAAAAGACTTTTATGAGAAAAAAAAGAAGAATCAATAGCACTTATTAGGAGAGTGATTTCACTTCATGCCTTATGAATAGAAAAACAATATCTAAAAACATTATTTTTTTATAATGAAATAGATGAACATAATTTCAAATATATTCTTAGAAAAATAGAAAAACAAATTGAAAGAGTAGAACATGATAACTCTCAACTAAGGAAAATTTCTGATACAAAAAATGATTACGATATTTTTTCAAAATTTGTAGTATGAATATATAAAAAAACATCAACAGATTTAGATGTATATATTAGAAATAGAACTCGTTTGATTATTACAAGAAAGGTTATAAAAGAGCTTAGACTACTATCTGAATATGATTTTGGATTTGATAAATGTATTTTTGAGGAAATTATAGAGCTATATGCTTTATTTAGTAAAAATGCAGATGAAAAGAGAATTAAATTGTTTTCATCTCATAAAGCTACAATAAATGCAATAGAATCAAATTTAATTAATAAATCATTACTTAAATTGGAAGAAAAAGTTATAAAGGATTTGTACTCAAAAGAGATTATTACTCCAAAATTGTATATTAAATTTATGAATAATATAGAGGCTGAAATGTATAGTGATGTTAAAATATTAATGTAATATTATTATTATTTTTTAGTTAACTTTGCAAAAAGTATCAAATTAATTAAACTAAAATCAGTTATTTTTTTACAAATAGTATATGAAAATTGATAATATTACTTTGGCATTTTGAAATAAGACTATTTTGAAGGATGTAGATATAGAAATAAAAAAATGAGAATTTGTATTTTTTATAGGATATTCCTGAAGTGGTAAAACAAGTCTAATAAGAGCTCTTATTTGAGATTTTAAGCCGATTATTTGAGATATTATTTTGGATAATAATTTATCTCTTTATAAATGAATGACGGAAGATAGTTTACTGAATTATAGAAGATCTATAGGAGTAATATTTCAGGATTATAAATTACTTGAATCAAAAAAAGTGTACGAAAATGTAGCTTTTGCTATGGAAGTTTGTGGATATAGTGATGCTATAATTAGGAAAAAAGTTCCAGAAGCATTAGAAAAAGTTGGATTACTTATAAAAAAGGATAAATTTATTTATGAGCTTAGTTGATGAGAAAAACAAAGAGTTGCAATTGCTAGAGCTCTAGTACATGATCCACAAATAATTATTTGAGATGAACCTACTTGAAATCTAGATCCAGAAACTGCCAAAGAAATTATGGATATATTTTTAGATATTAATTCTGATTGAAAAACAGTTATAATGGCGACTCATGATGATGGAATTGTTGATATTCTCAAAAAAAGAGTTATCTGATTTCAAAATAAACATGTAGTGAGTGATACTCAAAATTGAACATATGTAATAAAATAAAAAAAGCACTTGGTTTATTTATGAACCAAGTGCTTTTTTTACAAATCTGTTTTCTATTGTTGTTTTATTAACTTTATTTTCTATTGTTGTTTTATCTACTGTTCATACTTTTCTTTGTTTATTTTTCATTGTTTCTAATCTAATTTCTTTTATTTTTTCCATAGTTTCTACAAAGGTATCATACTTTGTTGCTAAACCTGAATATACAACTCATAGAGAATATTTACTACAAGATTTTGCTTCTTCAAAATTATGATTTTTCATAATTTCATTACTTAAACAATCTTTATTTAAGGATTTACTTTCAATAATTACTAAATTTTTTAAATAAATTTGTTTTGAATTTTTATCTCTTATATTTTGAGTTTTTATATTAAAATCAATAGTTAATCTTTCTGAGCCATCATTACTTACCAATGTGATTCTTTTGTATTTTGTTTGTATAGATGGAGATAATTTTGGTGCTAAGTTATTATTATAAATACTTTGCCAAACTCATTCAAAGAATCTTTTCTTTCATTTAGTCATGAATCCATGTTCTTCTGAAGGAAATTCATATCTGTATTTATTTGTAATTCCATTTATTTTTTGTTTGAATTCAAAATATGCTAAGTTAGAATCTATATAATACCTTGTTCTTACTTTTGTTCTTGATTGTTTCTGCTCTTGATGTTGATTATAAAATAAGTAATCATCACTATCCATATATATATTATCATATGAAAATATTTTTATTCATTTAATTTCTAATACTTTAAAATCTTTTTTTAATTCTTCAAGTATTTCAGATAATTGTTGCATATTAAGTAAATATTTTTTATCAATTCTTTTTAAATAACTGGCTTTAGCATTCAATTCTGTCAAGCTGATTGGTTCAAAATTTTGTAATTTGGAGTTGTATGTATTTGTCATAGGAATAATAGTTAATTTTTATATTTATTTTTGTTACAATTAATTTTATCATAAATATTTTATATAGTCAAAATATTTAGGCTCTTTTCATTTCATTAGGAAAGAAAAGTTAATTTTTATTGATAAAATAAATAAAAACTAAGTAACAGTAGGCTAGAAAAAAAAC
>Ga0247839_1003482_pt1 | contig 21690 bp, 20 predicted proteins | sample LaCruzMarch2015__6_FD_192405 | JGI IMG/M metagenome (GOLD analysis project Ga0247839, IMG submission 192405) | Freshwater microbial communities from meromictic Lake La Cruz, Castile-La Mancha, Spain - LaCruzMarch2015_16m | ecosystem: Environmental > Aquatic > Freshwater > Lake | place: Spain... | reverse complement strand
AGGAACGGGCCATGCGCCGTCGGCGTCTCAAGCGGTTATGGAAACGCCTGCAGGAGTTGCAACGCCAAGACCTCAGCCGCGACGACCTCTTACTGAAACTCGGTGCGGCCAAGAAAGACGCCGGGCGTGCCTATGGGTTGGTGCGTATCCAGGTACCCGCGCCCGATGAACCCGTCACCGCCACGACCTTTACCTTTGCACTCAATCGCAAGAAACTGCGCCAGGTCCGCCGCCGTGAAGGTCGCTATTTGCTCCGTTCCAATCTGGCCAGCAACGACCCAGTCCAACTCTGGACCTGGTATATCCAACTCACCGAAGTGGAACAGGCGTTTAAAGAGCTGAAGGGTGACCTCAGTATTCGCCCGATTTATCACCAACTGGACACGCGAATCGAAGCGCATATTTTCGTTGCGTTCTTGGCCTATTGCCTCCAGGTCACCCTGAAAGCGCGTCTGCGCCCCCTCGCGCCGGGGCTGACCCCACGGTCGGCCTTGGAGAAATTCGCCGCCATCCAGATGGTCGATGTGCACCTGCCGACCACCGACGGCCGCACCCTCATCTTGAGTCGTTACACCGAGCCGGAGCCCGACCAGCGACTGCTGCTCGACCGGCTGAATCTGCAACTGCCCGCGCAACCGCCACCGAGGATCACCGCCGCGCTCCAAGCCAGCATACACTAATCGATTTGTAGTGCCGACCTTTGACCCTATGGTTTAAGCCAAACAATGGCTTATGCGAAAAATGGGCGCGAATAGTCGAAGACGGGCTAGATGACCGCTTTCATCAAGGCGCTAGCAATGGCGCTTTGGCGATCCGCTGAACGTGGGCGCTCAGGGGCGCGACGCTTGCGGCGCCTCCCTTGGAACGTCTTGTTCGGCAATTCGTTCCGGTATGAAGTCTACGTGATCGACCTCGTGCGGAGCGATGGCTCTGTTGATTGATGCCCGGAAGCGGGTGAACGTTTGGCGTTTGGACCTCACCGCCGAGAGATGGGACCAGCCACCCCACGGTGGCCGAGCCCTATCATCGGCTTGGACAAGCAGGCGGCGCGCTTTGACGCCAGTGAATGCAAGGGGGCGCGTGACCCGCGCAAGTTCTTGACCTGCACCCTCTTTCCAGTCGGACTTGAGCGTTTCGAGGGACGCCGCGAGCTGATTTGGCAGCGGGCGCACCTTTTCCTCGAAATCCCACGGCTTATACATCGGGCCTCCGCCGGGTCCAACTGTATAAAAAGTCGGTTCGTCTACATAATAGAAATCCTCGTCGCGAATCTCGACCATCTCTGGGCAGCCGTTGTTTGTTGCCCAGACGACTGTTTCCTCCCATCTCTGCAATTTCTCGATGTCGTTGCTGTATGCCCAACCAGCGAGGATCAGGGGAATGGGCGGGGACGGCGGCATACATCGACGTATCCGAGCTTGGCTGGTTAGGCACTCGAATACGTGGTTCCATGGCATTGGTTTTGGGCAGATTTGCCTCATTACGGGAACTCTCGGGCCTCCGCGAGAACCTGTTCGTAGACGGATTGGCTCAACCAAAATCCCGCACGCAGGCGCAGATCGTCGAGCAAGGGTTTGACCGAACCGATAAGCCCCCGGCGTTTACCGAGCAGGAGAACACCCGCGACGCCCATCGTGGTCAGACCTTGTCGCCTGGCCTGATGCCGACCGTCTAATTCGTCGATCAGTATCAGGTCTGCAGAAATCTCCAGCGCCAGGGCAATGCTTGCGGCCTCGCCAGCGTCGAGATCGCGGCTCAGGGCTCTCAGCAGGGCCAAGTTGGCCGGCCCATGGCGAACGATCCAGTCGGCATCGGCAACTTCATTGCGACCTGGCCAGGATCGCCCCCCCGCGTTTAACTCGAACCAAACAGCCTCGGGAATCTGGATGCGGCCGAACAGGCTCTGCAGCAAGTCGAGTCTCCCGATCGCCGCGAGATTGGTCAGCGGCGAGGTGTCGCTGACAACCAGGCTCATGGGTGCGAGCGCTCCCAGCAATCGATCGCCTTGAGATCTTCAGTTAATTCGGATTCATCATAATGAACCGGAATGCCGCGGGACGCAGACAATTGTCTGAATTCCCATAGCGACAAACCGGCAAGCGCTCGGGCCTTACCCGCCGACAGCCGCTGTTGAGAATACAGGGCCAATGCCAGTTCCTTTTTCGCCTCAGCCGGCGTCAGGCGTGCCGAATCCAAGACGTCCTCGGGGATCTCGATCTGTGCCGCTGCCACGATGGCCTCCGCGTCATCTATTTCGTTCAATGTGGATGAGTCGAACTAAGCACGCTCATGGACGATGCGCCCGCCGAACAGGGTCCAGCGCACCCGGCCCCGGAACTGACGGCCGAGAAAGGGGGTATTCTGACCCTGACTGACGAGTGTCTCCGGGCTCAGGACCCAGGTTTCGGCCGGATCGAAGCAGCAGATGTCAGCCGGCCGGCCCGGCGCGAGACGGCCCAGGTCGTGGCCCAGGATCGCGCTGGGTCCGGTGGTCAGGCGGGCGATGGCGGCGGACAGCGTCAGGACGCCCTCATCGACCAGCGCCAAGGCGAGCGGCAGCAGCGTTTCCAGCGCCGAGATCCCCGGTGCGGTTTCCGGGAAGGGGGCCTGTTTGGCGTCGGCGTCATGGGGCTGGTGGTCGGAGCACAGCGCCTGGATGGCGCCTTCGGCAACGGCGGTGCGCAGCGCCTGCCGGTCGGCCAGGGTCCGCAGCGGCGGGATCACATGACAGTCGGCGTTGAAGCCGTAGATATCGTCTTCGGTGAGGAAGAGTTGATGCACTGAACAGTCGCCGCTGGCCGGGATGCCGCGGCGTCGCGCCTCGGCCAGCATTTCGGCGCCGCGGGCGCTGGAGAGTCCGCGGAAGTGGATGCGGGCACCGGTCTGTTCGGCCAGGGCCAGGGCGCGGGCGACGGCGACGGTCTCGGCGGCCTCCGGGATGCCGGGCAGACCCAAGCGGGTGGCGACCCGGCCCTCGTGGGCGCAGCCGCCCTCGCTCAGGTCCGCGTCCTGGGGTTGCAGGAACAGCGTGAGGCCGAAGGTGGCGGCATAGTCCAGGGCGCGCATCAGCACCTGAGTGTTGCGGATAGGCCGGTCGGCCTGGCTGAGCACCGGGCAGCCGGCTTGTTTCAGCGCGGCCATCTCGGTGATATGGCGCCCGTCCAGACCCTGGGTGATGGCCCCGATCGGCAGCACCCGTGCCAGCCCATGGCGTTGCGCGGTGCGCAGGATGAGTTGGGCGACCGCGGGGGTGTCGATAATGGGGGCGGTGTCCGGCGGGCAGCACAGGGTGGTGATGCCGGCGGCGGCGGCGGCGCGGGTCTCGCTGGCGATGGTCGCTTTCTGTTCGTGACCGGGCTCGCGCAGCCGGGCGGAGAGGTCGATCAGGCCGGGGCAGACCACCAGCCCGCGCGCGTCGAGCACAACATCCGGCTGGAACCCGGCCGGGGGCGCGCCGATGGCGAGGACCCGGCCATCGGCGAGATGCAGATCGGCCTCGTGGTCGGTCCCGCTCGCCGGGTCGATCAGGTAACCATTAACAATGCTGATCTTTTTGCTGCTAGTCATCAAGGCCCCCCACGGCGCTCTGGCCGCGCAGGTTCTGGGTGCCGATACACATGGCAATGACCGCCATGCGCACGGCGATTCCGTTGCTGACCTGTTCCAGAATCACCGAGCGTGGCCCGTCGGCCACCTGGGTGTCCATCTCGACCCCGCGGTTGATGGGGCCGGGGTGCATGACGATGGCGTCCGGCCGGGCGGTGGAGAGACGCTCTTCGGTGAGTCCGTAGAGTTGGAAATATTCGTGCTCGCTGGGCAGCAGGGCGACGCTCATGCGTTCGCGCTGCAGGCGCAGCATGATCACCACGTCGGCGTCACGCACCCCTTCGCGCAGATCGTCGAAAACCCGCACGCCCAGGGATTCGACCTGCGCCGGCATCAGGGTGCGCGGGCCGATAACCCGGATCTCACCGGCGCCCAGGGTGTTGAGCGCGGCGATCTGGGAGCGGGCCACCCGTGAGTGCAGGATGTCCCCGACGATGGCGATGCGCAGGTTCTCGAAGGCGCCCTTATGACGGCGGATGGTGAACATGTCGAGCATGCCCTGCGTGGGGTGCGCATGGCGTCCGTCCCCGGCATTGATGACGCTGACGTGGGGGGCGGCCTGGGAGGCGATGAAGTGAGCGGCGCCGCTGGCCGCATGGCGCACCACGAACATATCGACCTGCATCGCCTCCAGGTTGCGCAGGGTGTCGAGCAGGGTCTCGCCTTTGGTGGTGGCCGAGGCGGCGATGTTCAGATTCAGCACATCCGCCGACAACCGTTTGGCCGCCAGCTCGAAGGTGGTGCGGGTGCGCGTGCTGGTTTCGAAGAACAGGTTGGCCACGACCTTGCCGCGACACAGGGGGACCTTCTTGACCGCCTGCTGGGCGACGCCGAGGAAGCCCTCGGCCTGGTCCAGGACCTCGGTCAGGAGTTCGCGGCTCAAGCCCTCGACGGTGAGGAGGTGCTTGAGGTGACCCGCGGGGTCCAGTTGCAGATCGTGGGCATTGGCGTGGGACATCATGGTGCGGCCTCGACCTGGTGCGTCTTGGGTGCCGGCTTGGCCGGCGCACGGCCGCGCACCAGGACCAGCGGCGCCGGGCCGGTCAGCTTGATCCGCTCACCCGATTCGAGGCGGGCGTGCAGGCCTACCACGTTGGGCTCGATCGGCAAATGGCGTCCGTCCAGCTCCGCCAGGACGGCGAGAATCACCGATTTGGGACGGCCATAGTCGAACAGGGTATTGAGTGCCGCGCGGATGGTGCGCCCGGTCTGGAGGACGTCGTCCACCAGGATGACATGGCGGTTCTCGACCGTGACCGGCAGGTGCGAGGGGCGGACCTGAGGGTGCATTCCGATCCGGCTGAAGTCGTCACGGTAGTAGGAGATGTCGAGATGGCCCAGGGGGTCGGCGAGGGCGAGTTCGGCGTGTAGCCGCTCGGCCACCCAGACCCCGCCGGTATGGATACCGACCATCAGGGGGGCGGTGATGTGCCGCCGCTCGAGCAGGGCCTGCAGGCCAATGCCCATGGCGGCGATGGCCGTCTCGACGGCGGCGTGATCCATCCAGATCTCTTGAGAATCACCGGGGTGGTTGATCGTTGCGGGGCTAAGGGGTTCGGGGTTGCTCACTGAGCCAGGCTTCCAGGATCAAGGCGGCCGCCAGGGCGTCGACCGCGTGGTGGGGTGGGGCGCCGGTGCGCGGCTTGGGACCGATCCGCGGGTTGGGGCGGCTGCTCAGTTGAGCACGGGCCTCACAGGAGGTGAAGCGCTCGTCGACCAGATGCACCGTCAGCCCGAAACGCCCTTGAATCTGACGCGCGAAGCGGTGGACCAGGGGCGCCCAGTCTGCTTGCGTATCATCGAGCTTGTAGGGCAGGCCAATGACCGCCGCGCTGGGCTGCCAGTGCCGCACCAGGGCCTCGATGCCGGGCCAGTCCGGATGCGCGCCGCGGCAGGTCAGGGTGGTCAAGGGGGTGGCGGAGCCGGTGACCGTTTGGCCGACCGCGACGCCGATCTTGCGCGGGCCGAAGTCGAATCCGAGCAGAGTTGGCACTACGCGTGTCCGGCCTCGCCGCTGAGCAGGTTGAGATCGACACCGAGCAGCTTGGCGGCAGCCAGCCAGCGTGACTCCGCGTCCAGCCGGAAGATGATGTCGTCGTTGGCGGGGCCGCTGAGCCAGGCGTTGGCGCTGAGTTCCTGCTCCAATTGGCCGCTGCCCCAGCCGGCATAGCCCAGCGCGATCAGGACTTGCGGCGGACCCTCGCCGCCGGCGATGGCCTCCAGCACGTCGCGTGAGGTGGTCACGCTGATCCGGGAGGTGATGTTGATGGTGGAGTCGAACGACGGGCCGGCGGTGTGGAGCACGAAGCCCCGATCCGTCTGCACCGGGCCGCCTTGATAAACCAGGGTATCGCGCACCGCGCTGAGCCGGGTGGGGATGTCCAGTTGCGCCAACAACTCGCCCAGGGTCACCTCCGTGGGGCGGTTGATGACGATGCCCATCGCCCCCTGATCGGTGTGCTCGCAGACATAGGTGACCGTGCGCGCGAAGTTGGGGTCCTGAAGACCCGGCATCGCGATCAGGAAGTGGTTCGTGAGTGACGTACTGAAGCCCATGGCGCTAGTATCCCGTGCCCCGCGGGCCGGGGCAAGCCCGAAGCGACGGATATTATAGCCTTCGGACGTGATAACCGGACGTAGGTGCGGGTTTCAAACCCGCCCCTACACGAAGGTCTGTCTGGATATCAGGTGCGAACGCTATAAGCGCTGCGCCGGCGCAAGGCCGGCGAATCGAGGATGGGTTTCGCTGCGCTCTACCCAGCCTACTCCCAGCCGAGTTTGCCGCCGCGCAGGAATTGCCAGGTGCGGATGATGTCGAGGACGTCGGTTTCGGCGGCGATGTCGGGCGGGAAGGGGGCGTAGGGCGCGGCGAGTTGGACGATCTTGATGGCGGCCTGGTCCAGCAGCTCGTGTCCGGAAGAGCGCACGATGCGGATCTGTTCCACGGTGCCGTCCGCGCGGACTCCGACATGCAGGATGAGATTGCCGTGGAGGCGCTGGTCCTTGGCGGCCTGTGGGTAGTTGAGGTTGCCGATCTGCTCGACTTTGCGCGCCCAGGCGGCGAGATAGTTGGCGTAGCGGTATTCGCGGGTGCTGGCGCTGATGGACTTGTGTCGCTGGCGGCTGGCATAGGCGCTGCCGCGCGCCTCCAGGCTTTCGGTGAGACGGGCGATCTCCTGGTTGCGGCTGGCGAGGATCCGGGCGGCATCCACCGGTCGACCCGGGTCATTCAGGGGGTCGCTGCGGGGGTCATTCAGGGGATCACTCAGGGGTTCGACCGGCGGCTTGACCCGCTGCTCCGGTTTGGGCTTGGGTGTCGTCGCGGTCAGGACCTCAGGCGGCTGGGCCCGCGCGGGTGGGGGCGGCGGCGGGAGCGGCGCCGGGGGCTCCGGTTCCGCCATCTCCTCATCCAGGAACTCGACCTCGGCGTTCGGATCCGCGTCGGCCGAGACGACGCTGTCGGCCTGCGGTGACTCGCCCACGCGTGAGCGCTGGGACAAGGCGGCATCCGGCTCGGGTGTCGGGGTGGTCTGCCCGGCGTCCTTCAGGATCAGGATCTCGAGTGTCTCATCCGCGGGCGCCTGGGTGACCGGTTGGGGCATGTGAAACGAGACGGCCAGGAGCAGGAACAGGTGCAGGAACAGGGCTGTCAGCAGGGCGAGCGGCAGCACGCGCGAGGGGTCGTCATCCAGCGGCGCGGTCAGCGCGCGGGGGACCGGCGGTGTCCGGAAGGTGGCGGCGCTCAAGTGGGTTCCGCGTTTCAGGCGCAAGCCCCAAAGGCTCATCGCCGGGGCTCCGCCAGGACGTCGCGACCGTGCGTCCGGATTGGTGCGCTTGCGTTTGGAGCGGCTGTGCTCGCTCACGCCGGGTTGGAGCGAGGCTGACCGGCGGTCGGAGGTGCGCCCGGCGGTGCTGCGAGCGGCGGGCTCAAGATCAGTTCGGCGTTGGTATCGACGATGTCGAGCCGCGCGTGCAATTCCGGGTTGAGGTGCACGTTACCCTTACTGTCCACCAGGATGACATAGCGTAAACCGAAGGCTTGGGCGACCGCGTGCCAATGCTTGGGGCCGGCGACGAACAGGGCGGTGGCGGCGGCCGTGGCGGTGACCGCGTCACCATGGACGACGGTCACCGATTGGGTGCCGCGCGCCGGTTGGCCGGTGCGGGGGTCCAGGATATGGTGATAGTTCACGCCGGCATAGATGAAGTCACGGTCATAGGCGGCGGTGGTGGCGACGCTCTCGTCGCCCATGACCTTGAGCACGGCCAGCACGCCGGCACCACTCGGGCGGCGTATCGGAATGCGCCAGGGCTGACCGCCGCGGTCGCCGATCGCCCGCAGATCCCGACCGATCTGCACCAAGGCGTCGCGAATGCCCAGTTCCTTGATCTGGGCAATGGCGAGGTCGATCGCGTAACCCCGGATGATCGGCTGGAAATCGAGCCTCAGGGCGCGGTTATTGCCCTGGATCTCCAGTCCGTCGAGTTGGATGTCGGCCATGCGGGGGTTCGCTTTCACCCAGCGCTCGATCACCTGATCGCGCGGCGGCGGATTGCACTCCGGTTGCGGGACATTGAAGCCCCAGAGTGCGATGAGATTGCCCAGCGCCGGGTTGAACAGCCCGCCGCTCAGCTTTTCATAGGTCTGACTCATGCGGACCAGGGGCAGGATGGCGGGCGGCGCGACGAATGGTTCTCCGGTCGGCAGGAGTTGGTTGACGCGCTCCATGACGCCGGTCTTCCAGGTATCCAGGGTGCTGTCGAGGAAACGGAAGTCTTGCTCGATGAGGTCATTCGCGCGCGCGGCCAGGGCGGGCTCCACGCGCACCAGGCTCAGGTCGACGATGCTGTCGAAGGCCGTGAAGCGCGCGGTGATCACCGGTGCCTCGGAGCGGCAGCCGGTGAGGAGGATGAGCAGGGCGGCGGCGATCCATCCGGCGCGGCGGCGGGTCCGGCCGAGGGTGAGGTCCAACGGATACAGCATGGGAAGCTCCGGGGCGCGAGCCCGCGACCGGGGATTCTGGTCGCGTCAGGCAGTGGGAAGGCGCGCGGCGATGGTGTCCATCAGGTCGCCCGCGATGTCCAGTCCGAACTGGGCATCCAATTCGCGGATGCAGGTCGGGCTGGTGACATTGATCTCGGTCAGCGACTCGCCGATCACGTCCAGCCCGGCGAACAGGATGCCGCGCGCACGTAGCACCGGTCCGACTTGAGCGCTGATCCAGCGGTCGCGTGCGGTCAGCGGACGGCCTTCGGACGAGGCTCCGGCCGCCAGATTGCCGCGCGTCTCGCCGGGGGCCGGGATGCGCGCCAGGCAGTAGGGTACCGGCTCACCGTCGATCATCAGGATGCGTTTGTCGCCATCGGCGATCTCGGGGATGAAGCGCTGGACCATGCACAGTCGCCGGCCGCGCTCAGTCAGGGTTTCCACGATCACACTGAGATTCGGGTCCGCGGGGCGCACCCGGAACACCCCGGATCCGCCCATACCGTCCAGGGGCTTGAGGATCATGTCCTGATGCACGGCCTGGAAGGCGCGGATGTCGGTCAGATGCCGCGTCACCAGGGTGGGCGGGGTGCACTGGGGAAACTCCACCGTGAACAGTTTCTCGTTGGCGTCACGCAGTGCCCGCGGGTCGTTGACCACCAGCGCACCGGCGCGCTGGGCGTGTTCCAGCAGATAGGTCGAGAAAATGTACTCCATGTCGAAGGGCGGGTCCTTGCGCATGAGTACCGCATCCAAGTCACTGAGCGGGCATATGGTTTGCGCGCCGAACTGGTACCAGCCCGCGGGATCGTCCGCCACCCCGACCTCGCGCATCCGGGCCCGCGTCTGCCCGTCGGCCAGAAACAGGTCACCCGCTTCCATGTACCGCAGGCGCCAGCCGCGCCGTTGCGCCGCGAGCATCATCGCGAAGGTGCTGTCCTTCTTGATGTTGATGGACCCGATGGGGTCCATGATGACGCCGATTTGGATAGCCATGGCGCGAGTGTACCCCAAGACCCTGTTCCACTTGAAGCCGTCTTTTCGCCTGTCGTCCGCGTCGCGCCGAGGGTTACATCGTCCGGCGATGCTCCGGCCGGCGCTCCTTGACGGCCGACGAAAATCCTTCGCGATCCGGCACAGGATGTTCCGGCAATCGCCTGATGCGGTCGGAGTGTCCGATCGTTTCCGACGGTGCTACCGTTCATAATTCTTCGCATTCCGTGCCTTGATCGCGGTCTAGAATTCTGGTTGACGTCGCGTGACCTGACGCCGGATAGTGGAAGGTCCTCGCATCTCAGTCTTGGGCGATGTCTGTGTGCTACTGCAGAACGCCCGCCTTGTTTGAGGAGATGACTTTGGCCATCAACACTCAAGCGGAGAAACAACAATGAAACAAGAAGCGGTACGCCGGAAAATTCTGATCATCGAGGATGCGCTGGACCTGTTGGGGTTGATGAGGTCTGCGATGGAACGCGAAGGCTATCTGGTGTTCTGTGCCGCCAACGGTGCGGACGGTATTTCATGTCATGCGCGGGAGCGTCCGGATCTGATCATTCTTGACCTCTATATGCCGATCATGGGCGGGATAGAGGCGCTGCAGGCCATCCGCAAGACTGATGACAAAGTGCTGGTTGTCATCCTGACCTCATACCCCACACCAGACACCATCAGGGACGCCGCCGACCTCAATGTCAGCGAGTACCTGAGTAAGCCTTTTGAATGTCGGGACCTGGTGAAAGTGATCGATACTGTGTTCGCGCACAAAATTAGCTAGCGGACGCGACGGCGGCCCGACCGGCGGTACCGGCGGCGCGGGGTTCGGTGGACCGCCGCCGGACGGATGATCGAGGCCGAGGCGCGGGCATGGGTCTGCGTTGCAAGGGCACGATCGGTGCCGTCTCGGAGGGCAGGCGGCGGCTTTTTCACGACTGGACCACCCGACGACCGAGCGCCCCCGGCGCTGATCTGCCTGGGCGCATCTCATGCGGCAGGGGGCGGAGGGGATTGTTCAAGCTTGTGTAGTCCGCCACAGGGACGAAGAGGTAGACTGCGCTAGGCTGGTGCAAGGCCCGCCCGGCATCAGGATCGATAATCAACGAAAAGTGTTTTTGTTGTGCCGGCATCGGGGTTGTCAGGCGAGCACCGCGGCGCCACGGAAGCCGCAGAGCATCATCAAGCGCCGTTGTTCGCGCTGGCGGTCGTGAAACAGTGCGTGCCGGTTATCTGCCGGACTCATCGGTCAGGCAGTGGTCGCGGTCCAGCAACAGGGTATGAGGGTTATTGCAGTGCATTTCAGTGACCATTCTTCAAGCGGCAAGGAAATGAAAAATCGCAAGATACTGATCATCGAGGATGATCCCGAGTTGTTGGGGCTGATGAGGCACGTAATGGAACGCGATGGCTATCTCGTCTACTGTGCCGCTAACGGTCCCGATGGTATTCTCCGGAATACCCAGGCGAATCCTGATCTGATCATTCTGGATCTGCACATGCCGGAAATGGATGGCATCGAGACGTTGCGCATTATTCGGGAATCCGATGACAGCGTGCTGGTTGTGATACTGACGGGATATGCTTCGCCTGATACGATCAGAGCGGCTGCCGATCTGAATGTCAGCGAATATCTCAGTAAGCCTTTTGAAAATCAGGAGCTGGTAAGCGTGATCGGCAGCGTATTCAAGCTTTGAATCAAAGAAGCAGCAGCGATGAAAGAAATAAGACGGTTGATCTATGTGCCTATTCTTCACGCACAGGACGATTCGGGACGCGCCGCTTCAAATGTGTCGGAAAATGCGAAGATGCGGAAAAGTAAGGAGAGCGTTGGTGCTGATCGGACTGCCGTCGAGCAGATGTGGCAGGGGATCGCGGCGAAGATCACCGAGTTGAATCTGCCCTGGGAAAAGACGCGAATCTATCAGGACGGTACGCCGGTCTGCGGTAATGAGACGGCGTTGGCGGAGCGGCTCGCGGAACGGGGTAGTACGAATTACACATTTCTGATAAAATTAATGAAGAAAGGGGCGGTTCTGGAAGGTACCGAAGATATGGAGCTGCTGATACAAGAATATGATTTGCTAAATAAGTTATTGATTAAAAAGGCGGTTTCTGATCGGGATACAGTGAATGCAGAATACCAGGAGAAAAGCAGAAAATTATTGGCGTTGCGAGATCAGTTTATCGCCGGCCGGATTGCCGCGACCCTGCAGGAAGGAGAACTTCCGATCGTGTTCATGGGCGTCATGCATCGTTTGGATAAATTGCTGGAGAAAGAGTTTCAGGTTTCTTATGTTATTTATCGTCTGCCCTTCCGCAGTATCGGAACGATATACAACGCCTGAAGGTTGATGCCATGGGCCACAAAGCGTCGTTGTTGCGCGCTGATCCGATTCTCTTCTCGCCGATCTATCTTAACGCGGACAATGTTTCCACGGAGAAGTTACTTGCCCTTTATCGCTTTTCCAATATTTTCTTCCCGAAAATGGGTTCCGGTCTGGTGCGAACGATCCTCGACATGGAGCGGCACGGTGAGCGGTTGACGGCCAATAGTTCTCCGGAGGAACGACGGAAACTGATTCGGCAGATGAAGAGTCTGAATATGGATATACAGTTGACCGTCAGCGACGAAGATCAGAAAATAATGGAAATCTCAATCCATATCGTGCCCAGCGAAGTGCTTGAGCGGGCGCAGCAGGGACGGAACGATCTGGTTCAGTATCAACAACTCAGTGACGATCTGGATAAGTTGATCGCCAAGCTGATCGCGAAGGAGGTCTGTCGCCGGTTCACGTCCAAGCTGGCGGACGGTTTCAAGGCGCTGACCGGGATCCGGCAAGTGCCGTCTTTCATCACTCAACTGCTTGATATCGGCTGGATCAACCGCGACGGCGAGTTGCTGCAAGAGGCTTGTATCGATGATTTGTTGACCGGGAAATACCGTGAACAATTCGAGCAATGGATGCCGAAGGAACTGCTGCATGAGGGGATGGAGATCCGGGAAACCATCGAGACTTTTTTTGCGATCAGCCAGTACGATGCCGACTCCTTGATTCAGGATGCACGCGAGCGTCATGCCCTGCTTGAAATTACTATTCGGGAAACGGTACTGCGGTGAAGCGATGCCGCGCTTCCCCAGTTCCGCGACGCGCCCGGATCCGCGCCCTGGTCATCAGCGGGATTCTTGTGTGTATCCGTTATGTGTTTTTTTGTCGGATCGGAACGGGAACTGTGACTTGAAGCGCGGTTTACAATCCACGGCTGTACCAGTCCCTGGTACACGTGGTACAACATTGGTCAGCACAAAGACACGTGGCGCAAGGTGCCATGTCAGGGTTTTGACTTGAGTCGCCCCAGGATTGTGCGGGGCGGACCGCCGTGGTGCCACGGCAGTGTTCGAGCGCGGATACCAATCGCATGGCGGGGTTGCAGCCCATGAATGACGCGGACGCGGACAGTGACCTGCGCGGGGCGAGGGTGCTGGTGATCGACGACAGCAAGACGATCCGCCGTGCCGCCGAGGGCCTGTTGACCAAGGCAGGCTGCGAGGTGCGGACCGCCGAGGACGGTTTCGAGGCGTTGGGCAAGATCATGGAGTTCAAGCCGGATCTGGTGTTTGTCGATATCATGATGCCGCGGCTGGACGGGTATCATACCTGCGCCTTGATCAAGGCCAATGCGCAACTGCGGCATACGCCGGTGGTGATGCTCTCCAGCAAGGACGGATTATTCGACCGGGCGAAGGGCCGCCTGGTCGGGGCTGGCCTTTATCTGTCCAAGCCCTTCACCGGTGAGGAGTTGCTCGATGCGGTGCGCGGCTCGTTGCGGCGCAGCGCGGACAGCGCGGACTAAGACGAGTTCCGTCAAATACAGAGCCGAGCTATGATCAATGTTTCCCGCGGTGGCGACGAGGCCGATCCCAGCCCTGGCACCGGTTCGCCCGCCGGCGGGCCGGAATGCGCGCGGGCCACCGTGCTGATCGTCGATGACTCACCCACCGAGTCCCGCATCTTTTCCAATGTGTTGAGCAAGGCCGGGTACCAGGTCGAGACGGCGACCAACGGTGAGCAGGGGATCGAAATGGCGCGGCGGCTTCAGCCGGATGTCATCCTGATGGACGTGATCATGCCCGTGCTCAACGGCTTCCAGGCCACTCGCATGCTGCACCGGGACGCGGCGACGGCAGGCATTCCGATCATTATGGTGACGACCAAGGACCAGCCCACCGACCGCGTCTGGGGGATGCGGCAGGGTGCCGTGGACTATCTCGTCAAGCCGGTGGCCGCGACCGAGTTGCTGGCGCGCGTCCAAGCGGCGCTCCAGCGCTGATGGCGATGGACTCACCGGTTGCCACGGGCGCCGCGTTGTTCGACCTGCTGGCCGGGGTCGAGGCCCGCTTTCGCGCACTGACCACGCGGTTGCCGGAGGACGCGCCGGCGGCGGGGCGCTGGTCGGGGATCCTGTTCCGGGTCGGTGCGTCACGGCTGCTCGCCCCCCTGGATCAGGTGGTCGAGGTCTTGAGTGTGCCCGCCGACCTGACCCCGGTGCCGGGGACCAAGCCCTGGATGTTGGGTGTCGCCAATAACCGCGGAACCTTACTCCCGCTCCTGGACCTGGCCACGCTGACCCAAGGCGGCGTGCCGGCGCGGCGGGAGACGGACCGCGTTCTGGTGGTGCGCCAGGATGACCTGCCTTGCGGATTGGTGGCGAACGAGGTGCTCGGTATCCGTCATTTTGCGGAGGCGCAGCGGTGTGCCGGGCCGTCTGCCGGACTCGGTGTGCTGCAACCCTTCGCCCAAGGCGCTTTCTCGTTGGCGGGTGCGGTGGTTCCGGTGATCGCTCTGGACCTGCTGCTCGCGGATTCCCTGGTCAGCCAGGAAACTTCAACCGGACCCGGAGTTGGAACGCGATGGCGAAGCGAAGCGATTTAGGGCGGGGCAACACCGTCGGCGCGCTCGATGGCGCGGTGATCGGCTGGGCGGCGTTCGCCCTGGTCTGCGCCGCCCTGGCGCTGGCGAGTGATGTCCTGATGAGGAAGGTCGCGGATGGCTACGCACGTTTGTCACTGGCAGCGGCTGCTCAGCAGGCCCCGGGTCAGCAAATGACCCTTGCCGCGGGCGCGGCGGTCGCTGGTGATCCGGGTGCTTTCGATCGGCTGCGGGCCGAGCGGGATCAGGTGCAGCGGGGGATGGACGCGCTGCCGGCCGGGTCGGCAGCCGAGGGGTTGTCGGCCTCACTGGCGCGCGTCGAACCGCACCTGCGCGCCGCGCAGACCGCCTGGATCGCCTATCGCGGGACGGCGGATCGCATCCTTGACGCACAGGCCGATCTGCTGGGGATGCGCGACCTGATTCAGTCCACCGCGGCCCTGCTGCCGGACGTCGGGGCTGCCATGACCCGATCCGCCGAGTTGATCGTAGCCGAGGGCGCGCCCGGTGGGCAGGCCTGGGAGGCCGGTCGCCAATTGGCGCGCCTCCAGGCCATGAATGCCGGTTTGGAGCGGTTACTGGTCGGTGGTCAGCCGGGGTCGGTGGCGGGGGATGCCGACGATGCCGTAACCAAAGAGTTTACCGTGCACCTGGAGGCGCTGACCGCGCAGGCGGGCACCCGCGGCGCGACCGCAACGCGCGATGCACTGGCGCAGACCGCCCTGCTGTGGACCGCGATGCGCACCGGCGTCGATGCGCTGCGCGAACTGGTGCCGCGGGCGCTGCCGGCGATCGATGCCCTGGCACCCTTGCAGGAGGCCGGGTCGGCGTTCGCTACCGCGCTGGACACCTTGGCGGCTGCCGGTCGCGAGGCACCGCTGGAAGCGCGGGTCGGACCCCTGCCGGTCGGGCCCTGGGCGGTGCCGCTGTTCACCGCCCTGGCACTGGCCGGGCTGATCGCGCTCGGTGTCCGCGTGGTGTCGGACGCGCGGCGGCGCGTGGCGGCTGCGCTGGCCCAGAGCGGGTGTGACGAGCAGGCCATCCTGCGCCTGCTCGACGAGATGGGCAATCTGGCCGACGGCGACTTGACCGTGACGGCCACGGTGACCGAGGACAAGACCGGGGCCATCGCCGACTCGGTCAATTTCGCGGTGGAGGCCCTGCGGGGCCTGGTTGCGACCATCAATGCCACTGCCGCGAAGGTCGCGCAGGCGTCACAGGAAAGCCGCACCATCGCCGTGCGCTTGACCGAGGCGGCCGCGGCGCAGGCCGCGCAGATCACGCTGGCGTCCGGGGCCATTCGGTCATTGACGGAGCAGATCAATCAAGTGGCCAACAACGCCATCGAGTCGGCCGAGGTCGCCTCGCGGTCGCTACAGGTGGCGGGGCGGGGTGCCCGGACCGTGCGCGACACCATTGCGGGCATGGACGCGATCCGCGAACAGATCCAGGAGACCGCGAAGCGCATCAAGCGGCTCGGCGAGAGTTCGCAGGAAATCGGCGAGATCGTGGAGTTGATCGACGACATCGCCGATCAGACCAATATCCTGGCCCTGAACGCCGCCATGCAGGCGGCCATGGCCGGCGACGCCGGACGCGGTTTTGCGGTGGTTGCCGACGAGGTGCAGCGCCTTGCCGAGCGTTCGCGCAACGCGACCAAGCAAATCGAGGTGCTGGTGCGTACCATTCAGGCCGACACCAATGAGGCGGTGAGTTCCATGGAGGCCAGCACCGCGGGCGTGGTGGAGGGGGCGAATCTGGCCGAGAACGCCGGGGAGGCACTGCGCGAGATCGAGAACGTCTCGGCGTACATCGCCGACCTGACCAAGCGCATCGCCGATTCCTCTGCGCTTCAATCCGATCAGTCGGCGGAGATCAACGCGACTGTGCAGGCAATCCGGGGGATCACCGAGGAGAACGCGGACGGGACCCGGCGGGCCGCCGCGGCGGTGGAGGAACTCGTGAGTCTGGTCACCGAATTGCAGCGCTCGGTGGCGGGTTTTCGGTTGAGCTGATGGACCGCGGCCTGGCTCGCGGCCGGTTTCAGTGCCTTGTCCAAGGCCTCACCCAGGGGCAGTGATCCCATGGCAGAAAAGGTTGTCGGCGGTCTGAAGTGGGTTAAGAGCGAAATCGCCGCGACCCTGCGTCGGGTCACCGAACGCGTCGAAGCCTACGGGCAAACCAGCGAATCCGGGTCCCTGGGCGATGCGGTGGACGCCTTGTTTGAGATTCGCGGTGTGCTGCTCGCGCTGCAACTCACCCTGCCCGCGCGTCTGGTGGACGAGATGCAGCGGTTATGCGATGCCATGGCCGGGGATCGCGTGCGCAGCCCCAAGGAGGCTGCCGAGGCCATGATGCTGGCCCTGATCCAACTGCCGAACCATCTGGATCGATTGGACGTCGGCGTCGCGAGCGACCCCCTGAGCCTGTGGCCGACCATCAACGATCTGCGCGCATCGCGGGGTGCTCCCCCGCTGACTCAGGCGGAGTTGCTGGTTCCGGGTTCGGTACTGGCCGAGGAGGAGGAAGACCTGCCGTCGGAGGCGCTGGAGGCACTCACCGCGGTCTTTCGTAAGGTGCGGCCGCATTTTCACCGCGATCTGGTCGAGTGGTACCGCCCGGCGACCAGCAGTGAGGGCCTGATCAAACTCGGGCGTCTGTTCCATCAACTCCACCGGTTCCTGAAAGACGGCATTCTGGCGGACTTATTTCGCTTGGCCGAAGCCTATGCAGTGAGCATGCAAGGCGGGGAGATCGCCGCCGATGCGGATGCCCAGACCCTGGTCGGGCGCTTGGATCGGGTGTTCAAGCCGCTGGTCGATACACCGCCCGAATGGCCCGACGCGGAAGCCCGCCAACTGATCGATGCCTTTCTCGGCGCGCTATCCGGTCACTCGATTCAGACCTCCAGCGTAGACGATATCCAGGCCCATTATCAGCGGGTGCATGGTTTGGCCGCCGACCGAACGCACGCCGGCAATGCCGCGTCCGATGCCCTGGCCGGCCTGGCCCAGGCGATGTTGAGCGAGCTGACGCCCCTGAAGGAACGGCTGGACGCCTTTGTGCGCGGTGGGCGCGATGATCGGGCTCCATTGGACGAGATCAGGACGGGTCTGCGGGTTCTGGCGCGCACGCTGGACGTTGCCGATACCGGCGATCTGCCCGAGCGGCTGCGCCTGCTGGCGGACGGTTTCGGCGAGCTGGTGCCGGCCGAAACGGCCGAGGAGATCCAGCGGCTGGAAGCGCTGGCGGCCGATTTGCTGGGCATCGAGGCCGTGATACAGGCCTATGCGGAGCATCGTGACCCCCCCACGGGTAGCGTCATCGCGCCCGGACTCTATGTCGCGGAGTTGCAGAAGGCCACCTTGCGCGAAGCACGGGCCGAGTTCGTGGGCGTGCGGGACGCGATCCTTGCCTGCCGTGTTCAGGGGGCCCATCCGGCCCGTTTCCGCGAAGTCCCTGAGTGCCTGTCACGGGTGGCCGGAGCCTTGCAGATCCTTGGCGACGATGCGGCGGCCCAGGTCGCCACGGACCTCGCGGTGATGGTTCGGCGCCGCTATCTGGCGGCGGATCGCTGGCCGCGGGACTTGGAGTTCGGTTTTCTGGCGGATGCCATCGCCGCCTTGGAACTCCACATCGAGCGGGTCGAAGAAGGCGAGCCGGAGGATCACGACCTGATTCGCCAGTCTGCCGATGCGCTGCGTGACCTCGATCGCGCGCTCGGTGCCGCGCCAGGCGATGCGGACCAGGCCGACACCGTGGAGCGCATCGCTGCGGCACCCGCGCCCGCGCCCGCGCCCGCGCTCATCGACAGCGACGCTATCGCGGCTGTTGCCGATGCAGGTGCAGCGCGTCCCGCCCAAGCAACGGGTATCTCGCCCGAGTTTCTCGATATCTTCCTGGAGGAGGCGCAGGAGGAGACGCAAGCGATCGGCGAGCGATTCGCGCGGTGGCAAGACAACCTGGCCGATGAGTCTGAGCTCAGTGCGTTGCGTCGAAGCTTCCATACCCTGAAGGGGAGCGGGCGGCTGGTTGGTGCCGTGCGGGTTGCCGACCTCACTGAGGCCGCTGAGGGAGTCCTCAACGGGCTGCTGGAACTGGGTCTCGTACCGGATGCCGCAGGCGTCGCCTGGCTGGCCGAGGTGGTCGAGGTGCTGCCGCATCTGGTTGCCGCGGAGGCGCAGCAGCGTCCGCTGGACATCGCCGGTCTGGTGGCGCGGGCGGCGCAACTGGGGCAGCCGTCCGGTGCCGGATCGGCCGCTTTGACGTCCCCGGATCGACAGTCGGCGGACGCGCCGGCGAGCGCCTGGCCGGAGTCGTCGGAGGTGCTGGTGCCCGCCGCTCGCCCGGCAGAGGCGCGGCACGAGGGGGAGCAGGAGATCGGGTCCGGCGCCGACGTGACCGCGGCGGTGACGCAGTGGCCCACGGACGGGTTGCTCGTTGAATCGGCTGATCGCTGGTTTGCGGCGCAACTCGACTGGCTGAATGCGCCGCCCGCGACGGCACCCGTGGTCGCCGCCGCGGCGCCGCCCGAGGCACCGCAGGCCGCCGCGGTGACCGCGGCGGACTTGACGGATCACGCCAGTGTGTTTGTCGCGGACGACGAACTCCTGGCCATCTTTCGTGCCGAGACCCGCGGTCATCTGGATGAAGTGCGTGCCTTTCTGGTGCGGGCGGCAGCCGGTGATGCGGTGCCGGATGAGGGGACCGTACGCGCGCTGCATACGCTCAGCGGCAGTGCCCGGATGTCGGGCATCGACTCGATCGCGGATGTTGCGCGGTTACTGGAGCGGCGTCTGCGCGCGCTGCAAATCGCCGCCGAGGCCGCCACCGCGGTCACCTTGGAGCTGATCGAGCGGGCCGTGGATGGCATTGCGCAGCGCACCGCGGAACTTCCCGCGATCGATACCGGGGCGGATCTGTTGCTCGCCCTGGCCGCGGACCTGACCGCGATCACGGTGTCGGAGGGCGTATCCGCGGTGGCCTGGGAGGCGCCCGTGGTGCCGGCATCGTCGCTCGATCTTGATCTCGAGGGTTTCAGCCTACCACCGCTGTGGCTGCCTGATTCTGCGCCGGTGGTATCCGACGACGATGGTAAGTCGGGCCCGGTCGAGGCAGTGAGTGTCTTGCTGGATCAGGGGCGGCTTGAGCCGCGGTTCATCGACCCTGCGCAATCCGACGCGCGGTCGGTGTCTGATCCCGCGGTGGCGGGCGGTGTCAACGGGGGCGAGGCGGCGCAGCGGGACTTGGAGCTGGTCGCTTTCCTCGATTTGTCCGATGAGCGTGCGCTCTCTGAGGAGGGTGGTAGCGATCGTTCCGGCGCGTCTGGAGCGGTGCGGTCAGTAGACGAATTGCCGAAGCTGACGCCAGTGCGCGCGCCGCGTCCGCAAGATCCCGGCAGGGTTGCCGCGGAGAGCTTGGCCGCTGCACTGGAGGCGGCGGTTGACGCCCTGGACGCCGAACTGGAGACGGTCACCTTACCCCCGGCGAGTGCGTTGACCGAAGGTCCCGAGTCCGTGCCGGCCAGTCAACCGGCCAGTCAACCGGCAGGCCAGGAGCGCACAGATCCGCCTTGCGAACCGGCAGGCGAGCCCGACGATCAGGATCTCTTGAGCCTGTTCCTCGAGGACGGCCGCGATCTGCTCGACGGGATCGATGCTAAGCTTCGAAGCTGGCAGTTGGCGCCTCAAGACCTTGGTGTGCTTGACGGTATCAACCGGCTATTGCATACGCTCAAGGGCAGTGCGCGCCTGGCTGGCCTGACTCCCATCGGCGACCTGAGCCACGCGCTGGAGACGCGGTTGACCGCGGTCCGCGTCGCTCGGGGGCAGGTCGACGATACGACCCTGGAGTTGGCGCAGCGGACCGTGGACACCCTGTCACTGCAAATGGATGCGCTGGAACAGCACACGCCGCTCCCGCGTGCCGCGGCCCTGGTGGTGGCTTTGAATCAGGAGCCTGAGCCGGTTCCAACGGGCTCGACGGACGAAACCGAACGGGCGATCCTGCGCTCGGCCGTCAGTGTCGCTGCCGATGCGCCCGCGTCTCCCGAGGTCGCGGCGGCACCGGACCTGGTGTCCGCTCCGGCGGATGGACCCAGGGACGTCGGGGGGGTGACGGTACCGCAGGTTCGGGTGCGCTCCGACCTCATCAACCGGCTGGTCGATGCGGCCGGGGAGATCGGTCTGTACCGCGCGCGTCTCACTCAACGCAACGGTTTGCTGAGTGTCGGTCTCGGGGAACTCGACCAGACCGTGCGGCGATTGCGCGATCAGTTGCGCCAGTTGGAGACCGAGACCGAGACCCAGATCCGCGCTCACTACGAGCGTGAGGGGGCGGTCGAAGCGTCGGGGCCTGCCTTCGATCCACTGGAGCTGGACCGCTTTTCGACCTTTCAGCAGCTCTCCCGCGGTCTGGCCGAGACGGTGAATGATCTGGTCAGTCTGCGGGACCTGCTGGGCGGTTACCAACGCGAGTCCGCGGATCTGCTGACCCAGCAGGCGCGGCTGGCGAGCGATGTACAGGACGGGTTGCTGCGCACGCGGATGGTGCCCTTTGTTCAGGTGGTCCCGCGGTTGCATCGTCTAGTGCGTCAGACGGCGGAGAGCCTGGGCAAGTCCGCCCGCCTGGAGGTGATCGGACCGGAAGTGGAACTCGACCGCTCCATCCTTGACCGCCTGGCGGCGCCTCTGGAACATTTGCTGCGCAATGCCGTGGACCACGGCCTGGAGGCGCCGCCGGGACGAGCCGCCGCCGACAAGCCGGCCGCCGGGACTGTCACCCTGGCCTTGAGTCGGGAGGGCAACGAGGTGGTGATTCACCTGAGCGACGATGGACGCGGACTTGATCTGGCGGCGATCCGCGCCCAGGCGGTCGCCCGCGGTCTGTTGCCGGCGCAGGCGGAACTCGAGGCCGATGCGCTGATGCAGTTTGTCTTCGAACCGGGATTCACCACCTTGGGGCAGGTCACGCAGATTTCCGGACGCGGTGTCGGCCTGGACGTGGTGGCTTCCGAAATCAAGGCCGCCAACGGTACGATCGACCTGAGCTCGATCCCTGGGCAAGGCGCACGATTCAGTATCCGACTGCCGCTGACACTCGCCATCCTGGATGCCTTCCTGGTGCGGGTGGGTGCGAGTGTCTACGCGCTGCCGCATGCCGCCATCGAGGGCGTCG
>Ga0247839_1003480_pt1 | contig 21703 bp, 24 predicted proteins | sample LaCruzMarch2015__6_FD_192405 | JGI IMG/M metagenome (GOLD analysis project Ga0247839, IMG submission 192405) | Freshwater microbial communities from meromictic Lake La Cruz, Castile-La Mancha, Spain - LaCruzMarch2015_16m | ecosystem: Environmental > Aquatic > Freshwater > Lake | place: Spain... | reverse complement strand
CTGTTCCAAGAAGTGGCTGGCTGCGGCGCGCTCTGAGGGCATTCGGCCAGCCAGCACGACCGATGCGGCACTGTCCCGCGCATTGTAGGCAATGGCCTCCTCCGCTGGCGAAAACTGTTCCCTGCCCGTGGCCAAGTCCTTGCCCGTGGAAAGTACCCGCTGCCCCCTGTCGTTGACGCTGGCGGCAACCGCCTCTCCGTCCCGCGTGATGTAGAAAACCGCCGCTGTGGCTGACCGTTTGGCGTGGGTGCTTTTTCCCATCGACTTATGCTGAAAGTGCATCAATGCCATGTCTATAACTCCTTGATAATGCTACGATTTAGGTTAAGTGTCGGTTGCCTCTATCCACCTTTGCAATTGCAAAGGTATTAGTGCGCCTTCACACTTCCTTGTTAATCGTTGCTTTTAGGCAATGGTCTTTGTCTTGGCAAGGTCGTTGCGGGTTCGTAGTATGGCCGCAGGCATTCGGTGACGGGGGCTGGCAGGTGCGGATTTCGGCAGGTTCGTTCGAAGATGCCCTTCGGGATTACTTCCCCCGTGGTTTGGAGAAGCTGCGCGATTTTGCGACCTCCGCGAGGTGGGCAACCTATGAGGAAACCACCTCCCCCAACTGGCGGTATGGCTCGACCGTTGGCATGATGTTTTTGGGGTATCGCGGGGATGTCCCGATTGGGCGGCGCGATGACAGACACCAGACCACGATTGGCGGTAGTCGCGGGTTCAAGGGCGTGTCGCTTATCAATCCGTGCCTGATTACTTATGAAGGTTCGGTTTTGGCCATTGACCCCAAGGGGGAATTGGCTCGCCTGACCGTTCCGGCACGGATCAAACGGTTGCGGCAGGATTGCTATGTCTTAGACCCCTTCGGGGAGTCGGGTGTTCCAAGTTTCAGCTTCAACCCACTGGCTGAGATTAAGGAGTACGTGCCGGAACTGCCCAAGGTGCGTTACCCCTATGCGGTTGACGATGCCGCGAGCATGGCTGATGCGCTGATTGTGCCTTCCGGCAATGATGCGCATTGGACGGATAGCGCAAAAATCCTGCTGCATGCGCTGATATTGTTGACCTTGGCACAAGAGCAAACCGAAGATTTCCCCGATGACAGAAACCTTGTCACGGTGCGCGATTTCCTCATGCTGAAACATGGCGCGGTGTTGCATGATGCCAGCATCAGCACGGATTTTCCGAACAACCGCGAAGTCGCGTTATTTCGGTTGATGGAACAATGCACGGCCTTTGACGGCTTGGTGAGCGGTGTGGGGGCGGCCTTCCTGTCCATGAGTGAGAAGGAACGCGCCAGCATTCTATCATCGGCTCGGACGCAAACTGCTTTTCTGGACTCCCCTGCCCTGCAATCGGTTTTACAGAAGTCGGATTTTTCACTTGCCGATTTGAAGCGCAAGGCAACCACGGTTTATTTGTGCTTGCCTGCATCCTATATGGGGACGCACTCCAAGTGGCTGCGCACTATCATCACGCTGGCGGTGCGCGCCTGCGAGCGCGAAAAGGTTGCGTGGAAGCATCCGAGCAACGGCAAGCCTATCCCTGTTCTATTCGTGCTGGATGAATTCGCGGTGTTGGGACACATGCGCGCCATTGAAGCGGCTGCGGGGCAGATGGCGGGCTTTGGTGTCAAGCTGTGGGTGATTTTGCAGGACTTGGGGCAACTGCAAACCCACTATGAAAAATCGTGGGAAACATTTTTCGGCAACTCTGCCATTGCCACGTTTCAAAGCATCTCGGATTTGACGACGTTAAAATATCTTTCGGAACGGCTGGGGACGCGCACCTTTTACATGCCGATTGATTCCGGTGTAGGGGTTCGCGCGAAGATGGATGGTGCGAAGTCGGAAAATGAAACCGTGCAAACCGCGCCTCTACTTGCGACCCATGAAATTGAATATGCGCTGGCGCGTGAGCGCGGCGCAATGATTGTCTTGTTCTCAGGAATGCACCCGCTGATTTTGCAGCGCGCGATTTCCTATGCTGACCCGTTCTTCACGGAGCGTTTAAAATGACGGTGCTGCCGCACGTTGCTTGGTCTGTGTCGCTCGCCAAGGAGCGCAACGCCATCCGCTTTCCGCAAATGACGTTTCAGATTGTCGGCATTCCAAACACGCAAGTACCAGCCGTCACCATCGGCCACAACCCCAATGCGCCGCGTCATGACCGCGTGGTGGAATCCTCGCGCAGCGTGTCGCATACCGCTTACATTGACGATGTGTTTGCATTCTTCCACCTCACCAGCACGGTGCGCCAGCGGCAACCGGAAGTGTTGTTGGCATTCCCTGCTGATTTGTTGCACAGCTTCGAGGTGCGCCCGAAGTCTGAACTTGATTTGACCCACGCGGAACGCCGCGCGGTATCAGGCGGCAATCTTTTGTTTATCGAGCATGATGTTATTTTGGCGCATCTGAAAGACGACCGCACATTTCGGATTTGTGAACACGCGGGCGACAATTCATCGCTGCGCCGAATTTTTACGGATTTGCACCGTGCGTTTATTGATGGCAAGCCGCGCAGTGGATGGGATGAACATGTGCGCGAAAGCCGCGCGGCGGGCTATGGCTACAAAACGCCGAACGTGGAATTTTACGATGAACGCCCTGACCGCAGCGGGTCGAATGAATATGCCCATTGCAGCGACCGCGTGTTGTACCGCGCGCGCCTGTCACCCGATGGCATGATGATAAAATTTTTTTTCCAGTGGTTTGGTGACAAAGTGATTGCGGATAAACCCGTTGGCACGATGCACATAAAGAATTTCACCTTCGAGCCTGCAACAGAGGTGCGCCAGCATCTTGGCATGACTTCCTATTGGGGCATCAAACCAACTGACCCCGTTTATCACGGATCAACCTTGGCAGTGCATTTGAAAAACGGCGGCATGTTGGCCTATTGGCCATGCGGTGCGAAACCCGATGAGTTGCGCACCATCGAACGCCGTTTGAATGATACGTTGTTGGTGCGTCATGCCCCGCCTTCCGCCCCGCGTCCCGATGATGCCCACAGTTCGCAAGCGCGACCCACGCGGAAAAGCCGCGCGGATTACGACCCGATTTAGCGAGTGGAGAACGTGCCGTGTTCAAGAGGATGAAAGATGCTGCCCAGTTGGCCAAGGATTTGGCGGACGCGGGGCGTAATTATATTGGTGACAAGGCGGAACGTACAACCAAAAAAGCCGAAGATGCGCTCGGTATCGAGCGGGTGCGTATGCAGTTCATGTGCGGGTCGGTGTGCAAACCCTATGTGGTGGTGATGCGCCGCAAGCGTGGTGAACAGTTTGTGGTGGCCGATTATGAGCTAGATGTGCGCCTAGCATCTGCTCCGGCGCAAACCGGAACGTCTTCGCCGGAAACAGAATCAAAGTCCGGCGATGAATTTGATTGGGGCGATTGGGCGTGTCCCTGTTGCCATTGGCAAGGTGCGGTCGGTGTGGTGTCGTTTGTTAGTTGTGCATGTGGTTCAACGCAATGCGGTTCGACCGCCAACCGTGATGCCAACGGCACAAAGATAACGTGCGATTTCTGTAACTGGACGGGTTACACGCGCCCGCCGTCCGGCTCGCTGCTGGTGTTGAAGCAAAATCCAACGGCGTTGCCCGCTCCGCGACATTTGTTCCTTCCGAAAAGGTGATGCGTCATGTTCAAGAGGCTGAAAGATGCTGCACAGTTGGCCAAGGATTTGGCGGACGCGGGGCGCAATTATGCTGTCGAAAAATCAGAAGCCACAAAGAACGCAATAATCACGGTCACCGATGCCACGGGTTTCACGACAATTCGCGTACCAAAACTTATTTTTGCGATGGATGCAACTGCGAGCCGCGAAACTTCGTGGGCAATGGCCATGCAATTACAGAGCGAAATGGTGGCGATGGCAGGAACGGAAGGATTGGCGATTGCGATTGGTTATTTTAATAACGAAGTTTGCGATGTGACATCGAATTATTTTACCGATGCGCGCTCGGCTGCAAGCTATATGCGCAGTATTCGAATGAGCTCGTGTTATACGAAAATAGTACCGTTGTTACGCGAGTTTGAAGGTCATGCCCGCAACCCGAATGGTGCGCGAGTGGCAATTTTTGTCGGGGATTCTTTCGAGGATAATCTTGCCGCGGTGTTGGTGGAAGCCGCGAAGTTGAAGGCGTTGGGGTTTCGTGTGTTCACGCTGTTGGAAGTGGGCGGTAGCGGCGGTTATGTTGCTTCGGGGACTGAGGCGGCGTTTCGGAAGTTGGCCGAAGCCACGGGCGGCGTGTTTGCGCGGTTTGATGCTGGCGCAAAGCCGCAGTTGCGCGAGTTGATGCAGTCGATAGCGGCCTATACCGCTGGAACGCTGTCCATCACTCACCAAGGCGCGTTTGCCGAAGCCTTGAAGGCGCTGCCGCCTCCGGCGCGCAAATAATCTGTGTCAACATGTAAACATGTTTGCTTGGGTGTGGGCAATGCCGCGCCAGCGCGCCAAGAACGCTGGCGCAGCGCGGCTTGTCCATCGCCCCTTCCACAACGCACGTCGGCTCAACCCATGTAATGTGCTCTACAGCATCCGGCGCGGCTGCTAGGAAGGCCGTATAGCGGCGACACGGTTTCCGGCCACCAAACCCCGCAAAAACCAAAAATGGCCTTCCTGCCCCTCTCTGCGCGCCTTGGCGGTGCGGTTTAGGTGATGTGGTCGCCGCAGGCTCCCATTGCCGAGCCTCTTTCTTGCGAGCGGAGCGAGCCTATGAAACCGAGGATGCGCCCCCTTGGGCGCATTCCGTGTCTTCTTCGGGTTCTTAGAGGGGCGAAGCACTCCACATGACTGCTTTTTCCTCAATGCTCCTTGCACAAATCACACGCTTTTGGCGGGGAGTTAATACAGTTAAAGCTTGTTAGATGAGTTACACGCGAAAAAACCGCACCTTTTGCTCGTTCATTCAATGGCTTAGTGACTTTCCGCGCCCCCAAAGGTGCGAAGATGCGCCCCCAAAGGTGCGAAGTCTCGCCCCTAAAGGTGCGAAGATGCGCCCCCAAAGGTGCGAAGTCGGTTTGGCTGGGTTTTCCACAAGTCGGACGGCGCAACGCCCTTGATAGTGCGAATCGCCCCCGATAGTGCGAAAAGGCTTGGTGCGGCGCGCGCCGTGCGCCTAGGCTTTGGGGATGTGTTCCATGCTGCTGCCAGAACGTCACCCCGTGCGGGATTTCTTCGTGCTCGATGTCCATGACGTTGACCCGCGCAGTGATATTGCTTCAATGGAGCACCCAATTTTTTCGCTCTCGACCAAGCCCGTTGGGCGCACCTTGAAATATCAGCATGGTGATGTTGGCGTTGAAATTATCCCTAGCAGTGTCGGTTTGCCAACCGTCTTTGACAAGGACATTTTGATTTACTGCATATCGAAGTTGGTGGCGATGCGTGATGCGGGCGAACCGATAGGGCGCACTGTGCGGTTGACCACGCATGACCTTCTGGTGAATACCAATCGCCCGACCAATGACCTTGGCTATCAACGTCTTGCTCCTGCGTTGGACAGGCTCAACGGTGTTTCGATAAAAACCAACATCAAGACGGGTGATGGTATCACCACACGCGGCTTTCACCTGATTGAGGGCTACGAGTACAATCGTAAAGGCTCAATGTTTGCTGATAGGCTGCGCTACTTGGAAATTGAGTTATCGGAATGGTTGTTCCGCGCCATTGAGGCGGCGGAAGTTCTGCCAATAAGCCGCGATTATTTTCGCTTACGCCGACCGACAGACAGGCGGATGTATGAATTGGCGAGAAAGCATTGCGGGAAGCAGGACAAATGGTTGGTGTCCCCACCTGTGTTGCAAAAAAAGGTTGGCGCGTGTCCTGAGCGGTCTAGGAAGTTTCTCGAATATTTGCGCGAAGTTGTGGCTGTTGACGAATTGCCAGATTACCGGATGGCGTGGGACGGTGACAACATCGCATTTATGCCGCGCAAGAAAGCCTTGCAACCGAAGTTGCCGGACATAGCGAGCAACGGGCGGCGGATTGTGCTGCCAAGTTGGGCGTTGGAACGTATGCACGAGGTCGCGGCGGGTTGGGACAAGTACATGCTTGAGGCCAAATACAAGGAATGGGCGGCTAATCTCGAAGTGGCTAAGGACGAAGGCGCACGCTTTGTCGGGTGGGTTAAATCGTACACCAAAGGCAAATCAGCCCCGTGAGGTCTGCGCGTGGCCGATGACCTGTTGCCTGAACTCGTGACAGGTGAAGAACCGTTCGCGGAATTGCATTTGCCGCATGTGGCTTCGCTTCGGCGGCGTGACGCGGCAGAAGCTTTTACCGCAGCGACCAACGCAGATCCGGCGCAGTCAATCGGATGTTATGTGGTTGAGATAATGGCGCGGCTGGTTGTGACGCGGCATCCTTCGCCGTGTTTCAAGGTCGCCACGGCCACCCATCAAGTTAGCCCATCCGTTGTGCCGCTCACGCGCAAAAAGACGCTGTCCCCTATCCGCCATCCGAAGTCGCGGCAATGGCGCAAACATGCCAGCATGTAATCATGTTGACATGTTTGCATGTGTGTCAGGCTGCGGGCTGAAACGCTGTTTCGCACGTGCCGCAAATCAGGTTGAGGCTGCCTTTGCCCCACGCATTGGCTCTGCATTTGGGGCAGGTAAACTTGATGCGCTTGCCAGAAGGTGTGGCGGTGTCCTCGCCTTCCCCGTCACCTTCCCCACCTTCTCCGTTACCCTCGCCTGTCGGCGTTGGTGCGGGAATATCGGCGGCGCGGTCGTACCATGACAGCCTAAATCCCTGTTTCAGAAGCTTGGCGGTTGCCACTTCGAACGCTGCGCCCGCTATGACATAATCGGCCATGTGCTGGCCTGTCTTGTCGCCCCCCACTTGTCCGGTGCTGGATGGCATCAGGCCGATAGCCTCCATTTTTTCCGCCCATTGTTTGTTATGGTAGGCTTTGCGTGAGGGTGTGCCGCAATGCTGCTGCCACAAGTGGCACATTTCATGCGCCAAGGTTTGCAGCACCTCCACCACGTTCTTGGTTTTGAAGTGCAGCGGGTTCATGGCGATTTCATCGGTGTGACGTTCTTCGCTGCGGTGTGCAAAGCGCGTGGCCGAATAGTAGCCCATGACCTTCTTTCCCTTGCGCTGCAAGGTAATCAGGCACGGCGGCAAGCTGCCCCCGAACAGTTCGCCGTTGTAAAAATCATAGGCCGCTTGCAGTTCGGCATAGGCTTCCTGTGTCGGCGTGGCCGTGGCGGTAATGCTTGGTTTTGTTGCGGGTTTTGCCTTGCTCATGGGTGGTTGCTCCTGTGTGCGGTTATGTAATGTACATTACACTAACTGTAATGTACGTTACAAAACAAATCTTGCACACACGCAAACTTGTTTACATGCAAACATGTTGACACTTTAGCCTAGATGCTTGGTTTTGCCCTTCTTCACCAACAGGTCGGCAATGGCTTCCTCCATCAGGGCTTGGATGGTGGTGTCTTCCTCCGCCATTGTCATGCGCAGGGCTTTGTGGGTGGCTTCGGGGAAGTATCCGCCAATAAAGCGCGCGCCTTGACGGGACGGTGCAACCGTTGATTTTCCCGCTGTGTCGGATCGCGGGGTTTTGGCTTTGCGGCCAGCCTTGGCGGGCGGGGTGTTGTCCTGACCAGTATGCGCGAGGCTCGGCGGGGTGGTTGAGATTTGATTGAGGGTTGCGGCGATGGCAAACGCATCGGGTTTGGCTGGTTTGGTCATGCTGCGGTCTTTCCTGTACGGCGTGAGGTTGTAAGGCCAACTTGTTGCAGAACGTATTTGAAAAGCTGGCCGATTTCTTCGGCGGCTTTGCCTGTGGGGGCGTATTCTTGCGCGGTTTGTCCGGCTGCTGCCGCGCGCACATGGTCTGTCAGTAGATGGCAGGTGACGGGCGCAACCTCGGTGTTGGTGGTGGCCAGTTGCGCAATCGCCTTGGTGAATTCTTGGCTCTCGCGGGGCGGGCAAAGGTTCATCAGGATGGCGAACGGTTTATTCTGTGCGCGGCACTGCTGCATGGTTTCAAGGGCTGACCGGAAATCCCACGCTGCGGGCTTCATCGGTATCAGGGAGAAGTCGGCCAGCCGTATGGCTTCGCTGGCGGTGTCTTTGGATGTGGGCGGCGTGTCGATGATGGCCAAATCGCATCCGGCCAGTTCAAGGGCTTTCAGGCGGCTGTCGAGTAGGGCAGGGAACACGGGTTGTACGGAAATATCCGGCGGCTGGCCTGCTGGCGTTCGGGTCGCTGACCAAAAGCAACTGGTGGCCTGCGGGTCGGTATCGAGTACCGCCACGGCGAGGCCATGCAATTTGGCGGCAACCGCAAGGTTGGTGGTGGTGAAGGTTTTTCCTGCCCCACCTTTCTGGCAGACGATGGCTATGGTTTTCATGGGGGACTTTCACGGGCAGGTATCGCTTACACGTTGACATGTAAACATGATGGGGTGTTGCGATGTGGAAGTGTAAACATGTTTGCCGTTCGGCTCAAGCTATTTTTGTTAGCTGCTATGTGGTTATCGGGTTAATTCTGCCGCTGCTAGTGTTAGCAGCTAACACTGCCCCTCTTTGGGGGTTGGGGGTGATTTTTCGGAGCCATGCCGTCATAGACCTTCACCCCGTGCGCGCCAGCGGGTCTATGACGGCATGGCGAACGACCACCAACCCCTAGGGGTGATTTTTTGGTGAATGCTTGATTAGACTGCTTTTTCTGTCACAAGATAGCCGCTAACAAAGTTGTCATCTGTTGAAGTTAGCTGCTAACGCTTTGTCAAGGCTAGCCGTGTTAGCTGCTGTGTGGTAGGATGCTGTCATCGTCAGCGATAGGGGACTTCCCATGCGGTACATTCTGGCGTTGTGTGCGGCACTGGCGGCATTGACCTTCATGGCCGCGTCCGCTGCCATGAACTGGGTGTTCCTCGCATCCCTCGGCAAGTCGCCGCTGGAATCGCAAATCTTCGGCGCGGTGTCGGTTGCCGTTGACGTACTCAAATCGCTGTTACCCATCTTCATCACTGGCGCGCTGCTGGCCAAGAAGCGCAGCTATGCCGCTGTCGCGGCTGTGGTGTTCTGCCTGTTTTTCGCGTTCTCGCTGATTTCAGCCATTGGCTTTGCGGCACACAATCGCGGTGCGGTGACGGGCGGCAAGGAAGTGATTGCGCTGCGCTATCAGGCGGCGGTGCGGGACGTGGCGGAAGTGGAAGGCGAGCTGAAAGCGTTGCCAAAGTCGCGGCCTCAAGCGGTGATTGTCGAAGCCCTGCGCGCGCTCGAACAGGACAAGAAATTTGCTACGTCCAAGGGCTGCACCGAAGCGACCGCACAGGATAGCCGCAGCTACTGCGATGGCTATTTCACCACCAAAGCCGAACTTGCGGCGGCAACGGAAGTGCTGCGCCTCGATGGCCGCTTGGTACTTTTGAAAACCGAAGTCGCACGCCTGCAGGATGTGGGAGCGGCTGAGGAATCCGATGTGCAAGCCACGCTGCTGTCACGCATCACGGGTCTTGATGTTTCCGGAGCGCAAATGGCTTTGGTGATTTTCGTGGCGGTGCTGGTGGAAATCGGCGCGGCCTTCGGCCTCTATCTCGCGTGGGGATGGATGCCCCATGCGCCGCAAACGCCGCGCACTGCCAACACCCCGCGCCGGATGTTTGAAGCTGCGGCCTCGCGTCCCGAACGGGACATCACGAATGACGAAACGCTAGCGAGTGCGGCGGATACAACTTCGGTCATCGCTGACGCGGAAGTCATCGACCCGCCGTTGCGCCGGCTGCGCATTGCCGCTAGTCGCTGATTTGGAACTGTGTTAGCTGCTAACTCTGGTAGCGGCTGCGTTTGGAAAAGGCTCTCGCCACATGGCGCATATTGTCGGGTTCATCGGCCAGAAGGGTGGCACGGGCAAGAGCGGTACGGCGCAAGCGTTCGCGGTCGCCGCTGCCAAGGAAGCGGCCTCCGTGCTGCTTGCTGACTTGGACGTTGACCAGAAGACGAGTGTGGAATGGGGTAGGGCGCGCGCCGCCAACGGGTTTGAACCGCAAGTGGTGGTGAAGTCAGTTCCACGCCTGCGCGTCTTCGACCTGGTTGCCAATTGCGATGTGCTTGTCATCGATGCACCTGGCTGGGCGGATGAACTGTCGGTGTGGTTGGCCAAGGGGTGTCACCTCACGGTGTTACCGAGCAAGCCCACGGTCGAAGACCTCAACCCGACAATCCGGTTGCTGCATGAACTGCGCGCCAAGGGCTTGGAGGATTACCGCTCCGTGGTGGCACTCAATGAAGTGTTGCAGGACAAGGAAGTTGACTTTGCGCGCGCGCATTTGGCTAGCCAAGGCTTTGCGGCACTCCCTCATTATGTGCGGGCGATGAAAAGCTATCGTGACGTGCGCATCATTGGCAAGGCATGGACGGAAACGGCCAATGCGGCTTTGAACAAGGAAGCGGCCAAGATGGTTGCAGGTATCACGGCGGCATTGACGGTTGCTGAAAACGAGATGGCCAAGAAACCGAAAGCCCCTGCACTGGCGCGGGTGAACTTGGGCAGGGAGCGCGACTGATGAGCATACTTGCCAAAAAACCTGCGCCGATTGCTGCACCCTCTGCGGCGGATACCTTCGGCACGACCGATAAGGCGCGCGATGGCATTCCGGTTGACCGCCGCACCTTGCGCGCCACGGGTCGCACCGAACAATTTGCAACGCGCATATCGCCGGAAATAAAAAAGTTGTTTGCACGTCTGGCCAAAAAAGCGGGTGTGACACACAACGCCTTGTTTGCCGACATGACAAAGCTGTGGGAGCAACAGGAAGGTGTGCCGGACAGTGAACGCAACGCGGATAGAACGCGCCCGCTGCTGGTGTACGCCAGCGATGATGTGATTGCAGCGTTGGAATTTATCGCTGAGAAGAAGCAAGCCAGCGTTTCGGCAATCGTCGAGGATTTGGTTGCCGAACGCTATGAGCGAATGGCGGAAGCTGGCCTTGTTCCGAAGGCGCGCACCGCTGCTGAAAAGCGCAAAGCGGGTATGCGTTAGGGATTGAAGCCCGCAGGGTGAAGACCGCACCTTCGCGGGCTTCATTCACGAAAGCCCGACCCTGCGCACCTTTGCGCAGGGAAACGCCAAACACGTTGCTGCAAACCTGTGTCGAAGGAAAAGCGTCATGAGCGGTCTAATCGCCAAACTTCTGCGCCAAAACGGATGGGTGCAGGGCGCGACGATGGAAGCCACGGAAAAGTCCGCGTTGGTGGACACGATATTAGCGCAAGCGGAAGTCGCAGGGGAGCAGAACAAAGATTACGCTCGGCAACTGGAACGCCAGCTTGCGGGCAATCACGCGGTGAAGCTGAGTGACCGTCCCGACGGTTCGGGTTTTTTCTATGGTGATTTCCGCGATGAAAGCGACACGCATTATCGCGTTGACGTGATGCCGCCTCGTCCGTTGTGGTCGGGTGATTTTGGCGGCGAAGCTGCCGACCCTGAGCAATGGATTGTTTATGTCAACGGTGAGGAAGTGGAGCGTGCGCCAAGCATTCGGGCGTTGTCGGTGCTGTTAACAAAGCGCGTGGAATGAATAACCACGACTAGTTATGGTTTCAGGAACAGTAACTAGCAACTCGCGCTCAGTTGTCGTCTTCTTCACCAACGACAATGACGGGTAAATCAGCTTCATCGACGGATAGAACGCTGCGTATTTTCCTGCCAATTTTCAACAGCGGGGGCGCACCATGTAACAGAAGACCATGCTCAAATACAAACTTGAGCGGGATTTTCGGATTATTAATATCTCTTCCGCCGTCAGCGTGCCACTTCTTTTCCCATTTTGTAAACAGTGGCTCTAGCTGCTCTGGTGTCAGTTGATATACGCATACTAATTCAATAGTGTTGTATACGGCAAAAATCCAATCGACGGTTCGATATTTGGCGAGAATAACTGGATTGAGGTGATGGTGAGTGGTGACTTGTTTCTGCAGGTCGATGTTGACTGATTTCAATTCATACTCACGGCCTTCATCGTCCTTCGCGTCATTGCCTTCGCGCTTTTCTAAGACAGTCAAGCCAAGTGTCAGGACAACTTGCAGCAGCTTCCCCCCGTTGTCCTGAAAAATATCTTTGATACCGTGTTTTGTCGCGAGTTTTTGATACTCGCGCACCGCAGGGAACAATTGGTCGAGAATAAGCTTATCCGGATGGGGCTTCATTTGTTGCCACCATCAACCAGCAAATGCTCAGGCTTTACCTTGAGTGCTTTCGCAAGTTTCTCTATATTATCGATGGACACATTGCGCTCTGCGCGCTCAATAGAACCAATATAGGTACGATGAAGACCTGCTTGGTCTGCGAGTTTTTCTTGGCTTAACTCAAGTTTATTGCGGATAAGGCGAATATTCTTCGCCAGCACCTCGCGTAATGTTATAGAATCAGCCCCGCTCATGGACTGAGATTTAATCCTTGATGACTATGAGTCGACAGACTATACGTAGCATTCGACTGCCGCCCACAGGCAGTTGGAGAGCGGGGGCAGAATGGCTGAAACATTGGTGTATCGGACGAAGCAAGGCGAGGCGCGATGTGGCGACTCGCTAGAGCTTCTCGCGCAGCTGCCAGACAACTCAGTGCAGCTGGTGATGACTTCACCGCCGTTCGCGCTCCAGCGAAAGAAGGAGTACGGAAACAAGGAACAACACGAATACGTGGACTGGCTAGCGCAGTTCGCCGCTGTCGTGCGTCGCAAGCTCCGCGATGATGGCAGCTTCGTGCTTGACCTCGGTGGCGCATATCAAAAGGGCGTTCCGGCCAGAAGTCTCTATAATTTTCGAGTACCCATCCGCTTTTGCGATGACCTCGGTTTTTTTCTTGCTGAGGATTTTTATTGGTTCAATCCCGCGAAGCTTCCTTCGCCAATTGAATGGGTGAACAAGCGGAAAATTCGAGCGAAGGATGCTGTCAATAATGTCTGGTGGTTCAGCAAGACGGAATGGCCTAAAGCTGACGTGAGCAAAGTGCTAGCACCTTACAGCGACCGCATGAAGAAGCTGTTGAAAGACCCTGATGCTTTTTACTCCCCCAAGGGTCGCCCAAGCGGTCACGATATTAGCAAGGGCTTCGGGACAGACAATGGCGGAGCAATCCCTTCTAATCTTCTCCAATACGCCAACACAGATAGCAACGGGGGTTATTTGCGGGGTTGCAAATCTGTCGGAATAAAAGGTCACCCCGCGCGGTTTCCATCAAAACTGCCGGAGTTCTTCATCAAGTACCTTACCGACCCTGACGACCTTGTCGTTGATATTTTTGCAGGGTCAAACACAACAGGTCATACGGCTGAATCTTTGGGGAGACGTTGGTTATCGTACGACCTCAGCCGCGAATATCTATCAGCGTCTGCATTCCGATTTTTGGAAGATGCAAGTGATGCTGAATACGCCACGACCTTTGATAGGTTGATGGCGGGCAAGCACGTTGACCTTTCCGCAAGGCAATCTGTAATGAGGCTCGATGCTGCCGAATGACGGTTAGTCGTAGGCGTAAGTCGCACCCCGCCCCAAGGTGCGATTTCCAGCGCGGAACAAGCCTCTAGGCGTTGGCTTCCTTGCGACGGCTACGCTTGGGCTGGTCATCGGCGGACGGGATTTCCGCCCCCTCGGACTGAACGCGAAAGTCTTCCTTGTTGCGCCCCGCATCGACCTTTTCTTGCAGCCAGCGGGCAAGCCTGCCGCGACCGCTCCACACGTTGGCGGGATTGTCGGGGTCACGATATTTGATTTCGCTGTTGCCGCTGCGCGCACGGGCAACCTTGCCGCGTTTGATGTCCACGAACTCGGAAAGCTGCAAGCCGCGCGAGGCGGCCAGTTGGCGCATTTCGTCAACAAAGGAAGCGCGGGCTAGGTTCTGCTTGTCTAAAATCTCAGCGGTGAGAGAGGTTTGCAGTTCCAAGAGGGCAGGCAGTTCCATCGCTTTGAGGTTTATGGCCATGATGCAACACCCCTTGTTTGAAGGTTGGCGGTCTGGTGCGCATAGTCAGATTTGCAGCAGGTGGCAAGCACTGGTTTGCGGGCGCATCGATGCGGGGAAGGTGCATCATCGCTTGGCAAGCCTGCTCATGCTGGACGGGTGAACTCCGTAGGTGGCGGCAACGTCTTTTTGAAATTCGCCATTGGCAAGCCGCGCCTTGGCCTCCTGCTGCTGGAACGGCGAGAGTTTGAATTTTCTGCCAAGGCTTTGGCCTCTTGCTTTGGCTCTGACGCGGCCTTCGCGTGTGCGTGACAATATCAACGACCGCTCGAATTCAGCAACGCCCGCCAGAACGGTAATCATCATCTGGCCGACAGGCGTTGTGTAATCCGCCCAAGGCTCTGCAAGAGATTTTAGAAGCGCGTTTTTGATTTTGAGTTCCGCCACGATGTTGAACAGGTGCGGCGTTGAACGGGCAAGACGGTCAAGGCGCGTGACAATCAGAACGTCTCCGTCCTCGATGCGGCGCATAAGGGCAGCGAGTTGGCGGCGGTCATCCTTCGCACCTGATTCCTGCTCGGCAAAGATTTTTTCAGCACCTGCGGCCAGCAAGGTGGCGCGTTGCGCGTCAAGCTTCTGGTCAGTGGTCGAGACTCTGGCGTAGCCGTAAATCATATGCTAATAATGCAACCGACTTATGCACACGTCAAGGGTTTGCTGGCGTTGAACAATTTCGACGTGCATAAGGGGTAACTTATGCACACGCCCTGCACACGGGAGAGCACAACTGTAATGTGCATTACAACACGAGAGAAGGTGCAAGAGGGGTGAGCGTCCCTCGCCCTTTGACAAGGGAGCGGGGACAGCGGCGGCCAGAAGGCCTTGACCCCCCATGCCGAGGCGGACGGCAAGATGTTGAATGCCCTAAGGGGTGAGGGAAGGGGGACGGTGTGCTGCGTACAGGCGCGACCTTTGTGGTGCGGTCGCTGCTTGCATTGCTGGCGGTGTGCTGCTGCACGATCTCCGCGCTAGCGCAGGACGGCAAAACCTATTGGCAGGTGCATACAGGCGGCGGTGCAGCGATGTCGTTGGAAGGCGGCACGCTGCGTTTTGCGGAGCAAATCGGGAGAGTTGCAGTCGGCACGGTATATTTTAGCGGGCAACGGTCGGGGCGCAGTATTCGCGGTGTTTTTTCTTACAGCCTGACGCAGGTGTCGCGTTGCCCGCCTGTACACAGTGGTGAGTTGATTTTATCGGAAGACGGGAGAAGCTTCACCCTGACGAATGGGGCAGTGAGCAACCCAGAGCGTGTTAGCGGCTGTTCTGAGCCAACTCCGAATTCGAGCGTGATACGCGGCGACCAAATCCATTGGCCGTCAAGGCAAGTGGTGGCGGCGATTCCACCTCCTGTTACTGCACAAGTGCGGGACGTAGCACCACCAGCGAAGGCCGTGGTATTAGCCCAAGCCGAGGGCTTTCAGGAAAAAAGTTACTGGCGGATTACACGGCTTGCTTACGGTTATCTGAAAGATGTCTCGGTTGTGTCGATGACGGGAGGCAGTGCCGTCCTGATGGTTGTCGAGCGGGGGTCAGTGCTGGCGCGGAACGGCGACATTTTTTTACAAGGCTCTATTAAGGCGGGTGTGCTGAGCGGGTATTATGAAAACAACCTTTTTAAGTGCAGGCCGAGGACGGAACGCAAGGGGCAATTTTCTGCCGATGGGAAAACGTTGACGTTGACTGACACATGGCGGCAATTTCGAGAAGGTGATTGTTCGGAATTCGGTGAGGTTAGAAGCTATACCTATACGGCTGAACGTATTCAGGAGCCTGAGAAAGATGCAGCGGCGTGGGTGGCGTCAGCACCGCGTTCTGTAGTGGCCGTGCCCGCGCCACCACCTGCTATTGCGAAAGCTGAACCGCCAAAGACAATGGCCACTCCTAGGGCATGGTTTGCTATTGGTGTGCCGGACAAGACTGAACCTGTGCTGGTGGCTATGTTTCTGCTGGCGGTGTGGTGGTTCTTAGTTCGGGACAATTCAGTTGGATGGTTTGTGACACGACTGGTGAAGTGGGTGGCTTTGCGGTTGGCGTTGGTTGGCGTGGTGGTTGTGCTGCTGCTCGCTCCGATTTCTTGGGTGGAGCAAAAGAGTGCTTTGATACGCACCGAGGGGACTTTTTTTCATTGGTTACGATTCAATGTGAGTATACCAGTTGCTACTGTCTTAAATCGGATTGCGCCTTATTGCGGCACTAGTTTATTATCGACACCAGCAGGCGCGTATAGTTCATTTGCGACTTTCGAGAACGTGTTACCGCCACCGCATGGGTCTCGGTGTGAGGCATCTATTGCGGCGTTGGTAACGTCCGTTTTATCTTTCAACGTGTCTACTTTGACAGGATGGATTGCATCTGCGTGGGCGTGGGTGTATGCCGCCTTCGCTTGGGTGTTCGGGGGGATTTGGGCGTGGGTGTCCGCTCCGTTTGTTTGGGTGTTCTCTCCAGTGAGCGGCGTTCTTTGGTGGTTGGCAACGCCATTCATCAATTTTTTCTGGCTCGTCTACACGCTTATTGCTTGGGTGCTCTGGTTAGTACACCAGTTGATTGTCTGGATGGCTTGGGCTGTCTGGATAGCGGGTGCTTGGGGGGTCTGGCTGCTAGGGTATTTCGTTTATTATTTGGCGATAATTGTACCATGGGGGGCGGTTACAATTGGCTCGCTACTTTGGAGCGCAATCGGTTATCTCGTATCGAGTTTAATGTGGTTTGCAATCAACGTGGGCAACTATGTGATAGCGATAGCCTTGGTGTTGGGCGGGGTGTTGCTTTCAGGGCGGCGGATGTTTGATGGCTTTATCAATACCTACGGTTCGGAAGCGAAAGCACGGAAGCAACGGGAGGCCGATGCGGCAGCCGAAGCGCAGGCGCGCGCACAACGGGAAGAGGATGAGCGGACGCGAGCAGGGCATCCGTCTGGTGTTTCGTTAGGAGCGTTCCACAATGCCAAGGCGGACTTCGGCATCAAAGACATGGGGGCTTCGTTGAATGAAGATGATATGCGGAAATTGCGCCGGCAGTTGCTCGCCAAAGCGCATCCTGATAGGGGCGGTAAGCGAGAGGAGTTTGAAAAATTAGAGAGAGCGTGGTTGATTATTTGCAAACGCGAGAATTGGCGACCGTAGTCAACCGTTCAGGTGCGGCCATAGCGCGCCGCAAAGTTCTGCGCCATGCGGGTTACTCTATCTCTGCGGTCTTGGGCATTCCTGCTCGCTGTATCTCTGCGGTTTTTGGCTTTTTGTTGGCGTTGCTGTTGCCGTATGGTTTTTTGTTCTTGCCTTTCGGCAGACTTACGATGCCGGATTATTTCGGCAGCTTCGAAGATAGCGGCGAATGTTTCCACGCGATGCGTTAGTTGGTCGCGGCTTCGAACGATGCGGTCACGCAGTGTTACTCGTTTTGGTATTTTTATGAACCTGCTCGCTTTGCCTTGCGGGTCAACATACAGTGTGTCCCCGTGCAGCGAAGGATTGATATAATCGAAACGTTGCTCTTGACCCATTTGGATTAGCAAAAAATTTCGCGTTGCATCTGCCAAATCTGCCGCGAGTTGAGTGGCATCGCGTAATCTAGCAGCGGCGACTTTGTAGTTTTTGATTATTCGGTCACGCACATTACTCCTTTTCGTCCTACGGATTATCGCAAGAGGTAGAGTTATATAATAAGTGCACGGTCGCCCGCCAGTGGGTTTTCACTTTCGGGCGACACACGCGTATTGTTTAGCGTTTGGCGGTGTGCGCTTGCTTTGTGGTCGGTTTAGCTGCTGCCGGACGGCCTTCACCTGTGTCAGGGTCGGCAGTTACAGCGGCCTTGGGAACATAAACTTCTGTTGAACCGCGCAGCATTATTGAACCACTTGCAGATTGTGCAACCCACACGGAATGGCGATTGACACCATCTGCCGTGCGTGAGTACCCGTAAAAATCGGGACGGTCTTTATTGCCTCCCTTGTCGTTCTTGAACAGAACTATTTTTCCCATATCAAGGTCTAGTTTTGGTGGTAGTTCAACAGGCAAAAGCGCATCACGTTGCATTTTCGCCGCTGTGTCGGGATTGGTGGGTTGGGCATTACCAGAATAGCTAGTGACGACATCGCCCGTCATGGTTGCCCACAAGCTGACGCGATACTCTGTACCGTCAGCGCGCGCTAACACACCATTGGTCAATGCTGGTAGTTTTTTTCCGGCGTTTTCTTTTTTTAACGCGTCTTCATTTTGATAAGCGGTAAATTTGGATTTCGGTTCTGTTGTCATAAAAAATGCTCCCTTTGATTGAATATCACGGGAGCAAATCACAAACGCACGAAAGTAAATAAAGGTTTTTCGTTAAGATTTAAAGGCCGTTGCCGTCTCGCTCGTGTTTTTTGTCTTTGGAGGCAACCGCTGCCGAGGCTTGCTTTGCATCGGTGTTTTCTTTTACAGGCGCACTGGCGCGCTTTGCGTATTGCATCTGCTGGCGGTCTGAAATCTCTTTGAGCGGCGCATGACGGTTAGTTAGCGCGTTCCGGCGCGCGGCATAATAAGCAATCGAGCGTTGCGCCTCTTGGTTGGTGGGTGGTGTCGCTGCGGGTTGGGCAACCGCCTTCTGCCGCTTTGCAACGGCGGCGGTTTGCCGTGGTGAGAGGTTTTGCAAATTGAGTTGTGGCGCGGTGACTTCGTGCGCGGTGTCCTTGGCATGGCTCTCGGTGCGAAGTTTTGCAACGGGTTCAGCCGCGAGCATTTGGGGGTTGCTGTGCTGCTTGTCGGTTTGCTCATGCGGCCGCGTTTGCGCGTCACGCTCTGTCTGCTGCTGCTGCTGCTCCGTCACAGGCTCGTTGGCATACGCCTTGTAACCGGAAGCGGGGGCGGGCTCTTGCGCCTCCTTGGCGGCGGTGCGTTCCGCCAGCAACTTGGCGTGTGCCGCGTCTTGCTGCTGCTGCTCAAACTGCGCCTTGGCGGCGCGCTCGTTGTCGTCCCGCGCATCCTTGCGGATCAGTTCCGCAGGATCACGCTCAAGGGCGTCCTTGCGGCGTTGTTCAAGGGTCGCCTCAGCCGTTTGCCGCGCTTCGTAGTCCTTGACGAGGTCGTCTTTTGGCCTGTCCGGTTGTTGTGGCTGGTTCTGGTCTTTCGCCATGCCGTCACGGCTGGTCGATGCGTTGACCTGCCGCAACTTCTTGGCCTGCTCGGTGTCAGACATGGCCACAATCCTCAATGCTTGGGACTGCGCCGCATATAGCGGTTTTTCAGGGGCTTGTCGCTAGCCGTTAGTCGCTAACATTGTTAGCTGAGCGTTCCGCTGCGCGCGGCTGGCGTAGCGCGGGGACGTTCGCGCGCCTCATAGGACGGTGCGCCGATGATGTTGGCCACGTCATTTTCAAAAGCGGTGACTGACGGCATGATGTGCGCTTGCAACTGTTCAACGGTTTCTTCCACGCGCATGAGGTGGTTTAACGTCACCCTGCCGTCTCTCGCTAGGTCTTTGGAAATATGGTGTGCGTAGTCGATAGTTTTATCAATGCGCTTATTAAGACGCTCATTGGTGTCCTCGATGTGACCTGCAAGTTTATCCGCTGTCTTGCCGATATGCGCCATGAGCATATTATTATCACGTTGCAGGCATTGAAGTTGAAATTTCAGCACCTTGATGTCGGTGGCCATTTTAGTAATATCGTGTTTGGTTTCCATGTTGCACCTCTTATATTTGTGGCGCACAGAATACCATATTTGCCCTTCCGATTGGAATCCCCTTTATTTGCCGTATGGCGTTTTCAAATCACTAAAACGCGCTGAACTATTAACTCTTGGCCGCACGGGTTGCATTAACGATTGCAGGGTTTTCCGCTCTGCTGCATGGCGAGCGTGAATGATTGACAGGGTGTTTTGCTGTGCTGCCCTCTGCTCTCCGGCAAGCCGCGCCAATTCCGCGCTGGTCTTTGCCGCCTGCTCCTGCTTCAGCGCGGCTACCGCGCTTGCCCGCGCATCCGGCAACCCGAACGTGAACGCGGCGGCAATCTTACACGCAAATTCCGCCTCGATTTGTCCTATCACACTACTGCGGCGGCTGGCGTACTCTGCGGCAATGCCACTAGTGGCGGCGGCGAGTTCTGCCGCATGGGTTTGGCGTAACGCGGCCAATGCTGCGCTCAATGTGTTTGCAGGTGGTAAATTCTTCTTGGCAGTGTTGCCGCTATTTTGGCGCACACGTTCCCCGTCATCAGATACGCGATGAATTTTTGTCGTGATTGGAATACTTGGCCGCAGTGACTGTGTGACGCTAATGGTTGGCCGTGCAAAAACGTCTTTCATCGTTCCTGTTCTGTGTCACCCTTGTCTTTCTGCTTCTTGGCCGCCGGATTTTTGTCAACCTGCGGCGTAACGCGATTTGCCAATTTGCTTTCGCTCATCGCGCGGCGGTCGGTTGTTTCCTTGGCGGTTTCAGCTTGCTTGCGCAAGCGTTGCGCTGACGAGCGCACCTGCTCCACCTTGGCTTGTAAAGCCTCCGGTGTTTGAGCCTCTGCTTCACGTTGCACCTGATTAGCGCGGCGGCGCATCCGTTGCATTTGGATGGCTTCCACGTTGACCATTTTCTGACTGCCGGACAATGCAACGCTGTCACGCAAACCTTGGCGTGAAAGTTTTCCATCATCCCGCGCAGCTTCACGTTGCTGCCGCTGTTGCTCTTTCAGTTGAAGCCGTTCGGTATCGTGAACCAGTTGTCTGGCTTCGATTTCGATTTGCTGTTGCTGTTGGAGTTCCAAGCGTTCTTGACGTTGTGCCGCTTGCATCTGCCGCCAACGCACATCCTTGGCAGGACTTGCGTTTGCAATCAGTTCCGATGAACGGGCTTCGTATGCGGCGGCTTGCTCTTTCGTGAGTGCTGCCAGCGCAGTTTGTCGCGCCGTTTCATCTTGGATGCTCCGCACCTCTTGATAACGCTCCGCGAATTGCTGACCGATGTCACGGTAAGCAGCATTGCGGTTATCTCTGTTGTGCAGGTTTTCTTGAGTGCAGCGCGCTTTGAATTCAGCCTCATGTAATGACTTGAGTGCCATTCGCTCGGCATGTTGAAGGGCTGCAAGTTTGCTGCGGTCTTCGCCATGCTGTTTGTTAAGTGCTTCGCGCTGCTTTTGCTCTGGCGTGTCGGGGGGTGGCCTCTCGCTGCGCCTTCGCTTTCGCTTTTCGTGTTCGTCAAGCCGCGTTTGGCCGTTATCAATGGCACTGTAATCTTTGCCGGATAACGGGCGGATGCCTTTTTCAGCCAAGCGGATGGCGGCGCGGCCTTTGTGAATGCCTGCCTCGATGTCTAACCCTTGGTCTTTGTAGCTGCGCGCATCAACCGTGGCCTCGATGCCGTGTTGGCGTAGATGCTCGTTGGTTTTCTGCGCCCACGCATCCCGCAAATCATAGGTGGTCATGCGGGGTGGTGCGTCTTGCCCAAGCCGCGCGGCGCGGGCAATGGCTTCAAGGTTGGTGGTTGTACCGATGACCCGCCCGCGTTCTGTTTCCGGCACGTCCCCCTTGGAATAATCGCGGTCACGGATGATGACGTGCGCATGGGGATTTTCGGCGTCTTCGCCCTTGTCGTGGATGGCCGCATAGTAGGCCGCTTTGCCCTTGGTGATGGTATCGCACCAATCCCGCAATAGTTCGGTGTTTTGCTCCCGCGTCAACTCACGCGGCAACGCCATGATGAACGTGTCACAGATACGCGCGTTGCTCCGGTCGGAAGCTGCCGCCT
>Ga0247839_1003472_pt1 | contig 21728 bp, 21 predicted proteins | sample LaCruzMarch2015__6_FD_192405 | JGI IMG/M metagenome (GOLD analysis project Ga0247839, IMG submission 192405) | Freshwater microbial communities from meromictic Lake La Cruz, Castile-La Mancha, Spain - LaCruzMarch2015_16m | ecosystem: Environmental > Aquatic > Freshwater > Lake | place: Spain... | reverse complement strand
AAGATAATTGTCGCTCAATATGATAGTTTGTTCTGTGGCAATTGGCGTTATTGAGAACGACAAATTTTTCAGAAAAAAGTCAGAGGTGATATTGGATGTGTTTTCAAAAGACAGTGTCGCAACTTTTAATCCTTGATCATAAATAAGCTTTGAGGTCCAAGAGCTATCAAGTTGAGACTCATCGTAAGTAACATTGAAGCCGTAACCTGATAATGTTGCGGCCTGCACCGAACCCATAGATACCAATAAAAATGCCACCGCAGCACTTATTTGCAATTTTCCTGACTTTGTCATTTGTATTTCCGATTTTGTGAATTTTAGGTTAGATAGATTACTCAAATATTAACTGGCATCAATTTCCACAGTCAATAGTCCATATGGACTAATGCATCATCTAATAGGCTTTTGAATCTCTAAAGACTAATAACACCGTTTTAAGAATAATTTTAAGGTCAAGTGAAAGTGACCATTTTTTCAAATATTCCAAGTCATATTCAATACGCGACTGCATACTACCAACTGACTCCGTTTCACCTCTGAATCCATTCACTTGCGCCCAACCAGTAATGCCTGGTTTGACTTTGTGTCTCACCATATAGCCCTTAATGACTTTTCGATATATCTCATTATGACTAACTGCATGTGGCCTCGGACCGACAATACTCATCCTTCCTTGTAAAACGTTGATAAACTGCGGAAGCTCATCTAATGATGTTTTTCGAATGAATTTGCCAAATCGAGTTACCCTTTTATCATTTACTGTTGCTTGAGTGACCTTGTCACCATCTTCGCTAACGGTCATTGATCTGAATTTATAAACTACAATTTCGTGACCATCTAATCCATAGCGTCTTTGCTTAAATAAGACAGGACCAGATGAACTTAATTTAACACCCAAACTTAATGCAATTAACAACGGTGAAATCAAACATAAAATTAGGGTAGCCAAGATTAAATCACTTAAGCCTTTTATAAAGCCATTAATGCCCGAAAATGGAGTTTCACATAAGGCGACTACCGGCATTCCATCAATCTCATCAATTCGCGCCTGAATTAAATCTGCAAGAAAAAAATTGGGGACAAAATAGATTGATGCAGTGGTGTCTTTTAAGTCATCTAACACCGTCAAGATATCTTCATGAAGAGAGGGTGGCAGCGCAATGTAGATCAAATCAATTTTATTCTGTTTGATATAGCTTGGTAGCTGTGTAACGCTGCCAATCAGTTGATGATTTTTTAATGGAAATTGACTCGGACTTTTTTCTGAAACTACATCAAAAAAACCTTTCACCTCAATTGCTAATTCGACACTTTTTCTGATCCTATCCTGAAGTTGAAGGCTTAATTCATTCACTCCAATAATGACCGCTGTCTTTTTTACACTGGCAAGGTAATGTTTACTGGATAAATATTTCCCAACCAAAAGATGAGAAAAAATTAGAATAAGTGGTGTAACAATTACCCACAACAAAATCACTTGTTGCATGAAGTGATTTAAATATCCGGTGCCATATCCAAAAAATAAAAGAATACCAATAATAATAAACCACTGCCCAAATGTATTGGAAAGTTCCGAATAAAAACTTTTAGACTTCATCCAAGAACCTGGGAAACTTAGGGCAAATGTGATGACGGAAAGTACGACGTAAGGAGATGTCACACTATCTTCAAAATATATTGCAAGAAAAAATAAACTCGTCACCATCAATACTGGGTCAATCAGTATTTTTATTAAGGTGAAAAAATTTAATTTTTTATTAAAACTGAGTTGCTGCTGAAATTTCATTTTGGATGCTTCATTAAATTACTATAACCATACAATTTAATTTAAAAATGTGACGATATGGTGTATTTGAAATAAAAAGTGCGTCATGATTAATTAAAATATTGTTGCACTCTATTTTTTAATTTAACGAATCAACAGCTTCAATAAAAAGATAGAAAACGGGGACCGAAGTCCCCGTCAATATTACTTAACTATTTGCTCTTAATTAAGCTTGATTATTCTTGCGACGACGTGCTACAAAGCCCATTAAGCCAAGACCCATCAACATCATGCCGTAAGTTTCTGGTTAAGGAACAGCAGCAATTTGAACTGTTAAATCATCACCACCGTTTGGGTGTTGAATGTTAACCCAAGCTAGGTTAGGGTTAGTTTTGCTGAAGTACAAACCACTAAACTCAGAACCATTGATACCGTTAGAAGCCCAACGTGCCAAGCCCTCACCAGCATCTAACAAATCGCCATCATGGTTAGCGTCATTGGCAAACCAGATGTCATTATCTGTAGAGCCGTTACGGTCTTCGATGATGTAAACGTTACCGTTGGCATCGATTGCGATATTGTCTGCGCTTTTTAAACCAGCACCTACTGCTAAACCTGTTGCCAAATCAATCGTGTTGCTATCAGCAAATAAACTGAGTTCGTTAGTTACCAGGTTTTGGAGGTAAACGTGGCTATTACCATTGCCAGAGTTGTTGTCATTATCGCCAGCTGTTGATGCGAAAATGAGTGCTTCGTTACCGTTAGCTAATTTCAACAACTCCAAGTCCTCTGGACGGTTAAAGCCGATTGCACCTGCAGCGTCAGCAGCTCCACGACCATTTACACCTGTAATTGTTGTCCAGTTTGTAGCGCCACCAAGTACTAATGAAGTGCCTTCATCTGCAGCACCAGAATTTAATTTCAACGCAGAAACTGTACCAGCCGCAAAGTAATCATTACCATTGGTTGCATTTGCATTGGCTGAAGTGAATTTATAAACGCTGCCGCTTGCGAATTCGTCAACAAAGTAGAAGTTTTTAGCAGAGTCAAATGCCATACCTTCGTGAGCCACTAGCGGTATTACGCTGTTGCGTTGTACAAAAGTGCCGGTGCCAGCAGTTGCTGTTAAAGGATTAGTTACTTCAAACATACGACCTTGGCCATTGCCAGAAGTCACAGTGCCATTTGATAAGTTTTCTTCACCTGTTAAGTAGCTACCCCATGGTGTAAAGCGTGAAGCGTCACCGCGGATAAAGCCTTGTGAATTTGATGTGTTCGGCGTAACAATCACTGTTGTACGTGTATTGTAGTTTGTGTCTTGCGTATCAATACGCAATACACCGCCAGCACCTTGCTCTAAAGGCATAAATATATAACGACCACTTGGGTCAGCGTCAATCATATCTGGTGCATTTCCATCACCACCGTTATTAAGCACAGTTGGGGCATATTGTGAGATGCCATTGTTAAAGCTGTTTGAGATGATGGTTTGTGAGAAATTTGGGCTAGAGAATAAAATTGGTGAAGTTGCTGGTCTAACTCCTGATGACGCTGCTAATGGTGTGAAATTATCAAAGTATGTGTTGTCGGCAGCATAAGCTTGGTTTGCAAAAGCTAATGCAATAAGCACTGAAATTTTTGAGAGCTTCATGGTCGCTCCTTCCTAGTGTTGAAAAGTTATTAAATGTAATTTAGATAATGCAAATAGTTAGTATGTACGCTTTAAAATATAAAACTATTTGACGCTAATATATATTCATAACATGACATTTGTATTTATATAACTAGCCCGAAAAGGCTAGATAGCCTTTGAATAACAATCCTTGCATCCCCTGTTGACGACTTAGTTAATTTAGTTCTGCCGTCATCAATGTTTAATAATCATAATTTAAAGTGCTCGATTGATTTGTAAATAATATTGCCAATTTAAAATTCAATCTTTAACTTTTAAAGAAGTAGAAAGCCAAACCAATGAAAGCCATGATTTTAGCTGCAGGTAAGGGTACACGTGTTCGCCCTTTAACTTATGAACTTCCTAAACCGATGATACCTATTTTGGGTAAGCCGGTAATGGCATATTTGATTGAACATCTGGCTAAGCATCAGGTAAACGAAGTCATGATCAATGTGAGTTATTTACATGAAAAGATTCAACAGTATTTTGGCGATGGACACAGATTTGGTATTGAGATTGGTTATTCATTTGAAGGTGATATTAGAAATGGGGAAATTATCCCAAGCCCAGTAGGGTCTGCAGGCGGAATGCGTAAAATTCAAGATTTTGGACAATTCTTTAATGAAACGATTATTGTCATTTGCGGAGATGCAATCATTGATTTAGATATTACCGCTGCAGTAGCGGAACACCACAGGAAAGGCGCGATTGTCAGCCTGGTTGCAAAAGAAGTGCCAATGGATAAAGTTTCTGGTTATGGCATTGTGGTTACAGATGACGATGGGAAGATAGTGTCGTTTCAAGAAAAACCTAGTCAATCAGAAGCACGTTCAAATTTAGCAAGTACTGGTATTTATATATTTGAACCAGAGGCATTAAATCTAATTCCATCAGGTAGCACATTTGATATTGGTTCGGATTTATTTCCTTTGTTGGTCGAAAAAGGCCTGCCTTTTTATGCAATAAACCATCCTTTCAACTGGATTGATATTGGATTAGTTTCTGATTACTGGGAGGTCATGCAACAAGTGATGCGTGGAGAGGTGCCATCGATGAATATGCCAGGCAAGCAGGTTAAGCCAGGTGTCTGGGTCGGACTGAATGTTCGCGTTGACTGGGAGAATACAAAAATACAAGGACCTGTTTACATTGGCTCTGGAGCACGTGTCGATAAAGGGGCCGAAATCATAGGGCCAACTTGGATTAGTGATGGCTGTCATGTTCAACGAGGTGGACGCGTAGTGCGGAGTGTCTTATTTGAATATACACGTGTAGGGCAGGACTATACCTTTGATGAAATGATTGTTTGTGGTGAATATTGCGTTGATAGGAGTGGCAGAATGATGCATGTAGATGATGATACATGCGACTTAATCTGGTCTGATGCGCGAGAGAAGGTGATTTATCCGGCAAATTATGCCTTAGCAAGAGTTTAGTATTGGGAGACGTCAAAAATTAAAACCGATTGCAGTAAAGACTCAATTTTATCAGTTAGCGCGTAAAACCTCGCCCTTCAGAGGCTTTCAAGCCCACAACCTGATTAAGTTGCCACCTGTCAGACACAAACACCACGTCGCTATGTTGTGCAAGCTGTCATATTTTCTTAATAAAAAGTTTTCATAATTAATAAAACTTAAACTTAGCAAAATATTCGTCTGAAAAATAAGGGTCGGGTTGAGTCAAATGGATTTTTTAAATAAAGTGCAGCCGTTACTAGACAAATTAGTGATATCCAAAATGGATTTACTGACTTCTCTATTGGTAGTTTGTATATATGATTAAATTTACTAGCATTTCCGCCAGAACTTGCCATGTCTGATATTGCTGAAAGAGCCTTACATACTCGTGTTGGCCGTTCCGTGGATGCGTTACGTCGCTCGTTAATTGACAATCTTTTCTACGTAACAGGACGCTCCCTGCGCAATGCAACCCCCAGCGACATATACACTGCATTAGCCTATACAGTGCGTGATCGTATGTTGGAGGGTTTTATAACCACTGCCGAAAGCTACAAATCCAGTGGTACCAAAACAGTCTGCTATTTTTCTGCTGAATATCTACTAGGGCCGCATCTCGGTAACAATATTCTTAATCTGGGTTTATGGGAAAATCTTGCTCAGGCCATAGATGAGATGGGCTTAGATATGGATGCCATCTTAAATCAGGAGTTGGAGCCAGGTTTAGGTAATGGTGGATTGGGTCGCTTGGCGGCTTGCTATATGGATTCTCTTGCTACGCTACAAATCCCAGCCATTGGTTACGGCATTCGCTATGAATTCGGTCTATTTCAACAAGTGATTAAGGATGGCTGGCAGTTGGAGGTTACTGACGCGTGGCTTCGTCACGGTAATCCGTGGGAACTACCTAACCTGCAGCGGCGTTATCCAGTCAAACTAAGTGGCCACACTGACCAATATCACGATGATAATGGCTGCCTACGGGTCAGATGGGTGCCTGATTACACGGTTTATGGTGTCGCTTATGACACGCCTATTCTTGGTTATGGTGTGCTCACTACAAACTTATTGCGACTTTGGAAATCTGAGGCACACACTTCTTTCGATTTTCAGAGCTTCAATATGGGCGATTATCACGGCGCTGTAGAAGATATGGTCGTCGCTGAGAACCTTAGCAAAGTGCTATATCCTAATGACGACTCCGAAATGGGAAAGGAATTACGATTAAAGCAACAGTATTTCTTTGTTTCCTGCTCCTTGCAAGATATGGTGCGTATTGTTTTGCGCGATTTGGGAAATCTAGCTCTTTTCCCAAAGAAGTTCGTTGCCCAGCTTAACGACACCCATCCCGCCATCGCGATAGCTGAGTTGATGCGCCTTCTCATAGATGAACATGCTTTTACATGGGAATCAGCGTGGGATATTACCCGCAGTAGCTTTGCCTATACCAACCATACGCTATTGCCAGAAGCATTGGAAACGTGGTCTTTAGATCTTTTTAAACGTGTTTTGCCGCGCCATCTCGAAATAATTTACGAAATCAATCAGCAATTTCTTGATGAAGTCCGTATGAAATTTCTTGGAGATGAGCAGCGTATCAGTCGTATGTCGCTGATTGCTGATGGAGAAAACCAGCGCTTACGTATGGCGCACCTTGCCGCCGTAGGCAGCTTTGCTATCAATGGCGTTGCAGCGTTACATACTAACTTGCTAAAAACTACAGTAATGCGCGACTTTCATGAACTTTGGCCAGAAAAGTTTAGCAACAAAACCAATGGTGTAACCCCTCGCCGTTTTATTGCTTTGGCTAATCGTCCGCTGACAAAATTGATTGATGATGCTATTGGTGGTAACTGGCTATGCAACATGGATTTACTGAAGCATTTGCAACCATTGGCTAACGATGCGAGTTTCCAGTCTCGCTGGCGCGAGGTCAAGCTAAATGCCAAGCACCAATTGTCGGACTACATTGGTAAGGTCACCGGCATTCGCGTAGACCCTGCTTCTATGTTTGATGTTCAGGCCAAGCGTTTCCATGAGTATAAGCGCCAGCACCTTAGCCTGCTGCATATCATTAGCCTTTATCATCGACTTAAAGCAAACCCAAGTCTGAGCATTGCTCCGCGCACATTCATATTTGCTGGCAAGGCTGCGCCAGGTTATTACATGGCAAAATTAATTATCAAACTGATTCATTCGGTAGCTGGGATTGTCAATCACGATCCACAAGTTAACCAGACAATAAAGGTGATTTTTCTGCCTGACTTTAACGTCAAAAATGCTCAGCATATCTATCCCGCTGCAGATTTATCCGAGCAGATTTCCACCGCTGGCAAAGAGGCCTCAGGCACCGGTAACATGAAGTTTTCAATGAATGGGGCTCTAACTATTGGTACGCTAGATGGAGCTAATGTGGAGATACGTGAAGCGGTGGGTGAAGAAAACTTCTTTCTATTTGGCATGACCGCTACACAGGTGCAAGAGCGATTAAGCGCAGGCTATCAACCTTGGGATGTTGTGGAAAACGATTCAGAATTACAGCATGCTTTAGATTTAATCGACTCTGGCCTATTTTCGCATGGTGATCGGCAACTGTTCGCGCCACTTACCAATAATCTCCGCACGCAGGATACTTATCTGGTGTGTGCTGACTACCGCGCTTATTTGGATTGCCAGGATTACGTAGGTAGTCAGTATCTCGATACAAAAAGCTGGACTAATAAGTCTATTCTCAATGTAGCGCGTATTGGTCGATTTTCATCTGATCGCGCCATTCGCGAATATGCCGATGAAATATGGAAGGTTAAGCCAGTGTTGGTTAAAAATTAATGGGTATCCCTAAAACTGTGATAAAGGAAGAAAATCAAAATGACTGAAACTAAAACTGTGACAAAAAAAACTGTAAGCGCTGAAGCACCTGTAAAAAAGGCTCCTGCCAAACCTCGTGTTAAGAAAGCGGAAACCGCAATTTCTTCTCAGCAACGTTACGAAATGATTCAGCATGCGGCTTATTTCATCGCTGAATGCAACAGTTTTGAGGGTGACCCTCATACCTACTGGACAGAAGCTGAAGCACAAATTAATAATGCTTACCCACAATAGTCCGTCAATTGAAAAGCGTTTGATTCAAGTCAAAAATTTCAATTCACATGCTTTAACTTAAATACTGTTGCGCATCAATATATAAGCCTAATATTTTGTGCGACTTTTTGGATTGTGACAAAAGTGTCATAAATTTGAAATTATTCTGAAAACAAGATTACCTACAATTGACACATAATTTTCAATTTGTGTAAAAAATATGTCAATTTTAATTAAATCGGATGGATTCAGTTTAAAAGTAAAAGGATTTACTCTGCTTGAGTTATTGGTCGTCATGGTCATTATCGGATTGCTTGCAGGTTATGTTGGGCCAAAGTATTTTGAGCAGATTGGAAAGTCGGAAACTAAAACGGCGCGTGCGCAAATAGACTCACTTGGCAAGGCCCTGGATCAATACAGAATTGACGTAGGCCAGTACCCAAGCACGGAGCAAGGTCTTGCTTCGTTAAATAAAAATCCTGCAAATGATGCTAAATGGGCTGGTCCCTACCTTAAAAAAAGTGTCCCAAACGATCCTTGGAATAAACCTTATCTTTACAAATCTCCTGGTGAACATGGCGATTTTGACCTTTATTCTTTTGGTAAAGATGGTCAGCAGGGTGGCGTTAAAGAGTCTGAAGACGTCGTAAGCTGGTAGATAGCCGTCATGGATTATCAAGTTAAAGCGGTCAAAGGAAGAGAAGTTGTGCTGTTGAGTATCTCAGCAACGCATGCCGATGACGCACTTGCGCAAGTAAAGTCAAGAGGCTATACGCCTATTGATGCTAAAAAAAATAATCTTAAATTATCTTATGCATCTGATAAAAAATTCCCACTTGCCTTATTTAGCCAAGAATTATTAGCCTTGCTGGAAGCTGGGCTTAATCTTGTTGAAGCGATTGAAACCCTTGCAGAGAAGGATCAGCGAGGAGAAGTAAAACGAACATTAGATGCTCTGTTACAGTCACTTTATCAAGGACAGAACTTCTCATCTGCATTGGAATTACAGGCTAATATTTTCCCGGTTCTTTATATCGCAACAGTTAGAGCAAGTGAGAAAACTGGGGATTTGCCAGAAGCATTAAGCAGATACGTGAGTTATGAACAGCAACTCGGATTAGTGAAGAAAAAAATTGTATCCGCATCTATCTACCCAATCTTACTCATGGCTGTCGGTGGCTTGGTGATCTTGTTTTTGCTTGGTTTTGTCGTACCAAAATTCAGCCGGATTTATGAGGGTACTGGTGGAGATTTGCCGTTTTTGTCACAGGTGTTATTAGCGTGGGGCTTGTTTCTAGAAAATCATGGTAAAGAGTTGTTAATCGGATCAAGTATTACTATCGGTGCTATGGTCTATGGTCTATCTCAAGCCTCTGCAAGAAAATGGATAACGCAAATAATTTGGCGCATTCCAGCATTAGGTGCCCGTCTACGTATTTTTCAATTAGCTCGATTTTACCGTACCCTGGGTATGTTGCTAAAAGGTGGCACCTCAATCGTTGTTGCCTTGGAATCTGTGGCAGGGCTATTAGATATGGCATTGCAAAAGAAAATGAAGCAGGCTTCTGCTGCCATTCAAGAAGGTCAAACCATTTCATCGGCAATGGATCTGGCAGGATTAACCACGCCGATTGCGCTGCGCATGCTGAGAGTAGGTGAGCGCGGCGGAAAAATAGGTGACATGATGGAGCGCATCGCTGCCTTTTATGATGAAGAGTTGGCGCGCTGGATAGACTGGTTTACTAAACTCTTTGAGCCAATCCTGATGTTACTTATTGGTTTGGTAATCGGTGTGGTGGTGTTGTTACTCTATATGCCGATTTTTGAATTGGCAGGTAATATTCAATGATCGAGTTACTACAAAAACAAATTGTAGAAGAGCCGCATTATTTGCTACCGCACCTACATACACCAAATATTGAGAGCATTGCTTTAATCAGTGTTGAGCAAATCAGGCAAGCTAAATCACTTGCAATCGTTCAGCAAAGGCGTGTAGTAGAAGTGTTGGAGGAGATTGTTGCAACCGACCAAGAAATCTTCTTGGCGTCGTTAAGTCAATCGCTACATTTTACGTCAATTAGTATGAAAGAATTGCATGCCTTAGCTGTAGCATTTGACATTCTTCCGTTTCAAAATGCACAGAAAAAAGAGTGTCTAGCTTTTTACGTCAATGATAATGGCTCAACAGATAATTTACTCTTAGTATTTTCTGATCCATTTAACGAAAGTCTGCAAGAGTGGGTAATAGAAAATATTAGGCAGCCATTTACTTGGCGTCTAGCACATCGCAATGATATAGCTGCATTTCTAGCTAAGCATGAAGAAACAATGCGCGCGATGGATGGCCTGCAAGAAGGCGATGAAATATTGCTTTCTGATTCAGATGAAGCTGTTGCAAATTTATCATTAAAGTCGATCAATGAAGATACCAACCCAATCATTAAGCTGATTAACTCAACACTTTATGATGCGCTGAAAGTTGGCGCTAGTGATATCCATCTTGAATGCTCAAATGCTGGGTTAGCAATTAAATATCGGATTGATGGCGTAATGGCGGCTATCGGCGGAATGCAGGGTCTAGAAAATGCTGATCAAGCGATTTCACGCATCAAAGTGATGGCTCAGCTTGATATTGCAGAACGACGAACTCCACAGGATGGACGTTTTAAGGTGATTGTACAAGGTCGAGATGTAGATTTCCGTGTTTCTATTATGCCAAGTGTATTTGGTGAAGATGCAGTATTACGTGTACTGGATAGAAAGTCTTTGTCTGAAGAGGCGCAAGGCTTAAGTTTGCAAGCATTGGGCTTCGATGCAAAAATCATCTCGCAGTTTCGCCGTTTAGCGAGTGAGCCATATGGCATGGTACTCGTGACTGGCCCAACTGGTAGCGGTAAAACGACTTCACTTTATGCTGCAATCTCAGAAGTGAATACGGGGCATGACAAAATCATTACGATTGAAGACCCTGTGGAATATCAACTTCCTGGTGTATTACAGATACCGGTGAATGAGAAAAAAGGGCTTACTTTTGCACGTGGACTTCGTTCTATCCTGAGACATGACCCAGACAAAATAATGGTTGGTGAGATTAGAGACTCAGAGACGGCTCAGATCGCCGTACAGGCAGCATTGACGGGCCATTTAGTATTTACGACGGTACATGCCAATAACGTGCTGGATGTGATTGGGCGGTTTATGCATATGGGTGTTGATCCCTATAACTTTGTTTCTGCCATGAACGGCATCATGGCGCAGCGTTTGATACGTGCGATCTGTGTTCATTGTGCTGAAGACTATCAGCCTGATGAGCAGTTGTTAGAAGATTCAGGCATTACCCCATTAGTCGCATCGACAATGCATTTCAAGCAATCTAAGGGTTGTGGGCATTGTCGCGGCACAGGCTACCGGGGCCGCAAGGCGATAGCAGAGTTGTTGATATTAAATGATGAGTTACGCGAGATGATTGTTGCACGCGAACCAATTCGTAAATTAAAAGAAGCGGCAAAGCGCAGCGGTATGCGTACCATGCGTGAGGCAGCACTCGAAGCCGCTGGAAACGGGCTTACTACATTGCAGGAGATCAATCGTGTCACTTTTATCAGTTAATCAACTAATAGCGGTGTTAGGAACAGATAGTATCGCGGTAGTTAGTCGACTGCGTGGGTTAAGTAATCGCATGCTTGATCAGAAGCACGTAACATTTACACAGAATGCGGAAGATATTTCATGGAGTCTCGCCACAAGTCAATTAGATAGCATTTTGGCTTCAATGCAGGTTAAAGCCAAATCAAAGCTTTATATTACCTTGGCAAGTGATTTTGTCCGATATTTATCACTACCTGCCCAACAAGTTTCTATGAGTTCAGCAGAAAAGTTAGCCTATGCAGCGGCATCTTATCGAGAGGTCTATGGAAATATAGTGGATGATTGGGAAATTAAACTGCATGACACGCCCAATCATATGGTTACGCTTGCAGCAGCGATAGATAAAAAATTTTTGGAAGCGATAAAGCAAATCGCAAGTAAGTATCAAATTAAGCTTGTTACGGTTCAGCCGTATTTGATGACGGTATTTAATAGTCTATCAAGTCAAATCGCTAAAACTAATGGCTATTTGGTTATTGTCGAGTTTAAACGATTGTTACTCATTAATTTACATGAAGGCAATTGCCAAAACATCCGCACTTATCCTTTAGCAAATGGATGGCAAATAGAATTTAAAAATTTATTGATGCGTGAATTATTACTAGCTGATACCAGTCATCGAGACCTTTTAGTCTACGCCCCTACACAAAAAAATATTCCGATTAACGCCATTGAAGGTTGGCAGGTAAAGCGGATTAGTACAGCCAAAAACCTATTGAAGAATTATCATTTTGCGATGCTTGAGGCCTCAATATGAGTCAAAAGCTTGGTTTAGATTTTGTTGAAGAGTCACCATTTTTGCCAACTAGCTTTAGTTGGCTTGGTTTAAGTATTTTTTTTATAGGGGTAGCGTTCGCATTTTTTACTTGGCAACATTATCAAGCTCGGGTGCTTGCAAATGATGAAATAGTATCGAAACAGAATCAATTGAACGAACCTACTCCTGCTTTGATAACAGTCGATGTTGCTAGTGCGTATATCTCACCTGAAACAAAAACACAGATTGAAGCAACAGTAGCTACTTTAACAACACCTTGGAATGCACTCCTAGTAGCAATTGAGAAATCCGATATTAAAGATGTAACACTACTTGGTTTGGAACCAAGTAGAAAAAAACAACAAGTTTTGCTAAGTGGTGAAGCTAAGAATTTACAGTCTGTCATGAACTACATCAATCGTCTAGAAGAGCAATCAATGCTGACGCAAGTCTATCTTCAAAAGCATAGTGTAGATGAAGCCAATATATCGAAGCCTGTCAGATTTACTTTGGTAGCGATATGGCATGCAGAAAAAGTTGATTAAAACCATGAAATTTTTTAATCATTCATACGAATATTGGTGGCTTAGTAAAGCTACAAAAAATTTGGGTTTATGGGGTTTGCTTGGCATTGCACTCATTGTCTCGAGTTTGTTGTTTTATGTCACTCAGATCATACCAATGGAAAGAGCACTAAATTCCGCTTTAGCCGAGCTGGAGCTTAAAGCAGATAATAAAACCGTATTGGCAGAATCTGAGGTTGATACTAATCAGACGACAGAACAAGAACTTACTGATTTTTATCGGATGTTCCCTGCAGGCGCTAGTTTGCCAAAGTGGCTAGGGCTGATTAATGAAGCTGCGTTAAAGCAGCATTTAATTTTGAAGCGCGGTGATTATAAACTTTCACAATCTAAACAAGGGCAGCTATTGCGATACGAAATAGTATTACCTGTAGAGGGAAAGTACACGGAAATACGGCAGTTAATTGTAGAATTGCTGCATAAACTGCCAGCATTGGCAGTCAGTGACTTACAAATTAAGCGTGAAAATTCTTTATCCCCAACGGTAGAGGCGCGACTTGTATTCGTGCTTTTTTTGCAAGGGGATACCTGGTAATGCTGAATAAAGATTCTAGTGCCGGTGCAAACTCATCCAACAAGTTATTAATGTTGGTTTTATTGGTCACTGTGGTTGCAACAGCATGGACAGCGGTAAAAGATGACGGGTCGATTGACGAAGCTTCTGACGAATTGCTAGTCACTAAAACATCAAGAACAAAGATAGCAACGAACGTACAACAAAATAACACGAAGATTCCGTCGCAGAATATAAATACACTATCAAATAGTGGAAAGCTCATTCCGTGGCAAAGCCTAAAGCGTGAACCAATGTCTGACAAGCCTGTAGATTTATTTAAAGTGCATTCATGGCTGGTGATACCGCCAGTTAAAAAAATGAAACCAGAACCACCCCCAGTTCCAGTAGCTCCTCCTGTGCCATTTTCCTATATCGGAAAGTTGGAAGATTCACCAAAAGGAACGCAGATTTTTTTGATGGCAAGCGGTAAATTATATTCAGTAGTTAAGGGTGAAAAAGTAAATCAGCAATGGAGATTTGACTCTGAAGATGCCAATGCGCTCCGTTTCACTTATCTACCATTTAATTTAGCTCAAACCTTATCAAAATCTGCAAAGCAAGTTGCTGTTGCAGTTACACCAGTAGCTGTGACGGAATCGATTCAGTAAAAGGACTCAAGCATGACTTTTAGCAATAAAGCGCATCAAGATATTTGTCTTTATAAATATTGTTTGCTTATTATGAGCTCAATGGTGCTACTTACCAGTTGTGCCTTTGCGCCATGGGACAAAGCAATTGAAGTGAATAAAAATCCCGAGGCGCAGGTCGCAGACGCAAAAGAAAAAGCCGCAAAGCAGCCAGAAGCAACAGTTGCCCGTAAAAATTTACTTGTGACTAGTGAATTGGCAGTGACTAAGCTCCTTACACAAGCAGAAAAAGCTCGCGCCAAGAATTTACATGAAGAGGCGAAAAGTCTCTATGACCGCGTGCTTAATATTTTGCCAGATGATCCTAGTGCTCTTAACGGGAAAGCAGAAGTTGAGCGTGAATTAGCCCAATTATCCAAGCTCAGCAAAGCCGCTGAGTTGATGGAAAGCAATAAACTTGATGCTGCGAAAGAAAATGTGCGTGAAGTTCTGATGGAGAATCCGCAACAAGCTCAAGCGATTGAGCTGCAGCAGAAAATCAACGAAAAATTAGCACCCACAAAGGCTAAACCGCCGCAACTCAAGCCACAATTTGATAAGCCAGTTTCCTTAGAGCTACGCGATGCGAATATTAAAGTGGTATTCGAAGCCTTATCTCGCTCGACTGGCATTAATTTTATTTTAGATAAAGACATTAAGCCAGATACTAAAGCGACTATCTTTATTAAAAAAGCACGTATTGAAGATGCTATTGAGATGGTGCTTTCCAGTAATGGCTTGCAGAAAAAAGTGTTGTCAGAAAACACCGCCTTGGTATTTCCAAGCACGCAGGCAAAATTAAAAGACTACCAAGATCTTATGATTCGTAGCTTCTACTTTACAAATACAAGCGCTAAGCAAGTCTCTGCTTTACTCAAAACCATGCTTAAAACAAAAGATATTTTTGTTGATGAACGTCTAAATATGCTAATAATGCGTGACACCCCAGAAGTCATCCGTATTGCCGAAAAATTGGTAGCCGCAAATGATTTAGAAGAGCCTGAGGTTATGCTGGATATTGAGGTATTGGAAGTGAGCCGAAGCCGATTACAAGAACTGGGCGTTGAATTCCCAAGTCGCATCAGCGTAAATAGTCTTATTCCGATTGAAACGGTCACGGCTGCAACTGGTGTGATAGCTACATCTACTGTAAACACATCATCACAGTTAACGTTGGCAGGGCTACTTAATCTCAATAAAGGCAGGTTGGATGTATCACCCAATCCTGCTGTTAATTTTAGAAAAGTGACTGGAGATATCAACTTACTTTCAAATCCTAGAATACGAGTAAAGAACAATGAAAAAGCCAAGATTTTAGTCGGTGACAAAGTGCCGATTATCACCACAACTTCTACCGCAAATGTGGGTATATCAGAAAGTGTGCAATATGTTGATGTTGGCTTGAAGCTCGATGTAGAGCCTCGTATAACGTTGGATGATTTTGTGAATATTAAAGTAGGACTAGAAGTAAGTTCTCTTGGCGAAAAGACAGTTACTAAAAACGGTGCGACTGTTTACACCATTGGTACTCGTAATGCGAGCACTGTATTACGTTTAAAAAATGGTGAAACTCAAATATTGGCTGGTTTGATATTAGATGATGAGCGTAAAAATGCGAGCAAACTACCAGGTTTAGGTGATATTCCATTATTAGGCAGATTGTTTTCAAATCAAGAAGATAAAAAGAGTAAAACTGAGATTGTGCTGGCAATTACACCTAGGATTATTGGTAACTTAAATCTACCAAAAGCTGAGATTGTAGAATATTGGTCTGGAACAGAAAGCTTGATTTCGGATAAACCTCAAGTAAGCTTACCTGCTGTCATTGCCCCATTAAGTCGTCAAGATCAAATAAAAGAGCAAGCGAAATTGCGGAGAACCCAAATGAACTCAGAAGTGACGACTGAGCCATCTTCAACTGAAGAGCCAGTTAGCTCTCCGCCAATAGTTGAGATTCCAGAAGTGCCACCTGTCATTGATCAAACGCCCCCTTCTTTAGCGCCATGATTACGCGTACTAAATATAGCTACACTGCAAATTATCAGGGATTCACACTTATTGAGCTCGTTGTTACAGTTGCGATTGTTGCTATTTTAGCGAGCGTTGCCATGCCAATGTTACAGGTTACTGTTCAACGTACAAAGGAGAATGAATTGCGCGCTAATCTGCGCCAAATTCGTGAAGCCATAGATGCCTACAAAAAAGCGACAGATGAAGGCCGCATTAAAAAAATTATAGGTGAGTCAGGCTATCCACCCAATTTAGAAATATTGGTCAATGGAATTGTGGACGAAAAAGATCCTAATAGACATGTTACAAAATTTATACGAAAAATTCCTCTGGATCCAATGCAAGCGCCAAGCAATTCTAATGAGAATTTAACCAATAACTGGGGCTTACGTAGTTATGCCAGTGATGCTAGTAGCCCTGCAGAAGGTGATGATGTTTATGATGTGTATTCGCTCAGTCAGCAAGTAGGTATTAATGGTCTACCATATTCTCAGTGGTAAAAACAGAATGAAAACTGGCTTAATTAGGCAATTGAAGAATTACATATGTAAAAGTAAAGGATTTACTTTAGTTGAGTTACTGGTTGTATTAGCTATCCTGGCATTATTGCTCACGCTGGCCGTGCCAAGATATTTTGCCAGTATAGAACGTGCAAAAGACGCTGCGCTGATGCATGACCTCAATACGATGCGTGAAAGTCTTGATAAGTTCTATGCGGATACTGGGCGATATCCTAAGACTTTAGAAGACTTAGTGGAGAGAAAATATATTCGCAAATTGCCGGTAGATCCAATCACAGGAAAGAATTCAACTTGGATATTCTCAGCACCCGAGCTGCCGATTGAGGGCGACATTTCCGATATACACAGTGGCGCCACTGGTGTGGCAAAAGATGGCAGTCGCTACGCTGATTGGTAAGGTCGATGCGAAATAAATGTTTAGGATTCACCTATATTGGTGTACTAATGTTGGTGGCAATATCCGGTATCGGTTTGGCTGGCGTCGGTATTGTATGGCATCAAGATACGCAGCGAGAGAGAGAGAAGGAATTGTTGTTTATAGGAGAAGAGTATCGTAAGGCGATTGGCAGCTACTATGAAAACAGCCCAGAGGCTATTAAGCAGTACCCAAAAACTTTAGATGATTTAATTTTGGATAATCGATTCCCAGTCACAAAGCGCCACTTACGTAAACTTTATCCAGATCCAATCAATCGAGAGAACATATGGGGTTTGGTAGGGCAACAAGGCAAAATTATTGGCGTTTATAGTCTATCCAAACAACAGCCAATTAAAACATTTGGATTTAAGCCTCCGTATGAAAATTTCAGCACAGCGAGTGAATATAGTGAATGGAAATTTATTTATCAGTAAGTGCGGAAAACTTCGTTCTTTTGCTCAAATTTTAAGGTAGATGCCATCAGGGATATTGGCGATGAGCTTCATATAAAATCCGGAAGCATGGCTGCAATCTAAACCGATTTAAAATCATTAAATCAAAACTTGGCAAATATGGGCGTCCATGTATGTCAATCAACTTGAAATGTCAAAATAAGTGAGATACAATGTAACTCACCTCATAAGGAGTTCGGTATGGCTACTACAAGTATGGTACATGTTCGGATTGATGAAAATATTAAGGTAGAAGCTACGGCAACATTAGCTTTAATGGGGCTTTCTGTTTCCGATGCTGTACGCGTATTCTTGACGAGAGTAGTCGTTGAGAAACAACTACCTTTTACTCTTAAAGTCCCAAACCCAGAAACTCATGCAGCAATGATAGAAGCAGATGCTATTGCAAATCGACACAAAGCTCGTTTTGCAACTGCTGATGAGTTGTTCTATGACCTCGAAAAAAACAGCATCAAATAAACGCGCTAGGATTCCGCGTTCAGCGGATTATACAAAGTTTTTTCTCAAAGACTGGGGGCGCCTGTCGCATTCTGGTCGATACGATATGAATAAGCTTAAAGAAGTTATGCTTCTCTTAATAGCCAATGATGCTCCACTTGGACCTGAGTGGTTAGATCATCCTCTTGGCGGAGACTGGGATGGTCATAGAGAATGTCATATAGGTGGCGATTTCTTATTGGCCTATAAACTCAACATTAGTAATAAGACTGAGCTGATTGTATTTGTTCGTGCCGGTACGCATGCAGATTTGTTTGAATAAAGATTAAATCTGATCTAATTTTTAGCTAAATCGTATGTTTATTTGATGAATACTGCCGGTAATATTTCAGTACTTTTGGTACATAGTCCATCGTTTCCCGGAAGGGCGGAATGCGCCCGCGATATTTTTGTACAGCGGCTGGCCCGGCATTATAGGCAGCAAGTGATAGTTTTAAATCCCCATGAAATAAATTTAGCAACTCTCTTAGATATTTAGCGCCAGCTAAAATATTTTGTTTGGGATCGTTTTTGTCTAATACTTTAAATCTTTGAGCAGTAGCTGGCATGAGTTGCATCAGACCATATGCACCTTTTTTAGATTGAGCTCTGGGGTTATGTCTAGATTCAGCTGATATTACAGCATGAATTAAAGCGGGTGAAATTGAGGTCTCATTTGCGGCGATGTTGACCTCGGTATTAAAAGGTAAATGGTGGTTGTATACTGCTTTATTTGGCATGCCAAGCATCTCATCCTGCAATAACACTGGCTCTTCAATTTTGAGTGTGTAGTGCATATTTAACTGGGTATTACTAATATGGATTTCATCCAATGGTTCTAGGTTTATAAGTACATCTGCCTTTGCATAATTAAAGCAAAGTAAAAGATAACAGACTAAAGTCAATAATGATTTATTCATCTTCACATTATTGAAGAACAATGTGACATTTATAGTGTTGTCATGATATTTTTTAATTCAAAAAACTGCCATAAAACTAACATCTAGCTTTAATCAAATTGTCACTTAGTTAGATAACAATATAGTTAATTAAAAACTGGCTGAACTGTTATTAAAAACAATCTAAACTTTGATGAAACTGAAAACAGTCGGGAAGACTTGTGTAATGAGCAACGTTCTGCTTTTATGGATGTCATTTCAGAGTTATTGCGTGTTTCTCAGCGTATACATCTATTTAACTGGTTACAAGGACAGGTTCAGTATTTATTAGGGCACGAGGTGATGATTTTTGGTGTCAAATCATCAGACAGTGACCTGTATCATTTCGAATACTTTACCAGCACACGGTATTTTAATCAGATTCAATTTTCCAGTGTGATTGAGCCAGAAGCAGGATTGATATATCAAGCTTTAGAAGTATGGAAGAAAACAGCTTTACCAGTGTTTGTTTCCAACCAAGTAAATCAGATGAATCACAGCAATTGCACTGTCATGAATTTTGATGAACAACTTTTAAAAGACTCAGAATTAAATAGCTTTGTCCTTCATGGCTTTGGCGAGAAGCATAGCAAAATATCCAGTGTCGTTATTTTAGCAAGATTACACAAATCGCCAAGTGTAAATCTAGCGCGTATCTTTGAGTTGCTTATGCCCAGTTTACACTGTGCTTTAATCAAAGTGTCCAGTCAAAGAGGATATACCGTTGCAGATGCCGATAATGCAGGTAACATCATCACTCTCAGGGAATCTGAGGTTTTGCAGTGGATACACATGGGGAAAACCAATTGGGAAATTTCTTCAATTCTAGATATTAGTTCATTCACCGTAAAAAATCATGTGCGAAATATTTTACGAAAACTAGCCGTGGAAAATCGCAATCAGGCTGCGGTCAAAGCGGTCAAGCTCGGTTTGATTAAGATGTTAACTTAAAGTTAACGTCTTAATCAATTTCTGCTCTTAAATTACTTCTTCTCTTTCATCGCTGCAACAAGCTCTTGTGGCGACTGTGTTTGTTTGCCATCTGCCAAATAGATTGTTGGTGTGCCTGCCACGCCTAAATCATCTGCTAGTTTTTCATTAGCTGCAATTGGATTTTCACATTTTGCGGATGTTGGTGCAGTACCTTTTACCATTAAGTTAAGCCAAGCTTCACCTTTATCTTTTGCGCACCATACAGATTCGGCTTTAGCAGAAGCCTCTGGATGCAACTCTTTAAGCGGAAATAAAAACACATAAGCGGTGTAATCAGTTAGCCCCATTTTTTCTAAGCCTTGCTCAAGTGTTTTGCAAAAAGGACAGTCTGGATCTGAAAACACGGCAAACTTGTACGCGCCATTGCCTTTTTTAATCTCTATGGCATTTTTAAGCGGTAGTGAATCAAATTTGATGGTAGTTAATTCTTTAAGGCGTTCAGCAGTTAGATTACGTTTACTTGCATCGTCTAATAGTGAACCACCCACCATCACATAAGAAACTGATTTGTCCACGTAAAAGATGTTGCCGTTAGCGTATACCTCATAAATTCCTGTGAGTGGACTTAACTTAATACTTTTTGCCTTAAGTGGTGGTGTTCTTTTATCTAGATTATTTTTAATCGATAAAATGTCTTCAGCCTCCCCAGCATGTGCAGTGCTAACAAATATTAACCCTGCGGTTAAAAGTGATGAAAATATTTTTTTTGAAAAAGTCATTGCTAGTCCTTGATGTTATCGGTGATTTAATCAGTACTTAATTACTTAATTACTTAATTACTTAATTACTTAATTACTTAATTACTTAATTACTTAATTACTTAATTACTTAATTACTTAATTACTTAATTACTTAATTACTTAATTAAAGTGAAAAATTTAATATTAGCTATCGTACTTTCTAAAAGTGACGCTAATGTGACTATTGATACTTGTCCATCATGCAAGTAAATAATGCTTATATTTTTTCATCTATCTAGTCATCTAAACATTTATACATTTCATCTTTTGTTGTATCAAGGACGAGCTTAGATGTAATTCAAACGCACTAAGTGACTTAATCAAACTTTTAGGGAGCTATTTTATATAGCCCTAAAGAACTACATAAACTCAAATGCCTGTCATTTACAACAATCATTATGCAAGCCTGAATTAAACAATATTTTTAGTAAATTTTATATTGAGGTTGGTAAGAAATGCATGGGATGTTTTTGTAGGCCGAAAGGACTATTTCAAATCACATTCACAACATATTTAGCCAATAACATGGCATCAGTCGCGAAATGATGTTGCTCTGGTTTTATAAGATAGACACCAGAAAGATTTTTTTTAGAACATAAGTTTGAATCATTGCGGCCTTAAGTAGCAAAGAATTTTTAAGTGGTTTTATGTAATAGATGCAATTATTTTTTGATGTAATTATTTTGATGTTTTTTTAAAGGGGTAAAGAAATGAATTTTAAATTAAAAGCTTTAGTAGCTGCGCTAGTATTATCAGCTTCTGCTACATCAGCCAACGCTGCTATTGATGCTAATGCTGGTAACTCAGAATTGTTTTTCAGTGCTTGGGATTCAGTTGCAGGTGTTGGTTACACATATGACTTGAACTGGGGTATGTTCTTGAACGATATTGTAGGTGCAGATCAAGTAGCTAGTCCTGCTGGCAATACAATATTGGCAAATAATGCTTCTCATGTACAAACTAATGGTAACAACATACTTTTTGATGACGTCTTAACTGGCTTGCCATT
>Ga0247839_1003444_pt1 | contig 21866 bp, 13 predicted proteins | sample LaCruzMarch2015__6_FD_192405 | JGI IMG/M metagenome (GOLD analysis project Ga0247839, IMG submission 192405) | Freshwater microbial communities from meromictic Lake La Cruz, Castile-La Mancha, Spain - LaCruzMarch2015_16m | ecosystem: Environmental > Aquatic > Freshwater > Lake | place: Spain... | reverse complement strand
TTGTCTGAAATACCATTATCAACATTTAATATATTTAAAATGAAATTCTCTGAACCAAAAGTACCATCACCAAATGAAAATATTTCATAAGCCCTACTAATTGAATCTATTTTAATAATTATAGATTCACCTTCATTTACATTATGGGGTAATGCACAATTAATTCTAACAATATTAAACCCATTCTCAACAATCAAATCAGTTACAAATGGTATCCCATCTTCTGCAACCCAATCATAAAATCTATTCCCTATTTTAACATTTAAATTTTGTTTACTATCCCCAGTATAAGGATAGGTAACATAATAATCCCAATTATATTTAAAAGCATTAATTGTTTCATAACCAAAAGAATTTGCCACATTTGGTCTAAAGAAATCAAATTCATATGATGGCAAAAACCCTTTATCCACATTTGATATAGAGGTGGATGTTTTATTATTTATGTTATATATCAACTGTGACTTATATTTGCTGCTAGTTGTTCCAGAATAAAAGTTATCATATAAGTAATTAATTTTAAATGTTGGTCTTACTTTAAATGAATTTGTTTTCTCTTGGCTATATAATTTCTTTAAATCTACAACAACATCCCTATCAAACTCAATAAGTTCTTTCCTTGTGGTATCAAAATTTATAGATACCTGTGAGTTATTATCATCCCCAAGTTTATTCTTAAATACATTTGGTACAATATGAAACTTATTCATTTAAATATTTTGTTTTAAAGACATCCAAAGCCGAAGCCCCTTTTTTTATACCAAAATAAAAATAAAATGGTGCACCAACTGCAAATATGTTTTTTCTATTATTATATTTAGTTGCTTGATTTTTACTATTGTATAAATAACCCCTATCATTGTTATAACTCAAAAGACTTTCATCATTATAGAAATATTTTTCAGTATTCTTTGGGTTAAAAGACTTTTTTAGTGTTGCCAAATCTGGTTTAATTCTATCTAAATTTTGATACTCATCAGATATAATTGTTGCTGTGTACCATGTATTTGTTTCATCTCCAAAAAAAACATTAGACCCTTTTACTTCCCATTGATAGAATGGAACTTTTTGAGATTTAATTCCAAAATATTTTGGTTTTAACTCATTAGTCTGTGTTCTAAAATTAACTCTGCCTGGCGTTAAATAATCTTTCAATTGCAAATCATCTTGTGATGATGAATAAAAAACACCAATAACAGGATTACCCTTTTTATCATATTGAATAGATATTTCTGAATTAGCACTATTTGTCATACTATAAAATTCAGTAGAAAATTTATCCACACCAAATTCAGAATTTATGGATAGTAATTGACTATAATCACCATCTGTTTTTTTGTAGTCTCTTGAAAATAAATCATTTATATTTTTTAAATTCTTTATGAAATTACCATTTGTAATCCTACTAATTGCAAATAGATTAAGAATGTCAGAATTATCTCCATAACTTGTTGGCTCTAAATTATTCATAACAAATGAATAATATTCAAAATTATCACTATTAAAACCATATAATGAATTCTTATAACCTAAATCCATTATTGTAGTTGGGAACAGTAAATTTTTTTTATTCTCCTCAAATTTGGTTACTGTCCTACCAACAAAACTATCTTTACTCCTGTTGTAGGGGGAACTACGGTAATAGAAATTACTTGTACTTTTATCAAAATATATTAAATCATCACAATAAGATTCCTCATCAAGAATAGCTTGATTATTGTTATCATATTTAATTTTTGTTTGGATTGGAAAGGCAAATAATGATCCATTTACCCAGTTATTTACAAAGACCTCTGAAACCACTCCTCTACATAAAGCATAGAAAAATCTAAGTCTATTAATCCATTCTGTGTATGTTCTCAAATCTTTTGGTATATCAAGTAAAGTTCTCTTTGCAAAAGTATAGCATCCATTTTCAACAGAATCTTTATCTGAACAAGTTTCATCCACTTTAAAATCAACTCCTTTGCCAGTATAACAACTTAAACTAACCATATTATTGCAACTATTCAAAGTTGTTAATAAATTTTCCGACATAGTATATCCTGAAAAATCTTGTGGCGAATATCCTGTATCTGTTGATGGTATTGGGTTATCCGCAAATTGTTCTGACCCAACAATTTCATAAGTTGCAAATCCTAAATTTTGTTGTAATGCTGCTGCTTGCCCTTTATTAATATAAAAACCATTAACTGTTGTTGATGACCAAGATGCACCATCTAAATAATCTGATGTCGGCAACCTATCTGTCCTAAATATTGTCTTATTATTAACATACAATTGATTCTCATTTGTTATACTTTCTGAAAAAGATGTTTGTGTTGTATAAGTATTTGAATACACTTCCTCCCCTCTTAACAACCGCTTCAAAAAATTACTTTTTTTCTTATTTGCAATCATATCATTACTTACATAGTAGGTTGATAGCCCAAGTAAATTATCTGATAAATCATAACCATTTGATACTCTAAAATTAAGTCCATCTATTTTTAAGAAACTACCTCTTGTGAATAAGTTATTTGAATCAACTTGCAATCCCTGTAAATTACCAGTAAAACTAAAAAACTTAAACCCTTTTGGTTTTGAAGCATTCCCAGTTAATACTGTGCTTGAATAATACCCATTTGCATCCGTAGGAAAAGGATATGCTTGATTTGACCCAAATCCAATGCTAGTATTTATAGGTTTCAAAAAATAAGAATCAAATAAAACTTCATTAGCATTGGAAATTTCTTGTATTGAATAGTTTTGTGTTGATTGTATTGGTATATTTAATCTTGCATTTGTTGTTATTTTAATAGAATTAATATCAGAAAACCCAAAAATATTTCCCAAACTATATGTATTCTCATATAATGGAGAATATGGATCAACCCCTCTCTGTAAAATTAAAACATACTGATTTTCAAACTCATTAAAATAATTTATAACACCATCATCACCAGATGATATTTTTGAAAAAATCTCATTTTGCCATTGGAAAGTATTTGGATCCTTCCCCTCTGCATAATCAATAAATAATTGTGTACTTCTTGGTTTTAAACATTCCCACATAAATGAAACATCATTTCCTGGGTTAATAGACTTATTTTTATTTTTATTTTTGAATTCAGATATAGTCATACCAGTTAATACTTGATAAAACTCAATATCAGCAGGAAATAAATACTTATCAATGTCAACACCATATGGTAATTTATACTGTTTAGTTAATGAAGATTTTGGATTTGATGGATTTGCATAAGATACATTTATTGTTTGGTTCTTTGTTTCTGCTGAGATTTTTGTTGTGGCTGTATAACCTGATATGTAATTAATATCCTTTGATTTGTCAAAATTCAAAAAAGTTAATAATGTTCCAGATTCTCTATTTTCACTTGTAATAACAATTAAAACATTATCATTATGTTGGTTTAAATTAAATTTACTAGCAAAAGTAACCCCAATCCTTGTATTCCCCTTGAAATAATTTTCCCTATGATTAAATTTGTTAATTCTTTCAGCAGGGGATAAACCTAAACTTGCTGCTGAAACTTGCGTCCTATTTGAAGGCATTAAATAAATATTGGAAAATAATGCTCTAAATCTATTTGGCTTATTTGCATCATATATTTGTCCTACATATGCTTCTGTTGCTAATGAAACCATATTATCAGAATCAAGTAACATTTCCTCCTCCCTACTATTACTATACTTATTACTCTTTATTAAAGTTTCAACTTTAGCTGTAATACCTTCCTTATACAAAGCAGGGTTAGCCAATTGGGATATTAAACCCCCAGTTGGAATACCACTATCAGACCGCTCCATATCACCCCCACTGCAATCACAAAGTTCACAGTCAGGATAAGTTATCATAGGTAAAGTTAATGCTTGAAATCTAAAATTCTTAACATCTTTAAAAACCTTAAACCATTCTATTGTTGCTTTTGTTGCTAAAGCACCCAAAGCCGCAAAACCTAATATCAATCCAACTGATGGGAAAGATGTTGCTGCTTGAAGAAATAAAAAGGCTGTAACAATAGGTAATGCAATTGAAACAGCATAAACTAATGGCACCGCAAATAAGTTCCATAAAAATTTGACAAAGTGATAAACTATTACTAATACCCTACCCGTAGTTGAAAACAAAAGTAACAAGATTGAAAACACAAAATAAAGAAAATCAAAATTCCTAACCCCATCATTAACTGGATATTTATTTGTTGTTGAATCACAAGATGTATCTGCAATTTCTTTAATACCAATAAAACTACCCTTATTTGAACCCCCTCTATATTGGTCAATCAAACTTGATACAGTATATACCTTGTTTGATTTAAATTCATAAAATGTATCCTCACACTTTATTGCTGCATCAACATTTGCATATCCATCCCAATCCAATCCAAAATAATAAGATTTTGCTAAATCTAATTTATTTTGAGAATTTGAATTAAATGTACCATTAGAATCCCACCCATATTCCCTTATATTTGGAACAAGGAAATATGCACGTTTTGTTTGCTCACTTATTTTTTCTGATTGCTCCCACTTTACTTTAAATCTATATTTTGCTTTTGTTGGTATTCCTATGGTTGGGTCATTTGTTATTATCTTATCCCCATTTTCATTTGTTATGACATACTCCAAATTCATAGGCAATTCAACAACCCATGCACCATTTTCATCTATAACTTTACCAACCCTAAATGTTTCCAAAACTGGTAAACCTTTATTATCTTTATTAAATGATTGTCTTATTGCCAATATCTCACCTGGACCACTCTCTAACCCACATAAATTACCAAAATCATCTTTTGGTTTACAGTTTGAACGTATTCTTTTACTTGATGCTGTGCTAAATATTGACCCCATAAATATTGCTGTGGGCTGTATATCAATATTAACATCATCCCTTAAATCAAAATCAACCCTATTTATGGATGAATCACAAGTTTCAATATTCCCCCACAATGGTGAAATGTTCAAACCTTTTGATATGGATACAATTTGTGGTAATGAATTTAAATCAGTTGATTTTTGATATTGATTATTATCAAACTGCCCTTCTGTTGCCATCCCCATTCTAATCAAATCTTGGGGGGTCAATGAATACTCACCCATATTTGACAAATCAAGATCCATTAATATGGTATAACTTCCAACAGGAATGCCAAATATCATATAATCCCCACTTGAATTTGTCTTTACTGTATATTTGTAATACTTCTCATATACCTCAATAGCTTGACCATCAAACATAACATCATTCAATGAAGGAAATGTTCCTGTTGCAACATGCCCAGGATATGATGGTTCATATGGTAATAAATTATACCTATAACCATCCTCATTCTTATCATTTATTGTCTTATATGGATATATGGAGGTAATTAACTCATTGTTCTCATCCTCTTCACTTAATGGAATAAAAATTGAAACTCTAGCATTTGGAATACCAAAACCATTATTTGCTGTAACCCTCCCTGTAACAACTCCATAGTTTGCACAATCCAATGTATAAACATCTGATTGTCTTATTTTGAAAGATAAAATTTCAAGGAATTCAATATTTTGGTCTAACTGAAAATTAACAACTTTATCTCGTCCAATTTCAGTCCTAATTCTAAAACTATTTTGCATTTTTCTCTTTATTATTCATAAATATTTTATTAAGTGTTATTTATAAAATAATAAAGAATATCCCAACAAAATAAATAATTTAAATAATGGTCAATCCATTATTTGTCTTCACCTTAACTGTAATATCTCTTTCTGGATATCTTATATGATATATCTCATTTGAATCAGCATAGATAGTTTCATCAGTTGCACGTATAATTCTATTTGATGCTGGTGGAAAAAACCCAACAACTGGCTCACCACCAGAATAGTTACCCCCAACCAAATTTTTGAATAAAATATTTGATACAGTAATCACTCCATTCAAATTCTGAATGCTGCTCTTTATTTCAGATATATTTATATCTTTACCCAACTGAATGTTCTGTGGTATGAAATAATTATTTATTGTTGAAATTATATTATTAACAATATCTTTTGATGTAAACCCTGCTGATATGGTAACAGCAGCCTCAACGCCAACATCTATAACTTTTGCTGATGAAACAACAATATAATCATTTATCATTCTATAATTTGATAAGTAATTTGCAATATTGTCTGTCAAAAATCTTGAATTATCACTAATCAATTTCCCATTTGCATCATAAGATAAAACAAGAACTTGTATCTTGTTATCCACCTCTTGAACTGATACCTTTGCTGGTGCCCCAAATTGTGGTGGCATATTACGTATAATTGATTCATAATCATTTATGGTAACTGCTCTTTTCTGTGCCGCAAAATTAAATGATACAAAATTCCTTACCTCTTCTGTACTTGGCAATCCTGCCCCACCAATAGCCGGAAATAAATTATTAACCCTTAATGAATTAATTACAGCTGACTCTTGTGCCGGATTTCCAGCATTCAACCTAAATGAATTAACACCAATCTGGTTAATTGTATTTGGACCAAGATTTGTATTCAACCCACCCCCAACTCTATATTGAACAAATAAGGTGCTATTTGGTTTCAATGTTCTACCCAATGAGAAATTATTCAAATAATTCTGTAATGTTGGCAATTGACCTGTTGTTGTGAATTGGTTTAACTGCTCCATTGCTGTATTAACCCCATTCCCAAATGTAATCTTCTTAAAACCCTCTGATGTAAATTCACTTATAAACCGATTGTCTGTTTGAATATACTTTCCAACCTTTATACCTGCATTTCCTGTGTCTTTTGTTGGATCAATGATGAAAACCCTATCCTCTGCCAATGAATCAACCTCATACCATTTATTTGTATCCCCAATGAACTCTGATGATGGAGGAATTGTATTTATTTGGCCATCTTTTAATAACACACTTGTAATTCCCAAAACATTTTTGTCTGGTAAGAACAATTCAAAAAATGGCCTAACATCAGATGCTGTAATAACTCTCTTAAAAACTTTTGTAACACCATTAATAACTGGTTCACGTTTTGTTAAGGTATAGTTGATAAGGATACTATTTAAGAAGTTTGGTATAACTGTTCTATTTGGAAGACCTTGACCATCATAATCTGATGAAAAATCAATATCATTTATGCTTTCAAAAATAACACCATTACCCAAGACTTGTGCACCCCTTTCAAGAACCCCAGCATAACTTGCATCAGGCTTATCTCCAAATGGGGGAACAGTTATTGAAAAATCACATAGGGTTAATGAAGGTCTTTGTCCTGGTATTTTTAAACCATAAGTTCTTGCTATATTATATATAGAAGACTTTTGTTGGGCATATTGCAAAACTGTTTCTTGCAAACTCCTATCTATATGATAATGTAAATTATCTGCAACGGCTGCATTCAAATCAAGGAATACAGAGAATATTGAAGCATCATTAAAATCATTTATTAAATCAGGATAATATGTCCTAACATAATTTAACAATTCAGTTCTTATACTCTGAAAATCCCTAACACCATATGATATCTTTCTATCTGACATATTATATATTTATTACAACAACTTCACTACCTGAAAAACTATTATTGTTTGTAGTGTATTCTATTTTTATTTTTGCAGTATTCTGATATGTACCATTACCAGGTGAACGATAAACCTTATCCCTGGATGATAATCCAACATCATCAACACTTAACCTATCCCCTTGCACCTCCTCATTCTGATCCAAAGGTTCAATAATTATCTTGTTTATAACCAAATTTGGTATATACTTTGCAACAGACTCTCTAATATCTGTCTCAATAACATCAAATGATACAACATCCAATGGTTCAAATAGAAATTCATATAATCTTGTTCCAAAATCTGGAAGGTAATACCTACTTCCCTTTCTTGTTAATAACAAATGTAATAATGATGCTCTAATCTCATCTGAAGCAGTTTCTGTCATCTTTAAGGCATCCCCACGAAGTGAAGTGTCAAAAGGAAATTCAACACCATATGTAAAACCTTCAGCCATTATATCTTATTTAGTTATAAATATATGCCTTTTATAAATTTGTAAACTATTTTACTTTATTGTATATTTATATAAAAAAAACTATGAAAACAGTAAGATTATCAGAAAATGATTTATCTAAATTAGTCAAAAAAATTGTTGAAGAAAAAGGAAGTGAAGGTCACTTTATGGACTATCATGCTGCTGGTAAAGCAAAGACTGGTAAAAAAGCACTATCTATGATTAAAAAAATCACAGATAAACTTTCAACAATGAAAGATAAATTTGATAATAGCAATTTTGCATTTAGTGAATCTGATGTAAAAAAACTTGAGCAAATTTATGATACCCTAAGTGGTAAATAATTTTTGAGCAAAATTAGTAATAAAAACCCCCAAATCTAAATTAATAGACTGGGGGCTTTTTATTTAACAAATTGTATCAAATCTATGATTCACAACTCACACACTCATTAATATTCCTTGCAAATGATTGTGCTGAACTCTGGCTAAACTGATAGTAAAGCGTCTTAACCCCCTCCTCATGTGCATACAAATATAATTGATTTATATCTTTTGCTGGAACTGATGGATGTATCATCAAATTAAGTGATTGTGATTGGTCAATATATTTCTGCCTCTGTGCTGCTTGTAATATAAGTTCTTTTGGTGATATTTCAATGAATGATTTGAAAACCTCCTTGGTTGGGAAATCCAAGTGCTGCACTGATCCATCCTTCTTCAAAATGCTCTCCCAAGTATCTGGGGTATTTAAACCATATTTATCCAATTCAATCTCCAAAAATGGATTCTTATAAATTGTTTTTGATTTTGCCAAATCTTTAATAAAATAATTTGATTTGATTGGCTCAATACCCATACTTACCTGTCCTAGAATAAATGAACTTGATTTGGTCGGGGCAATAGCTATTAGTGTTGTATTGGCATATCCCTCTCTTAAACATCTATATCCATTCTCTTCATATAAATATTTTGAAGCCAATTCTGATTTCTCTTTAATTATTTTAAATATTTGATGATTTAATTGCTTTGCCATCAAAGATTCAAATTGAATTAATTTGGATTGGAATAATGAATGATACCCTAAAACCCCCAAGCCAATTGCTCTATGTTGTGATGCAAACCTATTAGCCCTTTTCATCCCAGCCATTTTACCTGACTTCAATATAAATTCATCCATAACAGCATTTAAGAACATTGTGTAAACCTCAATTGCATCAGTCTCAACTATCTCATCCCAATGAAGTAAATTCAATGAACCCAAACAACAAACAAAAGAATTTAATGAATCTGTTGGTAATTGAATTTCTGAACAGTTAAATGTTCTCAAACCATTTGATACAAAGATATGTTCATCATTATCAACTGTTGGACAATATACTGGCTCATTTTCTAATTGCTCAATTGCAACAACCTTAACCCCCAACTCACCATTATGTTTTTTTATTGTAATTTTTGATGTATTACTATTCAAAGTTTCAACATTACAATTAATTCCTAAATTACTAAATAATATTTGCAAATCAGAAATGAATTTATTATCCCCAATATATAAACCATCATCATTATAACTCGATATGTTAAACAAACCATGTAAATAAGCCTTTACTGTCTCTTCATTTGCTTTCCAGATATATGATGGAATAATATTTTTAGGTTTATCTTCACTCAAAAGACTATTTGCCGCACCCAACAAATAAGCCTCATCTTGCATATCCAAATCACCAAACAAACCTTTTTCTGTTTGCAAAGCAACGTAGTCACCAATTTTCAAATCTTTTGCTTCAACTCTTACAATATCTTTTGTAGTATCATTAAAAACTGGTATCCCATGATTAAATGTCACCTTTTGTGTCATTCTATTTGAATATGTTATTTTCAATATTTCAGCATCTTCATTTCTCAATAACATAGGAGATGATTTAACCGCTTCATTTCCACTAAATAAAACCAATTCCTCACCACTCTCATATAACTCTTTAACAGTCAAATAACCTTTTGATGTGACAACTCTTTGGTCTTCTGTTAAACAAAGGTTACTTGCAGTTATCTCCATACCCAATTCTTTGTAGGGGGAATTGTTATTTGAATTATCCTTAAACATAATATATGGAAACCCAAACTCATTGCGCCTTTGAATTATTTTTGCCCATATCTTTCTCTTGGTTGGATTACCCCCCTTCATGTCATTAATCCAATTATCTGTAACTGTAATTCCATATTGTAAATTTTGGATAGGATTGCCTTCTGTTCCAATATCCAAGAACTCCAAAATATCATCATGTTCAATTGGTAGCCAAACTGCACATGCACCCCTTCTTGCCTCTGATTGCTTACATACATCAACTACTGTATCATAAATTCTTGCATAATGAACTGGACCATCTGCTGTTCCACCTGTTGATATCTTGCTACCCCTAGCCCTAATATTACCAAGATAGGCACTTGTTCCACCACCATATTTTGACATCATTCCAATCTCCCTTCCAGCATTTAGAATACTGTCTAAAGTATCGTCAATATTGGAACCATAGCAGGAAATTGGTAATCCCTTCTCCTTGCCAAAATTAATCCATACAGGTGTTGATAGGCTATAAAAACCCCTTGCCATATAATCCTCAAACTTAACAGCAAACCCATCAATTTTTAAATATTCCTCTGCTTTATTTGCAATATCTTTAATCCTTTGCTCGGGGGTTTCACTAATATATCCCCTTGATAAGAAAAGCCTACTCTCATCATTTAACCAATAATATTTTTCTTTATTCATTTTGTTTGTTTTTTAAAATAAGTCATCCTCTGTTATACTCTTGCTCTTTTTATTATAATCCACCGATTTTTTATAGAAGAAATCCCCCTCCTTTGTTGATAAAATCTCCACATCAAACCATAATGTCTTCTCAATCTCTGTAAAATCAACTTCAAATACTGACTTCATTCCAATTCTATTTAATGAATTGTTAAATCTGTTTTGAATGAAATGTTTAATTGTATCTTTTGACAAGAAACTTAATTCACCGTTCTCAAATATCCAATCCAATATTCCACATTCAGCGGCATATGCTTTATGACAAGCTGACACAATCAATGCCTCAAATTCTTCGTCAAACCATTCTGGATTTTCTTCTTTGATAATGTTGATAAGTTCTGATCCAAAATTACCATGGATTTCTTCCTCCTTTGAGGTAGCCTCAACAACATTTGAAATACCTTTGAATAGATTTTTCTCCTTGTTGAAGGACATCATAATCAAGAACTGGCTAAACAAACTCACATGTTCAATAAATAATGAAAATAATAATACAGACTTTGTGTACATTTTATTCTCCCTACTCCTTGTCCCATCTAAATATTTTGCCAAATAACTAATTCTATTCTTTATAGCTGGAATTTCAATAACAGTCTGGAATTCATTCTCCAATCCAAGAATTCTTAATAATTGAGCATAAGCATCCTTATGACGAACTTCCGAGTTTCCTGAAATTAAAACTTTGTCATTATATCTAGTCACAATACATCCAGTAGGAACTGTAACACAATAGATGTTACCATCATAATCTTCAATAGTAGGTTTATCAGTTATAGAAGAAAAGGTGTTAGTTTTTACAAAACTTACATTGTAAACATCTTTATCATTAGTTATATCAACTACATACCCAGCAAAAATACCTATAACTTGCAACTTATCTGCAAACAATTTACTAATAGTTTGGTGTTTAATAATATAATCACCATTCTGAGTCTCACTATCAAGTTTAGACCCCTCCAATTTTGTTAATTCATAAATAAAAGAATTGCACCACTTTTCAGACTTATCTGATAAATCAACCCAATCAAAGTTTCCAATATTAATTTTATCCTCCAAACTCAACTCATCAACACCCTCATTAACAAATTTACCAGAAAAAGGTAGTTCCATATCACTACTAAAAGCATTAATATCTTTAATAGCCTTCTTAACAATATCACCACTCCTATTTTTGTAGTAAATGTTATGGTTGGGGGTTAGTAATGCATTGTATGTTTGGTTCTCAATCCTATGCATCTTTCCCTTGTAAGGTTCATTGATAACATTACTTGGTAAAACAGATGTCATTGTGTTGGTTTCTAAATCATATTGAATAACCTCTGTATTAGTATCAATATCCTTAAAGTTAACCCAACCTTTGGGTGTTAGTATTTCAGTTCCCTCACCATGGCATTCTGCAAATGTCATACCAACATCACCAATTTCAGTTATGGGCATTCTCTTATATAAGTCAGCCCAAAATGTTTTCACATTCACCTCAATTTGTGCAATTGCCAACATAGTTCTTTTAATAACTTCACGCTCCTCATGACTTATTTTTGTCCTATAATCATCAATGTCAGTTGTGAAATTGAATTCAGTTGCAATCCAGTATGAGTGCCTAATAGCATCCTTATACGCTAATAAGGATGGATATTCATAAGGTAAAATATTTACCCTCTTTTCAAAAATGTTCTTCATATATTTTTTTTATTATGGTTAAGATAAATATGAAACCAAAAAATAAAAGTATTCAATTTTGATTATAAAATCAATTTTTCACAAAAAATTATCATTGCTATTTTTCTTAACCAATAACTCCTTAATCCTTTCTTTCTTACGTTCCACTTGTTGTTCCTCAAATCCCAGGAATGTTGCTGTTGTATCAGTATCAATTTCAAGCATTTCATTATCAAACTTGCAATTCTCAAATACAATACCATCTTTACCAATCCTTGACTTGGTTATTGCCACAGTTGCCAAATTCATCTCTTTCTGTTGCAAACTTTTTGCAATACTAATAATGACATGACCAACCTGGGCTTTCTTTATTGACCCCCCCATCTGGTCATTTGTCACCACATTTGCAGAAATACTACTCCGATTTCCTTGCGTACCAAGCCATCCGGCAATATTCAATTCATGGCACATAGCCTCAAAATGTCTAATAACAGATCCCTCGTTTTTCCACTCATCATTACCTTGTCTATCTGGAACAACACAATCAATATAATCCAAAACAACCAAATCAAGTTTAATACCATCAGCAATAACCTTTCTGATTTGATTCTTTATTTGGTTCATTGTCAATGTGTCAGATGGTAATTTCTTTAATATTAATTTATTTGTATGAGTTTCTTTTATTTTGTTAACTGTATCAAAAACAATATCCTTATTATTTGGTAATTCATCTGGGGATATTTTTGTCCAAAGTGTAATATGCTTTCTCTGAATAATTTTTGGATTATCTTCAAAAAATATATGTAGAACATTATAATTGTTATTGAATGCTGTATTTGCAACCAAGGTCAATAGGGTTGATTTACCAATACCTGGACCTGCAAATATAATACCAACCTCACCTTTGGCTAAACCCCCCTTTAAGAGAACGTCTATGCCCTTCACACCCATTGGTATGGGGTGTCTATAATCCTCATCCAACACACCCACCAAATCATTAAAAACCTCAAAACCGTTTGATTCCTTAACACCAACTTGCAAAGCATATCTTAACAACTCCTCAAGTTGATCATAAGATTCAAAATCACCTTCATTAATGACTTTCTGTGCTTTTTCCAAAACAATCTTAACTTCTTCTTGTTTGCAGAATTTAAGTGCTTTTTCTTGGACAAGCTCAACACCATCTAATGGTGCTGAACTTACTTTTGCAATAGTATCAATGACAATCTTTAATGCCAATTCTTGTGATATTTCAGATTTGGCAATCATATTTAGTGTTTCAAAGTTTGGGGCAGCATCATATTTCTTATGATACTCCTTAATCATTTGTATGATTAACTTAAAATACTTATTCTCAAAATAAGATATTTTAATAAAATCTAATATGGCTCTTGCAAATTCCTTATCTAAAATAATCTGATTGATTAATTGCAACTGGAACGTCTGACCCAGGTAATCAAAATTCTTTGACATAAAAATAAAGATTAATGGTTAGATAATAAATTTTTCTCTAAATACTGGTGTGTTAAGTTTTGGTTTATTAAGATATTTGTCAAGTCCTTTAATGAATCTTTAATGAAGTAGCGAATATCAACAGTATATCTAACCTTTGGGGGATATAACTTCCCATCAACTACTCTATGGGATACAACTTGGTCTCCAATTTTTACATAAATGTTGAATAACTCTGCTTCATCTGTTGATGAGGTCTCCATAATTGAAGGGTTATACAAAATGCTATCCTTATTTTCAATAAGATAACCAATTGATTTCATTTTCAAATACTGTGCCAAATCTTCTGAAAAATACTTGACAAACTCATAGAGTTCAAAAGAATCCTTGGCATCAGGATTGATACCCTTAATGTTTAAAAACCTCTGAACAATAATGTTGTTGTTCAATGTTAGCAAAAACTCCACCTTTGTTGTTTCACTCTGTCTCATAATAGTTTTTTTTGTTGTTAAAATTTTTTCTCTTTTCTACTTAATTTCATAAATGGCTTAACAAAATCAACCCAAGCATCATCTCTTTTTGGTAAAAACTTAAAGAACCCATCATCTCTCATTAACTTCAATAAGTTTGTATAACTCCTGTCTGTTGGATCCAATCTCTCACTATAAATTTCATAGACCATTGTCTTGCCTTCATCTGTGATTAACGGATTTCTTAAATCAATTATTTTTCCTGTCTTCTCAAAAAACTCATCCCCAACCAAACCAGATTTGCTAATACCAGATAATAAATTGCTCAATGTCTTGCTCTTGTTTTGTTCAAACAATGCTTTTGCCTCATCTAAAACCTCTTGTAAGGTATAATCTCTCTTATCAAAATTAGGAAAAAATGTCTTTAATTTCTTCTCACCAAAATTTGTGATACCATAGATGTTATCAGATGTATCACCAATCAATACTTTATAAACATAAACATTATTATGCGGAATATCAATGTTTTTGAAATGAATTAAATCCCCTTTTTTGGAATATGTTTTTGACACAGGGGAATATAACATAACATTCTCACCAATTAACTGGGTTAAATCCTTGTCCCCAGAAAAAATAATAATATTTTCATCCTTTGCAACTTGCACATAATTGGCAATTAAATCATCTGCCTCGTTTTGATTAACTTGGCATTGTCTTACAAAAACTTCTTCAAGATAATCCTTAACCCTCTCCCTTTGGTATAGATAAGACTCATACTTATGCTCATCCAAAGAAATTCTACGGTTTTCCTTGTATCTTGGATAGATATTTTTTCTTATTAGTGAGTTTTCATTTCCATCCCAGAATACAACAACTTTATCATGATTATGTTTCTCAAGAAATAATCTAATTGTATTTAGAAAATGGAAAACCCCACCAATATGTTTGCCTTCAGAATAAAATTCACGAACGCCATGAAAACCAATTGTAAACAAATTGTTTCCATCTATTAGTAGGGTTTTCTTCATATTATTCAAAAATTATAGTTTCCTCTTCTTCCTTTTCAGAAAAAGTAATATCCCCATCCCCAGATAAAATACCATTCCAGTATTGAGAATATTCTTTCTTATACTTCTCAATGGATTCTTTTGTGTCTGGCAAATAACCTTGAGGAACCGCCAATATCTTTCCATCTTTATATGCTATACCAGTGACATGGTTCTTCAATATGGATACTTTTGTCCTAATTGCATAGGAAACAGTCCTACCATTCTTTGTTGCTGTTATATGGTTAATACCAGCATTCTTCTGATTTCCAAATAAGAATATTAATGAAGATGCCAACCATAATGCCTCACCACCTTTTGCCTTGATTGTTGGTTGTCCAAATGGTGAATCTGGTAATTCTACCCAAGGTTGATTGATTACCACCATTGTGTTGTGGTAGGGGTATTCTTCTTTCTTTGATTTTGAAATTCTTGAATGTAAACCCATTCCAACCTTATCAGCAAGAACAGCCGCATTGTGCATCTTACCACCTTTGCCATCATAAGTCATCTTACAAGGTATTGATCCAATACTATCAATTAAGAATAAAACAGAATATGGTAAATCACCCTTTTCTTGAGCATCCAGAATCTCATTGATGAAATCTGTCATCTGTTCAATATAATCAAATGAATCATTAAAGATAAAATCACCATCCCATTCACCCTCATCATTAAGTTCAGCATTCAATCCCAATTCAACAGCATGTGCCCAATTCCACTTCTTTTCAGTGATAATGAATATAGGTAAATGACCTTTCTTTTGTGCATCGGCTGCTGCCAATATCATTGCTGTTGTCTTGCTTGTATTGGAATGTCCCAAGAACATACTAATGCCACCCATTACTGGACCAGGAACACCACAAGCATTGTAAAAAGCATCACCACATGAATAATAATCCTCTGGTTTATACTTTGTTTTTGTCGAAAACTTCTCCTTGATAGCATCAACACTGGTTTTTGCTACCTTTTTCTTTATTCCTGCCATATATTTTTTTGATTTTAAAAGAGAGATTTTTTGCACAAAGTATTGTTTTATGGTACTTTTTGCAAAAAATCTCTTTTAGGTTAATTAAAATGGTAATTCATCATCACTATACTCCTCTTCAACAATAACACTTGTTTGCTGAGTTGTTGCGTTTTTTGCAACAACTGAACCGCCAAATGATGCCTCTGAATTTGAACTATTTAGATAAACATATTTACCTTGGGAATCATCCCATCTTGGGGATTCACCTCTTGAAATTGCTTCAAGATATTCTAATGGTTTCCTGCTATAAACATCTCTCCATGTTGATTCATCATTTGCCCATTTCTTTGCAAGATTTTCATCTGCAGATAATGGGGTTGGGTCATCATACATGATTGTTGAAACAGTTGTGTATTCCTTACCTTTTGGACTTTTTGATTTAACTAATTCAATAATCAAATCTCTTCCTGCATCCATATCAGATATATCCCCCTTGTTTCTAAAGATTGGAATAATCTTATCAAGAATGCCATCTTTCTTGTAATTGTGTTTGAACCTCCAATATTTTGGTCCATCTTGTTCATTGTCACGGTCAATCACCTTAACAACATAGAATAATTTGGCTTTGTAATCTTTTGCCAATTCGTCATCATCTTTTCTCTTTGTTGCTTTAAGCGCATTATACACATCAGCCAATGGGGATGCCTCATTGTCGTTTCCTGCTGGGTCATAAATCTTCTGGTAGTAGCCACCAACTTGTAATTCATGAAACCATGCTTCCTTAAACACAGATGAACCATCTGTTGTTGGTAAAATTCTAATCCTTCTTTGCCCTGTACTTTCTTTGTCATTTAACAGTAATATAAAATAACGTTTCATTCTGTCTTCCTGTGATAATTTTTGGGACTCCCCTTTTTGGTTTTTTTCATACTGCGCCATTATGGCATCTAAATTCGACATATTATATAGTTTTTGTTTACAATGCTTTAACTCTACAATGATAGGTGAGTTTAAAGGAAAAAAAAAGGGGTGTTACCCCCTTTTTCTAAAAAAAATATTAATTACTTAAAATCTATTTTTATATCCCTGATTATTGTTAAAATCATCATCTTCACCTTCATCACCTGTTGGGAAAAAAGTATCTTTAATCTCATTTGGGTTTATGTTTGTAACATCATCAGATGTCAAAACATAATCATTTTTTCCACTCTTTTCCATTTCAACTTGTTTGTCATCAAAAAATTGGGATAACTTTTGGTTAAAAGGATAAGAATCATATGTCCTTAATTCAAGTTTTTCCTCCGGAGTTTTTTCTCTATACTTCTCCACCTTGGAATCTATGGCATTTAATTTATCAAAAATACCATCCATTGTTGCCAACTTCTGTTCCAATTTATCAATCTGTGCAAACAAATTATCAAAATACTCATTCTGCTTTGTTTCCATATTCTTCTGGCTTGAAACCAAATCTGTAATATCCAATTCTTCTGAATCTTCATCACCTTCTTTGCTATCACCCTCATCATCAATAACTGTAACATCATCATCATTTTCAACATCTATTGGTTGGGGATTTGCAGCACTTAAAGGGTCTTCACCCCCACCTGGAGGTATTGGTGAAACTTCGCCTGGGGGTGTCATAGGTGCATTAGGCATTGGTGCAGCATTGGGATTTGACATAGGATCACCTAAAGGTGGTGGTGGAGGTGCATCTTGTTCTGTAATATACCTATTTATATTGTGGTATCTATTAATTTCATTTAATATTTTCTGATCTATTTTCATTTTATTAGTCATTTAATAATTCTTTTATACCCCCATGAGTTTTAACCTTAACCTGTCTATTTACTGTTTTATTTTCAGTTCTTTCTATTAAACCATCTTTTTCCTTAACAACATAGCATTCTCCTGTAATTAAGTCACAAACTTCTTTTGAACCATCATCCAATGTTTGTTGTGTTGTTGATTTTAAGTAGTTATTCAAATTTTCAATCATGTCAATTTATTTTACATATAAATATATCAATATTTTGAATTATCAAAATAATTTACTCCAATTTTGGGTATAAAATTAATTTTGTATAATTTACAGCAATATAATTAATGTTCAACAAATTATCTTTATGTGAAATTATATCCCCAATTATATCATCTTCTTCCTTTTTTTGGTTTCCCTTGCTAAAATTAGGATTACTAGTAATCGAACCTATAAACATATCATTTGTTACAACAAAACCGCTTGTTGCTGTATCCCCAGATTCGGCACCAAACTTAAACCCAGTATATGGAATATTATTAGGTTGCTTATCTATCTTTAAACTAACTGCTATGCTATATGTTGCTCCTGAATTAACCTTAACATCAAAAAATGAAATAAATGGTGCACTATCTAGTATATATAATCTTACCAAGGTATCTTCTATGGTTTTATTCATTGCATCCAAATATAACAATTCTTTTGGATTCTTTGCCTCAAAAAACATATCAAGATAATATGGTAAAGTATATTCTGGTTCTGCTGGTGTTCTATAAATCCTAATATTATTATAGGTATATTCACACACTTTATTTAATTTTGGTCCTGTTAATTTATTTCTTGCACTAACATATAATTCCTTTTGCTCTTCTGTTACTATAGGTCTTAAAGATTTTAATGATATATTTGCATCTGCATATTTCTTATTTAATTCATCATAAAATTTGTTCTTCTGTAATCTTTCAAAATTCTTGTTTGCATCTAAGGCTGTGTTAGTACCTGGATTCTGCCCATATAACCAGTCTATAATATAAAATTTAATAAAATTATCCTCATTACTCCCTTCCAAATTAGAAAAACGAGCCATAAAACCAATCAAAGCTCTTTCCATATAAAGCAAATATAAATCAAATGAACCAAAAACTGCAAAAGGTGTTTGTATGCTCTCCTTTTTATCCATTTTTGCACAAAAGTGTAATGGTTCTCCTGAATTGTAATCAACCATATCACCCCTATAATAGGTTAACCAAACATTTCCAAAATTATTGTGATTTGCCTTAAATCCATCTTTTTCATAAGATGCCAAATAACTAATAAGATATATATAATCTACCATTTTTGAATTCCCTGGAAATTTTGAATTTATTGCTGTATGAATTTGTGTAGCTGATGAATAAACTATTAATTCTTCTGTAGTTTGTTCATATTCAGAATAACCTGAATATAAATATTTACCACACTTACTTGAATTTGTTTGTTTTGAACCTTGTGTTTGTGTGTTATTTGTTGCTGTTGCCTCTTCATCTTTTTCATTAACAATAGATTTTGCAAAATTGCTTTCAATCTTTGTTAATAAATTTTCATTAATACTTGTAAGATATGTATCTGTGCTTGGGGGTGAATAAATACTTTGTCTAACCCCTGTGAATGTTGTTTCAAATGAACCTGGTGCTATATTATGTGAAACTTCTGTAATAAAATAAGGCCCCCCAAACATAGGAACATGTTCCAAATTGAAATACATTGTTGGTTGTATCAATGCATTACCCATACAGTTAATTGTTGACTTGTAACTCAAGTTCTTATACAAGTTAAATAATGACACACTTTGTGTTGCTACACCCCTATTTGATGCAGAATTTCTTAAAGCCTCCTGTTGAATTAATGATTCAAGAGTTGCTGTGCCGCTATTCTGATCCACTTGAATGCCATAGAATATGGCTTGATTTCTAATTCCTGCATCAACCAAGAAACTAACACATTTATTTGACTGTGACCAATCTTTTTTATTTGTCTGGTCTTCCAAGAAAGGTATCTTTGATGGTTTTAACATATCAATAGCATCATCCCCATATCTAAAATCTTTTGGTCCAGATGGGGTTGTTGACCCCCTACCAGAATAGATGCAAACAAGTTTTGGTCCTGATTTCCTATAATCAACATCAGAATAATTTCCCCAAACATCATTTGCTATTTCTGTTGCTGTTCCAATAACATCATTAATATCATCATTTGCAGATAATGCCCCATAAAAATTAACATAAGATGGCATTGGTAAAACATTAAAATTATTCTTAACCAAGATTCCACCAATAAAATTAAAGACAGGGGTTTTCAAGTTTGTTCTTGTCCCAATAAAAATCTTCTTTAAATCAAAAATATCAACATAATACAAATCACCTATGTTCCTATTACCTCTATCCAAGAATATCACATCTTCAAATAATGTACGAGTTGTATATTCACTACCAGATATCCATTTATCATTTATGGCTTTAAATGTTTCATATAAATCATATTTTGAAAACTTACTATCCAATCCTGAATAAATCTCATTAATTTCAACAATATCAATATTATTGATTTCTTTTTCTAATAAAGATAATGTTTGGTTTACATTGTCTTCCAAGAATGTATCCAATGCTTTTTGGTTATTATCCATCAATATCAAGAAATTTTCTCTTGTAATGTTTGGATTTTTTAACTTTTGTGTTGCATATATCTTTATTGGTTTTGCAAGTGCAATGATATTCTCTGATGAAAATTCAATATTATTATCAATAAAGAAATCTGTAATATATGAGCCAGTATTCTTATAAGTCAAAGATTCAATGGTGGAGAACCCAACATGTAATTTTAATGTTTCCCAAGCAGGGGCATTTGATAATTCTGATGATTGAAGTGATATGTTATTTGGTAAAGTGTTTGCAACATATCCTTTGAACCTCTTTTGGTTCTGTATGGTTGAATTTCCACCTAAATGACTTACCAATGAATTATATTCATATCTATTATATTGTGTTGGATTCCCATATTTAAACAAAACATCATAACTCAAAAATCCATCCAAAAACTCTCTAATGTTTTGAGATTGATAATCTGCTGTTTTGTTGTAAAAGTCGGTGTCATTCAAATTAAGATAATTGGATGGGACTTCCATCAAATTTCTATATAATAGTTGAAAATTTCTATATGCTGCCACAGGATTGCCATATTCCAATCCAACCAAATTTATCTGATCCTTATTCTCATTTATGTCATAAATTGATTTGCTAAAATCCAAAAACTCATTCTCAAATAAATTTAATGTATCATAATCAAAAACAGAAAACATATCCTCAATTGAGGCATACTCTCCAAAACTTAATATTGAAAATGAATTAATATCTTTCTTTCTATTCAAATATTCTGTTGGTAAAGGTTTCTTCAAATTTTTAAATGTAAATGAATTAAATGTATCTTGCATTGTAACATTAACTGCACCATTATGCGCAACATCCAATAATTCATCCAAAGAAGTATAATAACTATCTAAACTATTTTTAAAAAAATTATTATCAGTAATATTATTATTTGTTGATGGCAAAATATAATATTTTGATGTTAAACTAAAGTTAACATCCTCACAATAATCACTAAATGTGGAACTATCATATATATTTTTTGGCACTAAAGTTGTATAACAAT
>Ga0247839_1003443_pt1 | contig 21869 bp, 21 predicted proteins | sample LaCruzMarch2015__6_FD_192405 | JGI IMG/M metagenome (GOLD analysis project Ga0247839, IMG submission 192405) | Freshwater microbial communities from meromictic Lake La Cruz, Castile-La Mancha, Spain - LaCruzMarch2015_16m | ecosystem: Environmental > Aquatic > Freshwater > Lake | place: Spain... | reverse complement strand
TTGGAAATATTTTATTTGTCAAAGAGCATATAGATAACGAAACACTATATAAAATAGGCGTTATTGATTATGGAATTGTCAATTATTTCGATAATAATATAAAAGAATTGCTTTTTAATTTTTTTTTAAATCTATTCGAGAGAGGAGATAATAAAAACCTATTTAATTTTATAATAAATAATTTGACGGAAGAAATCGATAAATCAAAGACAATGGTATACGATAAACAAGATGTTTTGAATAGTTTATTATTATGTAAAGAAAAATATAATATTCTTAATAGCTATGGAACATTACAATCTAGTGATATATATTACATTAACCAAACATTATCACAATATAAATTAACGATGTCATTACAGTTTTCGAAAATATTAATTTCAATATCTTGCATGTATTCATTGATAACTCTTTTAAGAAAAAATGATACAGAACTTAGATTTGAAAATGCATTTTATAGATACGTGTTAAATAAAATTACTTATTAAAAACACTACATATTGTATGTAATACTTTATCTTTTAATTCTAAATAATCATTTTCCTTAGATTCATTATATTCTTTTTCACAATCTATTATATCATGTATATAAACATCTACCTTATTATCAATCCAATCAAATAAAACCAATGGATCACCTTTTTGAATGCCAATATCTTCACTATATTTTATAGAAATTGGTAAAATTTTTAATTTGTTTTCAATCGATAATTTAAAAATTCCATGTTTAAAATCCTTAGGTATTCCATCTCTTCTTGTAGTTCCCTCTGGAAAAAGTAAAATATTATTTTTGCTGTTTAATTTATCAATAATTATATTTTTTACAACTTTACCATCTTCTTTATCTCCTCTTTTATAGGGAATAAAACTATTCGATCTTATAAATGTATTTTTAATATAAAACAGAAAAGAAGAGATTATATTTTGATCGTCCGAACTACCAACAATATCATTTTTTGCAACTGTATATAAAGGCCTGTTACAATTATTAAATAAGTTATAAATAACAAAAAAATCTAATCCTTGATAATGATTACATAATACAAGTAATTGTTCTTCCTTTAATTTTGATTTGTCGCCATGTATTTTTATTTTTAAATTTAATAAATAAGTAACAATTTTAAATAAAAATTTATTATAAATAAATTTGCTTAAATAATCACTGGGGACAATAGAGTATTGTAACATATTTATGACAACAAATAACATAATAAAACCTAATTTAATTGTTAAATACACATTGTAAAATAAATCATTTTTAAACGAAGGCTTTATTATTATGATAAAATCATCTAATACACTTGGACACAATTTTTCAACAAATTCATTATATAATTGATTTTTACTATTTCTAGTTTCAAGATGATTCGTTAATGCATAAAACCCTCCTCCTTCTTTCTCATTTGAATTTTTAATCACCATCAACTCTTTATCATAAGTTGAATTACTAGATACACAACACCAATCAACTGAATGGTTTAAATACAATGATTCTGCTATCTTTTTTGACAAATGGATAAATTTTTTATCATATACCTCATTTTTTATGGAAGGATAATTATATAAGAAACTTGAATAATCAATCGCTTTAAATCCTGTCGCAGATCTTCCTATATCGGTAAAATAGATATTAAAATTATTTTCTACCATAGCCAAAAGTATTTGAATAAGTCCTAGCTTTTGTTGAAAACCCAATCTTTGATGAGTTTTTGAAACTAAATATAAACCTAAATGCATCACTTTGTGTTCTAAATATTTCCATGTAAAAGCTACATTACATGCAACTGGCACATCATTTTTGTCATAAATAATCATGATATTATGATTATTCAATTCACCTTTTATAAATTTATAATTAACAATTTCGTCTAAACATGCGATGGAAATTATTTTAATATCATTGATAATGTTTTGTAGGTTTCCATTATTTATATTTTCTGCTGTATATCTCCTGTAATAATAGTTACTATTGAAATAGATTTTTGTTCCATTTTTATTCATTTGTAAAATATATTTTAAAAAAAATAAAAACGCACTAAGCAAAAATATTAAATAGTATAACATTCTTATACTATTTATTTTTAATAAATTTTTTTCGAAAATAATTATTTTTCAATCATTGTAATGTTTGATATATTTTTGATTATTTTATCTTCGTTGTGAGCGTCATTGCTCATGGATTCCATTAGTATCATGTTATATTGATCTGAAAATTTGGAATCACTTTGATTACAGTCTGGATGCTTTGCGCGAAATTGTGGAATCAGCTTTTGATTTTTTGAAGCAACAGTTTTAATGACTTTTCGGATTTTATCTTTATCATCTTTTTCTTTTTCCCATTTATCTTCGTCTTTGATATATAATACCTCTCGCTTGACATCTGTGCAATGAATCGGTCTTTGATTCACGTCTAATTCTTTCAAATTATTTACAATAATATTCGAAATTCCTTCTACATATCCGATTTGCCCCATCTTTTCTAGATCCGATAATTGTATTTGAATTGAATTCACAAAATCACTAATATTAATTGCATTTTTACATTCTTCATTCAAGAAAAAATTCAAATTAAACGTTTTATTAATGGTATTATTATTCGAATTCGTCATTGTTATATTATTTGTGCAATGACTATTTTTGGAAAGTTCAATTAATGCATCTTTCATTTCTTTATTTTCTTTTACCAATAGCATAATCATCTCTTTATTTGTTATATCTTCCTCTTTTTTTGACTCGGTGCAAATTTTCTTATGTTTTGATAAACTCTGACGATGTTTGTATTCCTTTCCACATTCACAAATATGGCAACTTTTGGCAACTTTTTGTAAGCATTTGTCAGCCATCGTATGTTTCAGTGTCAATAAATGTTTGTCCCATGAACTTTGTTTGCTACATTCATAGTCACACTTTTCACAGTAAAATTTTTGAGCAACTTTTAGCAACTTTTTTGTCAGCATTTGTCAGCCTTTATAGACTTACAAGAAAGTTTCCTAAATTGTTTTCCGAAATAAGAATATTTTTTTTCAGTAACAACATTAAAATTATTTTTTCGTTTTTTAGACCATTATGTTGTGAAGTCAAAAAACCACTTTTTTTTTCCAAGACTTTTTTCAGGAATTCATTTTTGGACATTTATAAATGTCCATTTTCAACTTTCTGAAAAAACTTTTGGAAATTTTATTCACTTTTTTCTTTAAGTAGGAATTTCAATAATATATATATCAGAAAACCAAGGTTTTCCGAACCTTTCCTTTAAGTAGGAATTTCAATAATATATATATCAGAAAACCAAGGTTTTCCGAACCTTTCCTTTAAGTAGGAATTTCAATAATATATATTATTAAGCAATTCTTTTTTTTTATTTTTTCTAGTATTCTATTGTATAATGAGCCCCATTGTTAACGGAGTTTTACCTGAGTTGGTTTTTTTTTATTCTCTTTTACTAGATTCAACTGTGATTAGTCAATCTGTTAACGGAACTGATGTATTTCAAACCGCGACAGGTCTTATTTTTGCGGATGAAGACTTGAAAATCCCGATTGGAACCTTTGCATTTGACATTACCATTTTTAATATTGATAAAAAACCAAATCCGTTTAATTTATACGACGGAACAGGAACAAATGTTTATTTTTTACCTCAAGGAACATTATCCAATAGCATTGACAGAGAATTTACTAAAAATAGTGACGGGGATTTTGTTGTGCCTTTCATCGATGAACCCTATGTTTATCAGATTCTAAGTGGTAGTAGGGATTTTCTAAATTCACGTGGAATTATTGTTCAAATAACGGATCCAACTGGAGGAAGACAAATTCTAGTTTACTTTGAAAAATAAAAATTTTTATATTAACATTGTTTTTCGTAATGTTAATATATTTATTATTTTACCAGGTTGTTATTGTTATTCATTATATTTCTTTCAAATATAAAGCGACTGATTGGTTGCCACATATTTGAGCGTTTTATCAGGTATTTCTTTTAGTTTCTGAAGAAGATCCATGTTTCCTGTATATTCCGCGATTTTTTCCAATTCCGAAGAAATATTATTGATCTTCAACATCGCTTTTACAAATTCACCTAAAAAGATTTCTTTTTCGTGTTCCATTTTTTGAATGAGTAATTTACCTTCTACAATATCACTTACTGCGCACCATTCATACGCATATTGCATAATATCAAATTGCATTTCACAGTTAGATCCTGTATTTATATTATGTTCATTTTCTTTGTTTTCTATTTCTCTTTTGAATGAGATACTTTCAAAAAGCAAAGATTGCACTTTGGGGTAAGTAGATCTTGGCAAAACTTCTCGAATATTCTCTGGAACAGTAATATTTGTAAAACACGCGAAAAAAGCAACCAACTCTTCCAAGGTTAATTCGTCGAATTTATTTTCGATCAGTAGTTTCGCAAATAATATACAATGCACTTCTCTTATACGCGACGCAATAATTCCTTTGGTTTCTAATTCATAGACATCATTTTCTTCCTTCTTTTTAATAAATTCCATGGATTCTAATAGTTGTAAAACATTGACAACATTTTGTTGAGTCGATTCTTGATATAAAATAATTTCTTTTTGAATATTTTCGATCAATGCTTTTTTTTCACGATAATTATCAATGATTGGTTTTTCATTTTGAACAAAGATATGTTCGTCTTTTAACCAAAAGAGCTTTTGGTCAATTACTTTTCTTTTACTATTGATGTTATTTTTTCTCTCTTCCAATAAATCAATGTATTTTTCTATTTTTTCAACTGGTGTTTTTAAATATTGAAATGTATTTTCAATGGTTTCTAATTCTTTTTCTAAATTCGTTTTTTGATAATAAAGTGTTTTTAAAATTTGGTCATTATTTTCTTGGATCATACTCTTTTTTGCAAATTCAATGAAATTTTGATCTCCAATATCAATTAAATTTAAAAGTAAATTATACGAAATTTTGAATTTACTAGTTAACTTTTGCGGATCACCTTTCATCATATTTCGATAATCGATTGAATCAATGTTTTTAAATAGATTGCTCAAATGAATGACATGACCTACACTGTCAATTCCACGACGTCCAGCACGTCCAGCCATTTGTGTATATTCGTGCGAATGCAGTAATCGCATTTGAGTTCCATCAAATTTTTTAACATCTGTAAATACAACGGTTTTAGTAGGCATATTAATACCTACCGCAAATGTTTCGGTTGCAAATAATAATTTAATATATCCTTTCGCAAATAATAATTCAACCATTTCTCTTAACACTGGCATAATTCCTGCGTGATGAATTGCAATACCTTTTTCTAAAAGTGAAACCATGTGGACATATTCAGGTAACTGTAAATATTCTTGATAATTCGGTAATTTTCTTATGATTTGTTCACATTCTCTTTGAACGGTATACGGGACCTTAGAGTCAAACTCTAAAAGATTGGTTGTAATTTCTTTGGCACATACTTCGAGTGCCTTTCTTGAAAAAACAAAACAAATCGCTGGTAACATTTCTTTTTCGACCATGTATTTGGAGACTTGATTTAATACATTAGCTCGTTTAATATATTGCTCCTTTTTTTCAAAGAGATGTAAAGTTTTTTTTATTTTTTGAAAATTTTCTTCTTGGAATTGTCCTTTTGCAGTCTGTAATACATGTAATGTATTTGTAGTTTTCATGATTTCTTGTTGTAATGCTTTATCTTTGACGACTTTGAATAATCCACTATTACATGTAATAAACGAATAATGGGTTAAGGGAACAATTCTCTCATGCGGAGGTGTTAAATAGACTTGTTTTAAAATCTCTGTTTTATCATTTATTTTGGTCCCTCTGTTTTCACACCATAATGCAAACTTTTCTGGAGAATCGAGGGTTGCAGATAACATCACCATTTGAATATGAGGTGGTAATAAAAGTATCGTTTCTTCCCAAACATTACCTCGATCCATATCATTAATATAATGCACTTCATCCATGACTACGCATGCTAACTCGGAATCGAAATCCATGTCAAAAGAAGTTAGGTCAATTGATTTACTTTCAGAACGTTTTTTGTAAAGCGTATTTAATAGAATTTCGGCGGTCATAATAAGAACATCCGCTTCTGGGTTAAATTTAATATCCCCCGTTAAAATCCCAAATGATATATGCGGAAACTTTTGCTGAAAATCGTAGAATTTTTGATTACTTAATGCTTTGATTGGGCTCGTATAAATGACCTTTTTACCTTGGCCAACAAAATGCTCAATTGCGAACTCTCCTGCGAGTGTTTTTCCAGATCCAGTTGGCACGCACACTAAAGAATGGTGTCCTTCAACCGTTGCTTCAATCGAATATTTTTGAAAACTACTCAAAGAATAAGGGTATTTTTCAAAATATTGTTTATATGTTTCTTCACTGGCTGACGGATAATGATGTGAACAAATTTTAACCATGGTTATATTATCTAGTTATAATATATTTATATTGTTTCTATAATAATATAAATGCAAAACAAATATTATTATATTATAGTAGTAATAATATGATGATCCTATTTAATAAATATAAAATAACGGAACATCTAACAACTGGAAATTATGGTTCGGTTTACAAAGGTGAAAATATACGAACAAAAGAAAAGATTGCCGTGAAAGTTGAAAAAAAAATAAACCAAAAAACGCCATTGTTAAAGCGGGAAATGCAAATATATTTATGCTTGGGTAATTTGAAAGGTTTTACGGAGGTAAAATGGTTTGGTTCAGATGCAGATAATACTTACTTAATCATGGGACTGTTAGGCGATTCGTTGACGACCTTGAAAACAAAATATGGGAATTGTTCGGCTATCGTGAATAAAATTGGCGTTCAAATGATTCATCGTATAGAAACATTACATTCAAAAGGGCTTATTCATCGTGATATTAAACCAAGTAATTTTTTGTTAGATCTAAATAATAGCAGCGATCATTTACATTTAATTGATTTTGGATTTAGTAAAAGATATAAACTAACAAATGGACAACATATTCCTTTTAAAAGAACATCGGATATTATAGGAACGGTCAATTTTATTAGTTTAAATGTTCATCAACGTATTGAACCGTCAAGGCGGGATGACATTGAATCGATTATTTACATTCTTATTTATTTGTTAGATGAAATGGATTGGGAGTCCACTGATATTTTAAAAATAATTGAATGTAAACAAAATATAGGAAATGTTATTCCTAAATTTTTGAAAAATATGTTAGAATATGTTCGATCTTTGAACTTTGATCAAGATATAGATTATCTTTTTTTAAATAGATGTTTAACATGTTGGTAAAGACAATAGATTTATTATTTTTTCACGAAACAATTTAAAGGTATATTAGTAATAGTTATTATAACACAATGAATACAAACGTTGCTGTAACAAACTCCGAAGAAGTATTAATCGGTAGAGTAAAATGGTTTAATAATAAGTCTGGTTTTGGTTTTATTACTGTCACCGATGGTCAAAATTCAGGTAGCGATATTTTTGTCCATCATAGTGCAATCAATGTTGTTTCTGAACAATATAAATATTTAGTTCAAGGTGAATATGTTGAATTTAAATTGATTGAATTACAAGATAATAAGCATACTTGTCAAGCTACCAATGTTTCTGGAATCAAAGGTGGAAAGTTAATGTGTGAAACAAGAAGTGAATTTAGAACTGCTAGAAATTCATATCAGACAACGAATGTTGAAGGAGAAGCTGATATAAAAGAACGTCAGGTAAAGCCAGTTAAATTGAGAGGATCTGGTCCTCGTGATGAATCCGATTGGTCATATGTTACAAGTGAAAAAAAGAGTAACTCTAATGCTAATAAAAATACTAGTAGACCTAGAAAGGCCAAAACCGACGAGTTATCTGCTAAAAACTAGAAAAATTGTGTTCATCATAAATAATCGTCATATTACCAGGTTGATATAATAATTTTTTAGCTTCTTTAAAATTCATTTGCCAATGTCTTCTCATTAATGTATGAATTTCGTTAATGCATGATATTTTAAAATTATAAAGATCGGTTTGAGACCACCATAAAGAATTCGTTGTGTCAATAAAAGTGTCTATAATAAAAACATCTGAAAAAATATCAAACCTTAATTTTTTATTTTGTTTTGTCATTCGGTTTATATTTATATTTACAAATATTTTTAAATATAAATCAATTTTATCTGTTATTTTTAAAATACTTATACAAATAATTTTAATGTTATTATATCTTATATATGAATAACAAATTAAATTTTTTGAGTATTCCTGAAAAGCTTGATTTATTGAAACAAGCAAATGATAAATTAAATATATCTCAAAGTGATTTAAATAAAATTATTTTTATTTATTCCAAACCCAAAGTAGGATCTACTTCATTAGTGACATCTTTGAGAGTATTTGTTTCTCATTTATATATTATCCTTCACATTCATGACGAAGATATGTTAAGAGTATTAAGTAATATTAATGGAATAACTGTAAATGAACTTATTTTATACAATCATTTTATTGGTAAAGAAGTTTACGTAATTGATGTATTTCGCAGTCCTGTTGAAAGAAAAATATCCGCTTTTTTTGAAAAAATCGATTGTTTACATTTTAATAACCATTGTTCTGAAATAAATAAATACGATATTAACAAGTTATTTAATCGATTTGATAAACTCTTTCCTCATCTAGGAAATGGTGATCATTTTATAGATAGTTATAACATAGAAATTCCACATGAATTTGACTATCAAAATAAGTATTTATGTATTGATGAAAATGGGATAAAATATATAAAGTTACGATTAAAAGATTCCGATTGTTGGGGAGAAATTCTAACAAAAATTTTTAAACAACCTATACGCGTGATAAAGGATTATGAAACCGAAAATAAAACGATTAAAGATGCTTATTTGAATTTTAAACAGAATTATCGAATTCCCATTAATTTTGTAAAAGATTTGAATAATTGTTATTATTTGAATTATTATTATTCTGAAAATGAATTAAATGAATATTTAGATGGTTGGAGAAAAAAAAGTAAAGAAAAATGTAGTCCTTTTACAGCGGAAGAATATAAAGTGTATGAATCTATTTCAAAAGAAAATAATCATTTGGATGTCATTCAATCGAAACATTACTTAGATGAAGGGTGTTTATGTATTGGATGTAAAACAAAACGATCTGAACTGGCGAAAAAATTGTTAGAAGGTGATACGTCAAATATAGCGCGTATTATTCATGAAGAAGTGAAAACAGATATATTAGTAAACCGTGTAAATGTTGTAAATAATATTAATAACAAAATTCGATTTATCAGAAGTAATCGTTTTAATCGAAATGCAAGAGGCGGGTTATGGAAGATTGTGCCTAGGTAAGTGGAATCGTGTGTTCTCTGATATTTAAGTATCATTTTTAAGAAGGAGAGTGTGCGGGGGGAACCATGGGTTCTCTGATATTTAAGTATCATTTTTAAGAAGGAGAGGTTCGGAGAACCATGGGTTCTCTGATAAAAAAATTGAAATGCTTTTTTATAAGAAAGAAAGAGGTATATAATAAAAAGAATGTCATTAAGAGTGATAGTAAACAATGTTGAAATTTGTGAGGGTTCGCATGGTTTGTATTATCGTTTGAATGGTATGAACTATGATATTCACTTTCCGTTGGTGTGGGCGACAGAACATTTGGAGTCAGAGTGGGGTCCGATGAATTGCAGTAATTGCTTTGATTTCGGACACGAAAATGGTGTGTTTGTGGCGTATTGTGCGAACTGCAGTCATTTCATTCATAATGAGGAACGGGGTCATTACGATGAAGATGCGGCAACAAAAATAAAGTTGGAAAATTTTGATTACATGAAAGGCGTTTCATGGGATCAAATCGGAGATAATGTCTTGAAGAGGGAACATGAGGTTGCAGTTCCTGTTCCAGATGATGAATATGACGAAGACGAAGAAGATTACAGTGTGTTTGATTACTTGGCTGCTGATGCTAATAAATCGAATTTAGTCTACGACTATGAGATTTGTTTAACTCCATCAACCAGTGATTCTTCTTTGGACAATGAAGAATTTAAAGAGATCGAAGACGCCATCCAAAAAGGGAATATAACATTCCGAGAAAGAATGTATAATACGATAAATATGTGTGGTAATAATTAAGTTATAACCTTTCCTTAGTATAGTATCAGAAAACCAAGGTTTTCCTTACTTCGTTATAACCTTTCCTTAGTATAGTAGTATTATTTATATATTTTGTTGTAATTTAAATAAAATACTTTTTTATTTGTTTATTTTTTTTACAAAGGAGAGGTTCGGAGAGCCATGGGTTCTCTGATAAAAAAAATTGAAATGCTTTTTTGTAAGGTAGAAAGAGGTAAATAAGTAATTAAAAAGATATAAAATGTCGTCAACAAGTTCTTTAAGAGTAGTAAAATGTGTGGAGTTAATGATGTGTGATTTATTGAGAGAGTGTGGTTCAGTGTATGGTTTTGACGGGGAGGATGCGATCGCGAGATTGCTGGGTGTGAAGGATACAGGATTGGTCTCGGAGAAGAGAGGTCGTCCAAAGAAAGCAGGAAAGGATGTTTCATGCGAGAAAGTGGTGGATTTGTTTGCGGCGTGTGTAAGCGAAGCAACTGTAAGCGACTCGGTAGAGAAGGTAGTAGATGTTGTCGCAGATGTTGTCGCAGAAGATGTGATGACTGTAGTAAAGGATGAATCTGTGGCAGAAGTTGTAGAGAAGGATGAATGCGACGAACTGGCAGACTTGATGGGGGGTCTAAAAGTATCTGAAAAAAAAGTAAAAAAAGATAAAAAAATAACAGATGAAGAGAAAGCGCAAAAGAAAGCAGAAGAGAAAGCGTTAAGCGAAGCAAAGAAGGAAGCCGAAAAGATCAAGAAAGCAGAAGAGAAAGCGTTAAGCGAAGCAAAGAAGGAAGCCGAGAAGATCAAGAAAGCAGAAGAGAAAGCGTTAAGCGAAGCAAAGAAGGAAGCTGAAAAGATCAAGAAAGCAGAAGAGAAAGCGTTAAGCGAAGCAAAGAAGGAAGCCGAAAAGGTCAAGAAAGCAGAAGAGAAGGCAAAAAAAGAGCCAAAAAAGGCAGCTAAGGAAGATAAGAAAGAAGAAGAAACGAAATGCGAAGAGAAGGTAGAAGAACGTCCAAAGATAACGGTGACTCGTTTCGAATTCGAAGGAAAGCAATACCTGAAATCATCAGAAAACATTCTTTACGACGCAAGTAGTAGAGAAGAGATGGGTATCTGGTGCGAAGAGACAAAATCGATCAAAGAGTTACCACAAGATGAGGACGAGGAAATGGATGAGGAATCTTATGAGGAATAAAGTAGTATTATAATTTAGTATATATTTGTGTAACTTTTAATTAATTTCTTTTTTCTTTACTTCGTTATAACCTTTCCTTTTTTTATTTGTTCTAACAAAGGGGGTCTATAATATATATTGTAAAAGAACTTAAAGACGGGGCGACGAAAAAGATATCGTGATTTGTCTACAAATTTGACAGCATATATGGTGTCCCTATTTTGCGACTGGTTTCTTCAAAAACGCACTCATTTCTGCGTTTCTATATATTCGCATTTGTGAGCATATATGGTGTCATTATTTTGTGACTGGATTCTCATTTCATTACTCATTTCTTGTATACTGCATAATGGAAGTATTGTATGGTATAGTATAGTGTGTATTTTGTAAGATTCTTTTTACAAAAGATTGAAATTTTATAGAATCATTTGTTTGGATGATAGAGTGCTATACTATGAAATAATATCTTTTTGTTCTTTGGGTTTATTAACGCCAAATTTTTCAAATCGGTTAATGATTGTTTCTTGTATACATTTTTTCTTTGAAACTATTTTTCCTAATTTGTTCATCATTAAATTTTCTTTTATTAAACCGCCAGATGTTTTGTAGCTTATACCATTCCATACATCATCTCTAGTTCCGCATAATTTGGTATATATTTTTTGATCGATTGTATAAGTTCCATTTTGATTACGTATTTTATTAAAGCTATTAGTGGTTATAGTATTATACATTTGTTTATTGTTATCGTTGTTATTATTATTATTATTATTAATATCATATATATTTGGCATATCTAATTTATTAAAAAATCTTTTATATTCATTAACTAGTTTAATAAGCTTATTATTGATTTTTAATATTTTTACATTTTCATTCTTTATTCTTTCATTTTCGGTTTCTAACAATATTAGAGTATTGACATTGTTCGTTTGATTCTTTTCTTCTAAATTTTGTCTAAGTGTTTTATTTTCTTCTAATATTTTTTTGTAATTTTCGGGACTATATTCGATATTAATAATTATATCTTTTATTATTTTATCTATTTCTGTAAAAGTTATTCCATCTATATTTAATACTTCTATATACTTTTTGCCTTTTAAATTTAAATTGCGTTGTCTTTCCATAAATAAAGGGTGTGTTTTTAAAGCATTTTCAATTTGTAATTTATTTTCTACTTTGAAAGCATTGATTAATTTAAAATTTAAATAAGTATCTTTATGTTTGATAACTCGATTTTTTAAAAAATTAGAATTCCCAAATTTTATTAATTTTTCATTTTGATCAGTTATATTGTCTATTGTTCCATAATAAACACATTGAATATTATTGGGAAACTGTTCAAGCAATGTTTTTTCTCTAATTTTGTCTTTATCTTTTTCAATACTTTGTATTTCAAGTGATTTTTGTTCTAACTGTAATTTTAATTCGTTACTTTCTTCTTGTAATACTTCATGAAAAACATTTTCTAATTTAATAAAGTAGTCATGAATTTCATCCGCTTTTTTTGTTCCAGCTTTCAAACAGAATTTTTTAAAGGTAATAATATTTAACATAATTGTTTCTTTATTGTGACCTCCTCTCGTGTGCATGTTTTGCTTTCCCGATTGGGAGAGCAAAACTTGATAATCTTTGTTTACTATAAAATGATTTTCTAATAAATTTTTAGCCTTGACCTTTTGCGCAAACCCTAACCATTTCCATACATCATCTAAATCAATGACGAAATCATTTGTCGAATCATACTTTAAATAAGAATAAAAACTTGCAACAAACATTTGCTGTTCGATTTCAGTAAATTTTTCTTTGATTTTATCTATTAATTTGTTTTGATAATTACCATTCAATTTAGTTATTGGATTTTGTTCAATCAATTCAACAATATTGAAAGTTTCTTCCATTTATATCTTATATATTAATTTTCACTTTATATTGGTTTAATGCTTATTGATTATAAAAGCAAATCCCAAGTTTATTATATTTATCATTATATATGGTGTTGCGTTTTGCGACTGGTTTCTCATTTTGTTACTCATTTCTTTGGTAACGCATAATAGAGGTCTATCATGGTAGTCTATCTTTTTGTTAGATTATTCTATAAAGAATTGAAATTTTATAGAATCATTTGTTTGGATTCACTGGTGCACGAGTATATTATATAGTAGATTCAATAGTATCATTCATCTAACAAATCAGGAAACCAAGGTTTTCCTTTTGCTCCACTTTTAAGAAAAGTGGATATAATATATATTAACAAAACTCCTACTTAAAGAAAATACCTAGTTTTTTTCTCCAAAAGTTTTTTCAGGATTTCGAAATTGGACATTTATAAATGTCCAAAAACGAACTTAGGAAATAAATGTTGGAAAAAAATTTTTTGTGACGATAAAAGAAAATTAGCGTCTGGCTACAAATAAAATAATTTTATTTTTGTTACCATAGAAAAAAAATATTTTTGCGTAAAGTATTTAGGCATTTTTTGTTTTAGTATATTATACGAAGAATGACGAACGAAAACAAGCAAAAAAATGCCAGCCAGTATGAATGTATCCCTTGTGACTTTAAATGTAGCAAGAAACATAATTATGAAACGCATTTATCGACCACTAAACATAATAAACTAACAAATGCAAACGAAAACAAGCAAAAAAATGCCACAAGTTATTTTTGTGAATGTGGTAGTAAATACAAACATGCATCATCATTATGGAATCATAAAAAGAAATGTAAAAGTGATAGTAAAAGTGATAGCACAGAAATAATTAAAATAGATAATGATGAAGATGTAACTAATAAAGAACTTGTTATGTTGTTAATCAAAGAAAATAGCGAATTAAAATCCCTCATGATGGAAGTAATCAAAAATGGAACAAATAATAATATAACAAATAATAAAACAAAAACAAATAATTCACACAACAAGACCTTCAACCTCCAATTCTTTTTGAACGAAACGTGCAAAGACGCGATGAACATTACCGAGTTTGTGAATTCCATTCAATTGCAGCTTTCCGATCTAGAACGTGTCGGCGAACTCGGTTACGTCGAAGGCATCTCGAATATTATTACATCCAATTTGAAAGCCCTTGACGTCACGCAAAGGCCCATCCATTGCACCGATAAAAAGCGCGAAACCATGTATGTCAAAGACGAAGACAAATGGGAGAAAGAAGCCGAGGAAAAAAAGAAACTCCGAAAGGTCATTAAAACGGTATCCAGTAAAAATATCCAAATGCTGCCCACCTTCGTCAAAGCACATCCAGACTGCAAACATAGCGACTCGCATTTTTCCGATCAATATGGTCAAATACTTATCGAGTCCATGAGCAACGATCAAGAAAACGAAGAAAAGATCATCAGGAAAATATCCGAACAAGTAACCGTCGACAAAGAGAGCGACCAATAGTTATCAGAAAACTTAGGTTTTCTTTACTTCGTTATAACCTTTCCTAGTTTCTATATTTGAAAGCTGCGAATAATATATATTATTAAAGAACGCGACACGTTTTATACATTATTCTGTATACATTTCGACACCATATATGCAGCGCAAATTGTCACTCATTTCTCGTTTTGTCACTCATTTCTTTGGTAACGCATAATAGAGGTCTATAACGGTAGTCTATCTTTTGTTAGATGTTGTTAGATTCTTTTTACAAAAAAATGAAAAAGGATAGACTATCTTGTTGAAAACGCACAGTGCACTGTCGCACAACAGGATGTCTGAATCGAAATCATTCATGTAAAAAAAAGAAAAAGAAGTGCGTTAAAATTTTGATAAAAAATATTTTCTTTAGAAAGAATATAAAATGGTTCGTCAAATGAGTGCAACGATTACAAACGACAGCAATGGATACATTGTCGTAAAAATAGTTAATGCTGATCCTGAGCGTTTCACCAAGAAGTTTTTTACAGTTAACGCGTATAATCAAACAACACAAGATATTATTGATGAATACATGAATGGTGAGGTAAATGGTAATGCTTTTGAATGTGGTTATCGGCCTGCTTCTAAGGATGAGCCTTTTAAGAATGTATTTTTTAATAAAGCTGAGAATAGTAAAACTGAAACCGAATTTACAAAAACTGATAGCACCAGTCGTGTTAGATTCTCAGCATATTCATATATAAATGGTGGTAAAACATTTAATCAAGATAACATTCGTTACACAAAAGAGGGTGACAATAGTGTTTATTCATTTTACAAAGAAGATAATTATTATGGAAAAATTACTTATGACCCAATTGAGAATAAATTTGTAGCAGAAACTGATAAAAACAAAGAAACCAATTATCAAAACTTTGCAGTTCTTGCATTTGCTGGAATAACTAAAAATTATTATGAAAATGATGATAACGAAAACCTAAACAAAGCAATGAATGCAATTTTGATGGCAGTTACTGATAAAGATTATTTTTAATAAAAAATCAGGGAACCAAGGTTCCCCGAACCCCTCCTTTTTTGAAAGGAAAGGTTATAACGAAGTAATGAAAACCATGGTTTTTCTGATAAAAAAAAACAAATTTTTAATTAAATGAAATTACAGTTTTTATTTATGTTTTTTATGATTTATCTATATATCTATTTGGCTCAACCTTTTAAAAAGGTTGACTCTAAAGCTTGAAAATTTGGCTCAACCTTTCTTAAAGGTTGACTCTAAAGGTTGGATATTTATATTTGGCTCAACCTTTCTTAAAGGTTGACCTAAAGGTTGAACTTAAAGGTTGATTTTTAAATTACGTTCAATCTCCGAAGTATAGCATGATAAGTGATTAATATTAGATCGACACATAGCACAACATAGTTTTTTATTTTCCGGTAAAATTTTAATCGTCTCAACAATGCATTTATGACAGAAAGAATGATCGCAATTTGTTTTTACGAAACTGTTAGCCGAATAATCCTCATAGCAAATCGCACAAGATGCAAATAAAAGATTGTCTGCACGAGTCTTTTGTTCCACAGTAATACCATAGTCTCTTCCAAACGTAGCTAAAACCCAGTGATACTTGTCAAATACAGTGCTTATGCTTTCGGTCGGTAATGATAAACGACATTTTTTTGAAACCAAGTATCGATATAACTCCGAAATAAAGTCGATCAATTCTTTCTCTGAAGATCCCGAAGGACTTATATTTAAGTAAGATCTTAAAAGACGTAAATGAAGTGGGTTTTTAAGCCAAATTACATTTTCTCTTTGTATGGCTTTCGAAAATTCCAAATATTGATCCCAATCCTCTGCATCCAAAGCAGCTATCGCAAACATTTCTACCCATTTATGCCATTTATGCGCATAAAGACGGCTCATTTGCTCTTGGCGGAAACGTAGCTGAGTGCAAGTCGTCATATTGTGTCCTTCACCCGCGCATAAGCTACATTTTCTTGTCATCTTTTTTTAAATTAAATAAGAGTTTTAAAGAGTGAATTGAAATACTTAGTTATTGAAAAAGTATTTCAATTTTATTTTGGGGGTACTACGTTACTACGTTGTACCCCATACCCCCTCCTTTTCCTTTCAAAATAAAATAAAAAAAAATAAATTTTTAATTAAATAAAATTACAGGTTTTATTTTATATATATTTGGCTAAACCTTTCTTAAAGATTGATTTATGATTAATATTCTTAACAACGATCATAGTATACATTGCAACTACCAGTGACATAATCATCACCATTACAACAGTCACAGCAATCATATGCTCCCGTAGCAGTAACAGAACTACTACCACTACCGGTAGTAACAGCAGTCACAGAGAACCCATTCTCATTGAGAAATATATTTAAATTCTGAACTTCATTATCTTGTGTCAAAAACACGACACCAAATCTTACCGCACCAACCAATAAATCTTTGTAAACGTTTACAGGAAGAGACAATTTAAATAATTTAAAGAAAATAACTGGAAGATTTTGAGGAGTTAAAACAATATCTGGTAAAACAGGTATGTCATCACTTTTTCCTAAATCCACACGAAGACCTCCGATAGTAGAAGTGACCGTTGTAACATTGGTATCAGCAACCAATTTAATATCCGAAAAACCTTGCGCTTTCAAGAAAGCGACAAATTCTTCTACACTTTCATTTAAAATAACAAAAACAGAAACCAGTTCAACAACGGAAAAAGAAATCGCAGTTAAAATATCTAGTGGAAGAGTTAATTTAAACGCAGCAAAAAAGATCTTTACAATATCTTCAGGGGCCAAAACACTTGCAGGAACAACAAGAGGTGTAGAAGTAGAAAGACAAGAAGAACAAGTCATTATAATATAGATCAATAAAAACTCCTTTTTACAAAGCTTTCAAAATAACAGGCAACAAACTAAAAAACACAAGAAGAAAATAAGGCGACAAAGAAGCGACTCTATGAAGAGCCATTTTTAAAACAATGTTTTCATCTTTTTCGAAATACTTTCCTTCTTCCCCACACTGATCTTTATCTTTCCTACACGACTCCGCATAGTCATATATAATTTTATCAGTAATAATATTTTTTCTTCCAAACTTTCCACATGTATTATAAGATGCAGTATAATCCAGGTTAATAATCGACGGCTGATAATGAATACAATGTTTACATGAAGGTAGCAAGATATTTTTAATCATTTTTTCACTGTTAGAAGTTGTTAGAAGACTAATAAAGAATAAATATGAATGTTTCATTCCACCTTTAAAAAAGGTGGAGCCAAAAAAGAGAGAGTATAAACGAGAAAGCGAAAAAAAAGTATAGGGTATATATAATAGAAAGAAAGATGAAAGAAAATCGAAAAGAACAAGAAAAAGAAGACAATGATTTCACCTTTCCCTTTTCCACTTGCGAGAAACCAAATAAGAAAGGAATTGCGCAACCTTATTCAACGGTCATCAACATGCTAAGTATTTTTGTCATCCTTTTTTTTTTATTCCAAGCAAAAAACATCTATGTCTTTTGCGTAATCCTTTCTCTCTTTGCTTTTGAATTCGTTCATACCTTTTCCCATATGATTCATTTGCCGAATTATATACAAATGAATATTGTCCATTCTTTAGCTTACGTCATTAATTTTTTTTATTTACTTACATTGTATAACTATACACATAAAGCACCGAGTCCCTTTTTCCTAACATTATTAGCGACCCTTGTCTTGATCGACATTTATTCCTTCATGTTTTTATCTTTTGTGTTCTATTTCACGTCGTCAATACTCATCTTTTTTTCCATTATTATTTATTATTATAAATACATTCCAAAAAAGAGTAAAAACTATATTCCTATCATTTTATTATTAGGTGCAAGTATTATGTTATTATTTTATAACGAAATATTCAACTGTAAAAAGATATTAGAAATGTTTCCAAATTTCCCACTTCATGCGTTTATAGAATTAAATGGCACGATTAATTTCTATTTCATATGCAAATTCTTTACCACTCTTTCATAACGAAGTAAGGGAACTACGTTACTACGTTATAACCCTTCCTTAAATGTTTTTTTATAAAATAATATTTTTTTATAAAAAAAGTTAAATATTTAAACAGAAAGTTTTTCAATTAAATCTGTGCAAGCATCAGCAATAGCACTAGTTAATTTATCTACTTCAGGAACAGGAACATCTAAGATGTTGTAAAATACGTTAATATGTTCAAGAACTGGAGTAACAATAACTATATATGGCTTAATATCAAGAGCACCAACAGATTTTAAAATAGCTGCTAAGTCGTCAACAATTTTTTTATTTTCTTCTTCACTTTTTCGGGAACAAACAAATTGATGTTCAAATACCAAATTCAAATTTGTTTGTCCAAGTAATTGAAAAGAAGAAGCATTAAAGTAAGCCTGTCCTGTATTGTCCTTAGTAGTATAAATCCATTGAGCAGTTCCAAGAAAAGGGGCATAAACGCGAGTGCGTGCTAAACCATCCATTTGTATATATTACTAAGATTATATTTTTTACAAAAAAAATCAGGGAACTACGTTCCCCGAACCTCTCCTTATCAGGGAACCCATGGTTCCCCGAACCCCTCCTTAATAAACGAAGTATCCCCAAACCCCTCCTTCTAAAAGGGAGAAACTAGTTACTAATATATCCCCGAACCTTGATAAGGAGGGGGTGCGGGGGAACCTAGGTTCACCCGAAAAAAAATTGAAATGTTTTTCCAAACGCAAAGTATTTCAATTATAAACTCAATAAAATTTAAATTATGTCCAACACAAAAGCCGTGAACTGTATTATCTGCGAAGAAAAGCTCAACAAAACGGTCCACGCAGTAGTCACTTGCGAATTCTGTAAGTTTGATGCATGCCGCACTTGCTGCGAGACTTATTTGCTAAGCCAAACCGACGCCAAGTGCATGAACACCTCATGCGGCAAACCATGGGATAGGAAATTCATCGTAAATGCGTTTCCCAAGTCATTTGTAGCAAATCAGTGGAAAAAACATCGTGAAAAAGTCCTCTTAGATAGGGAAATCGCACTTTTACCCGCAACCCAAAGCGTAGTAGAAGACATGATTCGTAGAGAAAAAATTCAAAAAGAAGTGGAAGAAATCGAAAAACAGATCCGCGAACTAAGACAAAAACAACACAACCTTCATTATCAACAAAACCCACAAAAACAAACACAAAAAACGCACTTTGTCAAAGCCTGTCCTGACCCCGACTGTCGTGGCTACCTCTCTAGCCAGTGGAAGTGTGGGCTCTGTGAAAATCATGCATGTAAAAAGTGCCACGTTCTCATCAAAAAAGATGAAGAAAACGAAGAACATGTAGATCATGTGCATACATGTAATCCCGATGAAGTTGCCACCGCCAAACTTTTAGACAAAGACACCAAGTCTTGTCCAAAGTGCCAAACGGGTATCTTCAAAATCGAAGGTTGCGATCAAATGTGGTGCACACAATGTCATACAGCCTTCTCATGGCGGACAGGAGAAATTGAGACAAACATTCATAATCCGCACTTTTATGAGTGGCAACGTCGCACAGGAGGCGGCCAAGCTCCACGTAATCCAGGAGATATTGTCTGTGGCAGAGAAATCACACACAATATGATAAGTGAACTTAGTCGTAAACTAAAACCCAAAGTGACAAATCCAAATAATGAGAGTCCAGAAACAAAAGCCAAAGCTCTAAAAGTCTATGACCGAGCATCTGCAATTGTTCGTAGCATTCTTCATTTGAACCATGAACAACTGGTCAATTATAGAACATATGGCAATGAGAACAATCTTGATCTTCGTGTATCTTACATGCGTCAACGAATTGACAAAGATACCTTCATGCAACGTGTTCAACGCGACAACAAGAAATTCGAGAAGAAGAGAGAGATCTATAATATTCTCACACTCTTCATTCAGACGGTCACAGATATTATGTTTCGATTCCAAGACGCAGTAAACAAGCTAATTTCTTACGAAGACCTAGAAAAAATCTTAGACGAGATCGTTGCCATCCAGGAATACAGTAATGAATGCCTCGTAGACATTTCCGAAACCTATGGAAGCAAAGCCAAGAAAATAGAATTTTATAATGCAAATCAAAATAAAAATCAATATGATAATATCAATGTTCTAGTATAAATAACGAATAGTAAATAACAAATAATAAAAATTGTAACTGTAATCTTTTTAAATAAAATCCTTTTTTTATGGAATTACGATGGGTTTAAAATTTAAATCAAAAATATATTTGTTTACTTTTGTGATAAAAGGATATTTATGTAATATCGTTTTTTCTGCTTTATCTAAATTTTCAACATGTAATTTAAATTCACCATCGCCTGCTAATTCTTCTTCACTATAGACTATCTTGTAGGCACTACATTCTAAATGATCAAAAATACTAATTTCAGTGATCGAATGTAAATCACGAGACAACGCAATATGTTGATCACAACAAAGAATCCAATTATAATAATCCTGAATACCATTATATCCCAAACTAGCTCCAGCTAAAATAAATTGATCATAATTATTAGAATTACCAATACAGCTCATATAATAAGATGTATCATCTACAAATCGAAAATCAATACAAGTTAAACAAAATAGTTCACATGATTGTTTGTCGGAACCAACAAGAGTAGGTGGAGCTAGACCATAGATGGCCGAACTTAGGGCTACCTTATTTGCATTATGGATAGCTTCTTCAAACGTATTTCCAGTTGCGGTAGATTCACTTGTTGAAGTGCCACTAGCACTTTGAGTGGCAGTTGCTGTAAAAACCATTTATATAATAAATAGAATAAATATAAAAAACTCTTTTTTTATCGAATCATTGTCTCATTGTTTACAAAATGTTTTCCCACAGTCCCACAACGCAGTTCATCGGTTCTACATAGTAACGCATTGTAAAAATCAATTTCTCCAGACAAGTCATTTTTTTCACCATATTTTTTACATAATAATGAACCTTGATCATTATGAAAAAAACGACAACTTTCACATGAAGGATTCGTAATAACCAAACAAGAATGTCGAATTGCGGATTTATCAGAAGCAGAAATAACCATAAGATGAGAAAGGAAAGAAAATAAATTCATTACTAAATAATAATCTATTTATAATATTGTTATTTATTATTTAAGTCG
>Ga0247839_1003435_pt1 | contig 21917 bp, 14 predicted proteins | sample LaCruzMarch2015__6_FD_192405 | JGI IMG/M metagenome (GOLD analysis project Ga0247839, IMG submission 192405) | Freshwater microbial communities from meromictic Lake La Cruz, Castile-La Mancha, Spain - LaCruzMarch2015_16m | ecosystem: Environmental > Aquatic > Freshwater > Lake | place: Spain... | reverse complement strand
GCTCTGACTACGCACGCCGCTGGCCGGGATTACGATCAAAGCCACATCGCCCGCGCGCCACCTGGAAAAACTGAAGGCCCGACTGGCTGGTTCTGCAGTTGTCGGACAGGTTTTGGTCGTGTCCGAACGCATCATCAGCGACCACGGATATTATCGTGCCGGAATCACACTGACGAATGGTGGTTTTCTGGAGGTATCGGAAGACTTTTTTTCCAGGGTGAGATTCACCAGACCCTGGAGTATCGTTACCAATGGATGGATGCGAACAGGCGTGTTCTCATGCGTCACTGGGACAATGCCGGACATATTGTCCACGGTGCGGACCGAGCGCCGCCGACCTGAACGATGATTGATACCCAAGCGCCAAGTCAGCATTTTCCAACATCCCCAATATGAGTACGATGAACTCATGACGTTTTCATACATGAGGTACAGTCATGAAAACCAAGCGCGCAAACTTTGAGATCACAACGGATCAGGATGCCATGCTGGGACGGTTGCGGCAGGTGCTTGACGCGCCTTCGACCAAAGACGCCCTGCTGAGAAGCAGCCGGGTCATGCTCTATCTTGCCGAGTCGCTGGCACAGGGACAGCATCTCTATCTGGGAGAAAACCCCTCGAACCTTGTGCGTGTGATTTTGCCGGAGCTCGAGTCGCCAGGCGGCAGGTGGACATGGCTGACGCCCCGTATGCATAGTTGGCGAAGGCAGCTGTGGGTAAAAGGACGGCGCTTGCTGGCCTCACAGGTCTGGCGGGATCTGCTGGCCAATGAAATGACCGCGACTGAGGCTGCGGAAAATTGGGATTTACCGCTAGAGGCTATCGAAGAGATCATCACCTATTGCACTGACAACACCGAGCTGATTGCAGCAGAGGCTGACGAGGAACGGCACCAGTTAGCCGAGCTTGGGAGAACCTGTGAAGCTGCTGCTTGACGAGGACAGCGAGGCCAAGGCGCTGATTCAACGATTATTAGATGCCGGACATGACGTAGCGACCATCGGTCAACTGGGGCAGCGTGGGGAACCCGATGCCACCGTATTGAGCCTAGCCAAACACGCCGAGCGCGTGCTGCTCACACGCAACTGTTCGGACTTCAAGCGACTACACGATGCAGACTCAAACCATGCTGGGATACTCGCGGTGTACCATGAGCACGACCCTCGCAAAGACATGAGTTACAGCGAGATTGCTCACGCGATCGACACTCTGCAACAGGACGGGGCACCGCTGTTGGGCGCCTTCATCTGCTTGAATCAATGGCGCGGATGATCAGATCTTGAACGCGCGAATAGCTGCCGCATCCGTCGTCCGATGACGGTCTCCCGGTGGCGATGGGGTCGCTGCCGACCCGCCCCGGGAGTCCAAGGTTTCAGCCCTGGCGAACCCTGACCAAGGCTGAAGCCTTGGACTCCTGGTGGGCTGAGTCACATGCAAGGGGCGTCGTCTAGGGCGCAGGCCCGCCCGGTCCGCTGACGATCTCCCGTAGGGCGCAATCGCGGGCCTCGATCAAGATTCCGGCCACTTGGGCTTGCCGGGTGCGTCGTCAGGCCATCCTGGCCTGACACCCTCAGGGCTGGAAGCCCTGACTACGCACGCCGCTGGCCGGGATCACGATCAAAGCCCGCGGCGGCCTCGATCATCGTTCCGGCAACACCGCAGCTCGAGGCATCAGTGGAGATAGGGTATGGGTGATCTTATGAAACCCGGCGATCACGTGATGATCGGTCTGTCGGGCGGCGTGGACTCGGCGGTAGCGGCGCACCGGCTGATCGAGCAAGGATACCGGGTCGAGGCCCTGTTCATGAAAAACTGGGAGGAGGACGACGCACCCGGTTACTGCGCCGCCGCCCAAGATCTGGCCGATGCCGCCGCGGTGGCCGACCGACTGGGGATCCGACTGCATACGGTGAACTTCGCCACCGAGTATTGGGACCAGGTGTTCGCGTATTTCCTGGAGGAATACCGGGCGCTGCGCACCCCTAACCCGGACGTACTGTGCAACCGCGAGATCAAGTTTCGCGCCTTTCTGGATCACGCCTTGGGGCTCGGCGCCGACGCGATCGCCACCGGTCACTATGCCCGGATCACCCGCAACACGGATGGTTGCCAACTGCGGTTGTGCGCCGATCCGAACAAAGACCAAACCTATTTTCTTTATCTCCTGGACCAGACCCAACTCGGCCGCAGCCTGTTTCCGCTGGCCGATCTCACCAAACCGGAGGTCCGGGCCATCGCCCGCGGACTCGGGCTCGCCAATGCCGGCAAGCGCGACAGCACCGGCATCTGTTTCATTGGCGAACGGCGATTCCGCGACTTCCTCGCCCGCTATCTGCCGCGCGCGCCCGGTCCGATCGAGACCCCGGACGGACGCCGCCTGGGTGAACATCAGGGGCTGCCCTATTACACCATCGGCCAACGCCAGGGACTCGGCGTCGGCGGGGTAGCGGGCGCCGGCGAGGCGCCCTGGTTCGTCGCGGCCAAAGATCCCGCCCACAACCGCTTGATCCTGGTCCAGGGCGGCGACCACCCACTGCTCCAGTCCCAATCCCTGACTGCCGACCGGCTGCACTGGATCAGCGGGTCGCCACCCGGCCCGGTGCCGTTCCCCTGTCACGCCCGACTGCGCCATCGCCAGCCGCTGCAGGCCTGCACGCTGATCCGGATCACGGAGCAGCGCTGCGAGGTCCGGTTTGCGGAACCCCAGCGGGCGGTGACACCCGGCCAGGCATTGGTCTTCTACCGGGGGGATTGCTGTCTTGGCGGAGCAACGGTGGATCGGGCGCAGTCGTAATCGCCTCAGGGCAAAACGGGGCGCTCGCTGGTATCCTGTCACTTTGCAAGCAATCGCCCTAAGGAGCCGAATCCCCCATGGCCCATGACGATCAGGATCGCATCACCGCCCTCGCCGGCATGTTTCAGGCGGTCGCCAGCGTGGTACGCATCGCCCGCACCGGGAGCGCCGACGTCAGCGCCATGGAGCCCTGCATCTATAGTCTGTTCCAAGTCGATGCGGATGACGTGACCGCCGTCTACGGCCCGCCGGGGGCCGTCGCCAATGGGGCGCGTCAGATCGTCGCGCAACTCACCCTCCGGCCCGAGCGCGACCTGGAACTCACCCGTTGTATCGTCTCGGTCCTCAAGCTCGAACGCAGCCTGTCCGCCCGCCCCGACCTGCTCGCGCGCATCGGCCAGGGCATCGAGGCGGCCGCCGAGAAGCGCGAACACTTCCCCTTGCTGCACCCCAATCTGCTCGCCCACTTCGCCGACCTCTACAGCGAAGTACTCAGCCGCCTGTCGCCGCGCATCCTGGTGCGCGGCGTAGCGCTGCACTTACAGAACCCGGACAACCAACACCGCATCCGCGCCCTGCTCCTGGCCGCCGTCCGCTCGGCCCTGCTGTGGCGCCAGATCGGTGGTAACCGGTGGCAGATTCTGTTCGGACGCAAGCGACTGCTCGCCGAGGCCCGCCATTATCTGGATCAGGCGGCCAGCCTCCGGCCTGTCGATCCCGCACCGCGGGATGACGCGAATTGAGCGCCCACGCCTCGCGGTTGAGCGCTGATCAACGTTCGCTTGCGCCAACCCGCGGCCGCCGCTCCGTGACGGGCCGGAGCGGGCGCCACTGGCCTCCCGGGACCAACCCAGACGTAACGGTGAGTACCACGCGGCCCCGTGATACACTGATCCCGTTGGAGAATACGCACGACATCGCGACCACCCGACGCGCCAAGGCCCACATCCTTTCCATCGAAGACCTGCAGAACGGCCGCGACAGCGACGGTATCGAGGTCGAACACCCCTTCCGCACACAGCCATGACCACTTCAAGCCGATCCACCGCCAACTTCATCAACGTCGGTGAGCGCACCAACGTCACCGGCTCCGCCGTCTTCAAGAAGATGATCCTGAACGGCGACTTCGATGCCGCCCTGGACGTGGCGCGCAACCAGGTGGAGAACGGCGCCCAGGTCATCGACATCAACATGGACGAGGCGATGCTGGACTCCAAGGCGGCCATGGTCCGCTTCCTGAACCTGATCGCCGCGGAGCCGGACATCGCCCGCGTGCCGATCATGATCGACTCCTCCAAATGGGAGGTGATCGAGGCGGGGCTCAAGTGCGTCCAGGGCAAGGCCATCGTCAATTCCATCAGCATGAAAGAGGGCGAGGACGCCTTCCGCGCGCACGCCCGCAAGTGCCGACGCTATGGCGCGGCGGTCGTCGTGATGGCCTTCGACGAACAGGGTCAGGCCGACACCGAAGCGCGCAAGTTTGAAATCTGTCAGCGCGCCTACCGCATCCTGGTCGACGAGATCGGTTTCCCGCCCGAGGACATTTGCTTCGACCCCAATATTTTCGCGGTCGCCACCGGCATCGAGGAACACAACAATTACGCGGTGGATTTCATCGAGGCCACCCGCCGGATCAAGGCCCACCTGCCCCATGCCAAGGTCTCGGGCGGCGTCTCCAACGTGTCCTTTTCGTTCCGCGGCAACAACCCGGTCCGCGAGGCGATTCACTCGGTCTTTCTCTACCATGCCATCCGCGCCGGCATGGACATGGGCATCGTCAACGCCGGCCAACTGGCGGTCTATGACGACCTGCCCGCCGAGCTGCGCGACGCGGTGGAAGACGTGATCCTCAACCGCCGCCCCGACGCCACCGAGCGTTTGACCGACCTGGCCCCCAAGTACAAGGGCGACGGTTCCGGGATCGAGAACAAACAGGATCTGACCTGGCGTGAACAGCCGGTCGAAAAGCGCATCCAGCATGCGCTGATCAAGGGCATCACCGACTTCATCGAGGCCGATACCGAGGAAGCCCGCCAACAGTTGGGCAAACCGATCAATGTCATCGAAGGCCCGCTGATGGCGGCCATGAACGTGGTCGGCGATCTGTTCGGCGAGGGCAAGATGTTCCTGCCGCAGGTGGTGAAATCGGCGCGCGTCATGAAGAAAGCCGTCGCCTATCTCGAACCCTATCTGGAGCAGGAGAAGTGCGAGGGCGACACCCAGGGCCGCATCCTGCTCGCCACGGTCAAAGGCGATGTGCACGACATCGGCAAGAACATCGTCGGCGTGGTCCTCCAATGCAACAACTATGACGTGATCGACATGGGCGTCATGGTCCCGGCCGACCGCATTCTCGCCAAGGCGCGCGAGGTCAATGCCGATATCATCGGGCTCTCGGGGCTCATCACCCCCTCACTCGATGAGATGGTCCATGTTGCGAAGGAGATGCAGCGCCAGGGCTTCACCGTGCCGCTGCTGATCGGCGGCGCCACCACGTCCAAGCTCCACACCGCGGTCAAGATCGAGCCCATGTACACGCACCCGGTGGTGCACGTCAAGGACGCATCACGCGCCGTCGGCGTTGCCGGCAGCCTGCTTTCCAAGGATCTGAAGCCCAACTATGTGGCGGCCATTCGCACCGAGTACGAGGAGATCCGCATCCGCCGCGCCGCCCGCGACGAGGCGCGCGACCTGATCCCGCTGGCGCAGGCCCAGGCCAACCGGGTGCCGATCGACTGGGAGCATTATCAGCCGCCCACCCCGGCCGAGCCGGGGATTCAGGTGCTGCGCGACATCCCGCTGGATGAGATCGCCGCCTATATCGACTGGACCTTCTTCTTCCACGCCTGGCAGCTCAAGGGGCGCTTCCCGCAGATTCTGGATGACCCCGAGAAAGGTGAGGAGGCGCGCAAGCTCCACGCCGATGCGCTGGCCATGCTGCACCAGATCGTGACCGAACAATGGCTGTCCGCCCAGGCCGTGATCGGGCTCTTCCCCGCCAGCGCGGTCGGCGACGACATCGTGGTCTATACCGACGAGACCCGTTGCGATGAGCGCCTGCGCTTCCACTTTCTTCGCAAACAGGGCAAGCAGCCCCCGGGCCGGCCCAACGAGTGTCTGGCGGACTTCATCGCCCCAACCGAGATCGGGATTCCAGACTATCTGGGCGGTTTCGCCTGCACCGCGGGCGCGGGGATCGATGCCCATGTCAAACGCTTCGAAGCCGATCACGACGACTATTCGGCCCTGCTGCTGAAGGCGCTCGCCGACCGGCTCGCCGAGGCCCTGGCCGAACTGCTCCATCACCGCGTCCGCACCCGTCACTGGCGTTATGCGCAGGATGAGGGTCTCGACACCGCGGCACTGATCGACGAGCAATACCAGGGCATCCGCCCGGCGATCGGCTACCCGGCCTGCCCGGACCACACTGAGAAAGACCTGCTGTGGGAACTGCTGGACGCGGAACGCAATACCGGCATCTGGCTCACCGAGTCCAAGGCCATGGTCCCCACCGCGGCGGTCTCCGGGCTGTATTTCTCCCATCCCGACAGCCGCTATTTTGCCGTCGGCAAGATCAATAAAGACCAGGTGATCGACTATGCCGAGCGCAAGGGGATGCCGCTCGCCGAGATGGAGCGCTGGCTGGGACCCAATTTGGCCTATGACGTTTAAACCGCGCCCGGCGCGGTATGCGATGTTGTTGGATGAGATCGGCCTGGGCAGATCCGACGATTGCTGGAGCTGGCGCGGTTTAAGGTGATTTCCTGGAAAAGCTGTACCACCGTGTAGGGGCGACTTTAGTCGCCCCTAGAGCCCCTGCGGATCTTGCAGGCACGCGCAGTTGGGATGTTTATTCCCGGAAATCGCCTAAAGGGTCTCGACCTCGAAGCCGATCACACCGCGCTGTTCGCGGCTGAATTCGATGCCGATCAGATGGATTGGCTGGCCCAGGGCGCGGTATTGCGCCGCATAGTCCCGGTCCTTGAGCTGTTGCAGCGCCCGCCCCGCGGGCTCCAACTCCACCACCTTGAATTCGAATAGCCAAATCCGGTTATTGAACTTCAGCGTCAGATCGACCCGCCCCTGGCGGCTGGCGTCCTCCGCCGTCAAGTCCAGGCCCAGCGCGGCCAGATGACTGTAGAACACGCTCGCGTAGTACCCCTCGTAACGGGCAATGGGATTGCCGGTGTGCCATTGATAAGGAATCGCCGCGAACAGGCTGTCGAGATGGGCTCTGAAGCCCGCGAAATCCGTGGCGGCCAGCACGTCATAGAGTCGGGTGACGGCGCGCTCGGCCTGCATGGGATCACCCATCAGCCCTTTGAGCAGGGCATCATTCAGCGCGCTCTCCACCTCGAGATTGGGATAACCGAGCCGGTATTCGGTGCGCGCGCCGATGCGCCGCGCACCGGTGAAGGTGAGATAACCGGTCTGCCACAGCAAGGCTTCCGAGGCGATGGCCTCTACATCGAAGCTCGCGAGCAGCGCTTCGGACGCGTGCAGTTGGGCCAGATTGGGGGTGAAGTAACCGCGTGCAATGAGCAGATCCACGAGAAAGGTCGGCGTGCCGGTCTCGAACCACCAAGTTCTGAATTCGCGTTCCTGAAACAGCAGCAGCACATCGAAGGGATTGTAAACGGCCGCGCCGGTCCAGTTGTAACCGTTGTACCAGCGGCGGATCTCGTCCCGATCCAGTCCGGAAAGTTCGGCGGCGAAAACGGTCTCGACATCCTGCTCGGTGTAGCCGCACAGGGCCGAATAATCGGCAGAGACCGTGATGTCACGCAGGTTATTGAGCCCCGAGAAGATACTCACCTTGCTGAACTTGCTCACCCCGGTAATGAACACAAAACGGACATGAGCGTCATTGTCCTTGATGACCGAGTAGAGATTGCGCAGTCCGTCGCGGGTGGCGCGCGCGGTGACGGGATCGGTAAGATTGTCGAGGATGGGCTTGTCGTATTCGTCGACCAGCACCACCACGCGGTGGCCGGTCGCGGCATGGGCCAGCCGCATCAGCTCCGCGAAGCAGGCGCCGCTCCCGGTTTCGGTGCAGCGCAGCCCCAGCGCGTCCTGATTGATGCGCAGTTGTTCCCCGATCTTGTCGTCCAGCTCCGCCCGGCTGTGCACGAGTCCGCCGCCGAAGCTGATCCGGATGACCGGATAGCGGGTGGCCCAGTCCCAGTGCGGATGAATGGCGAGATCGCGAAACAGCGCCTCGTTGCCGGCGAAAAGTTCTCCCAAGGTATCGAGCAGCAGCGATTTGCCGAAGCGGCGCGGGCGCGACAGAAAATAGTGGGTGCCTTCGTCGGTCAACTGCCGGATAAAGCCGGTCTTGTCCACGTAATAGTGATCGTCCGCGCGGATTTTTGCGAAGGTCTGGATGCCGATCGGCAGTCTGCGGCGATGCATGGCGGGCCTCGGAAGCGGGGACGCGAGTCGTCGGGGGTCAGGGTAACGGGTTCGCGGCAGCCTGTCATGATGCCAGCCACAGCGATGATCCGGATTTGTCCACAGATGTCACAGATGTTCACAGATGAAGATGCCCCGTCCCGCCACGGTTGATGGGGCATACCCCGCCCGGCTTGGCTCTCAGGACGCCGCGGGCCGCAGAGCGGCCGAGACATGGGTGACACCGCGGAGCGGTGTCACCAGGATCACGATCTCGCGAGGCCCGATCGCGGCCGGAGGCCGCTCCCACGATCGCCGTTGCGGCCAAAGCGATCACTCGGATTTGTCCACAGCTCTCCGCCCCACGGCCTTGGCGGAAGGCCTGGCCGGTACGACGGCCAACCCCCCTCCAGTTGATCGGCGGCCTGACCTGATGCAGGACTCCTTATCCGGCATCAGCGTCAGACCCGCCCGACGCCCCCCGCTCACGTGCCGCCCGATCCAGGGCGCGCAAGCGCTCGAGCTTCTCGCGGATCCGGATCTCCAGACCGCGGTCGGTCGGCTGGTAATAACGCCGTTCGCCCAAGGCTTCGGGAAAATAGGTCTCGCCGGCGGCATAGGCCTCCGGTTCATCATGCGCGTAGCGGTAGGCGCGCCCGTAGCCCAGACCCTTCATGAGTCGGGTGGGCGCATTGCGCAAGTGGTTGGGGACCTCCGCGGTGCCGAATTGGCGGGCGTCGGCCAGGGCCGCGTTCCAGGCCAGATAGACGGCATTGCTCTTGGCCGTGCTAGCCAGATAGACGGCGGCCTGCGCCAGGGCGAGTTCACCCTCCGGCGAGCCCAGGCGCTCCTGGGCATCCCAGGCATTCATGGTCAGCGCCAGGGCCCGCGGGTCGGCATTGCCGATGTCCTCGCAGGCCATGCGCACCAGACGGCGGGCGATGTAGAGCGGATCGCAGCCACCGTCGATCATGCGCGCCAACCAATAGAGCGCGGCATCCGGCGCGGAACCGCGGATGGATTTATGCAGGGCCGAGATCTGGTCATGAAAGAGGTCGCCGCCCTTGTCGAAACGGCGCACCTGACCCGCCGCCACCGCGGCCACGGCCGCCGCATCGATGACCCCACCCTCACCCAACTCGGCCGCCAACTCCAGCAGATTGAGCGCGCGGCGGGCGTCGCCATCGGCTGCTTGCGCGAGCAGATTCGCCGCGTCCGCGGGGAGTGTCAGACCGCTCGAACCCAACCCATTGACCGGGTCGTGCAGCGCACGGGTGACAACGGCGGCAATGGCATTGAGATCCAGCGGCTTGAGCACATAAACACGGGCGCGCGACAGCAGGGCGTTGTTGAGTTCGAATGAGGGGTTTTCGGTGGTGGCGCCGATGAAGGTGAGCGTGCCGTCCTCGACATGCGGCAAGAACGCGTCCTGCTGGCCCTTGTTGAAGCGGTGCACCTCATCGATGAAGAGCACGGTGGCCCGGCCCTCGAGCCGGCGGACCTGCTGTGCCTGCGCCACCGCCTCACGGATATCCTTGACCCCGGCCAGCACCGCCGAAAGATTGATAAAATGCGCACCCGAGCGCAGCGCCGCCAGCCGCGCCAGGGTGGTCTTACCGGTGCCCGGCGGCCCCCAGAAGATCATGGAGTGCAGCCGACCCGACTCGATCGCCTGGCGCAGCGGTTTGCCGGCCCCGAGCAGATGATCCTGGCCGACGAAGCCGTCGAGGCCGTGCGGACGCATCCGATCGGCCAGGGGGGCGCCAGGCGTCGCGGTCGTCATGCGGCCTGGATCCACGGTCGCCGTCGACTACGTCTCAGTCGAATGACAGGAAGTCCCCGCCGGCCTTTTCGTCGACCTTGAACAGGGCGGCGTCGAGCGACGGGTTGCGCTTGATCTCGGTGAAGTTCAGCCGGGTGGTCTGGCCGAAGCTGTCTTCCATGATCATGCTCTCGATCCCCGTGTCGCCGAACCCCAGTTCGATCCGGATCACGTCGGTGTCCGCCGCCTTGGGCGTCAGCTCGACCCACTCGCGGCCGTCGGTGCTGTCGATGGGCTTGGCGGTGAAATGCCGGTCGATGGGATCGTTGTTCGCCAGCAGCAGGGCCGGGGTGCCGCGCAGGGCCTTCTCCTCGGACTGGTGCGAGACCTGATCCAGTTCCAGATCGTGTAGATAGACGCGCTTACCGTCGGCGATGATCACCTGTTTGCCGGGCGTTTCGTACTGCCAGCGGAAGCGTCCGGGGCGCTGCAGATAGAAGGTGCCGCGCCCCTCCATCATGCGCGTGCGGTCGGCATTGAAGGTGAACTGGGCGAAATCCGCCTCCAGGCTGGTCAGCCCTTTGAGGTAAGCGTCCACGCGTTGCGTTCCCTCGGCACCGGCCGGCAGCCAGACCAGGCTGAGGACAGCAGTCAGAACAAACGCAGTGGACGCGGCAAGTCCGCGCCGGGCCGCGGCGCGGGGGTGCAATTGGCGCATAGGAATTCAATCCTCGTGAACAACAGGGGGGGCCAGCACCTCACGGTTCCCATTCGTCTCCGGAGGGCCGACGATGCCGATGCGCTCCATCTCTTCGATCATGCGCGCGGCACGGTTATAGCCGATCTTCAGTCGGCGCTGTACCCCTGAGATGGAGGCGCGTCGGCTCTCTACAACGATCTGCACCGCCTCATCGAAGAGCGGATCGCTGTCCTCGACATCACCGCGCGGCTCCGGATCGATCCCCGGCAGCGACTCCTGGGACTCGCGCAGGATATCCTCGATATAGTCCGGTGCGCCCTGGGTCTTGAGGAACTCCACCACGCGGTGCACCTCATGATCATCGACGAAAGCCCCGTGCACCCGCTGCGGGATGTTGCCGCCCGGCGGCAGGTAGAGCATATCGCCATGACCCAGCAGTTGCTCCGCACCCATCTGATCCAGCACGGTGCGCGAATCGATCCGGGAACTGACCTGGAACGAGATACGGGTCGGGATGTTCGCCTTGATCAGGCCGGTCAGCACGTCGACCGAGGGCCGCTGGGTGGCGAGCATCAGATGGATGCCGGAGGCGCGCGCCTTCTGGGCCAGGCGGGCGATCAGTTCCTCCACCTTCTTGCCGACCACCATCATCATATCGGCCAGTTCGTCGATGATGACCACGATATAGGGCAGATGGCCGATCGTGGGCACCTCCACCCCCGGATTCTTGGCGAACTCGGCCGCCAGCACGGGGTCGCGCAACGGCTCCCCGGCGGCCTCGGCATCGGCGACCTTGCGGTTGTAACCGCCGATGTTACGCACGCCCAGGGCGGCCATCAGCCGATAGCGGCGCTCCATCTCACCGACACACCAGCGCAGGGCGTTGGCCGCCTCCTTCATGTCGGTCACGACCGGGGTCAGCAGGTGGGGAATGCCCTCGTAAACCGAGAGTTCCAGCATCTTGGGGTCCACCATGATCAGGCGCACGTCCTCGGGTCCGGCTTTGTAGACCAGGCTCAGGATCATCGCGTTGATGGCGACCGACTTGCCGGAGCCGGTGGTGCCGGCGATCAGCGCATGGGGCATGCGCGCCAGATCGACCGAGACCGGCAGACCGGAGATGTTGTGACCCAGGGCGAGCGTCAGGGGCGACTTGGACTCCAGATAGTCGGTGGAGCCCAGAATCTCGCTCAGAAACACCGTCTCCCGTTTCTCGTTGGGAATCTCGATGCCGATCACCGATTTACCGGGGATGACCTCGACCACCCGCACGCTGATCTTGGACAGCGCGCGCGCCAGATCTTTAGAGAGACCCAGAATCTTGCTGGACTTGGTGCCGGGCGCCAACTGCAACTCGAGCAGGGTCACCACCGGTCCGGGGTAGGCCGCCACCACCTCCACCTGAACGCCGAAGTCCTTGAGCCGCACCTCCACCAGACGCGACAGCGCCTCGATCTGCTCATCCGTATACCCCTTGCCGGTCTTGCGCGGCAGGTCCAGCAAGTCGAGCGGAGGGCGGCGGCCCTCCCCGGTCGGCACGGACTCGGACCGGGCAACCGGGCAACCGGCAGCCGCCGGGGTGCGGCGCACCGTCTGCAGGCGCGGCGCTTCTTTGGGTACCGGCCGCTGACCCTTGATCAGATCGGTCAGGGTCAGGATCGGCTCAGACGCGGGTTCAGGCTCGGGCTCCCCGACCGCGGCGTTCCCGTGCGGGGCGTCGGAACCCGCGGCAGCAGGTGCGGGCGCATCCACCCACTCGGGATCCCGATCCGACAAGGACTCCGACGGCGGCTCCGCGCCGGCCTCGGTCTGCTGCCGCCTGGCCACGCGGGCAACCGCCTCCGATGGGGGCCAGTTCCAGGCCCCCGACGCGTCCGCCGCATCCCGCGTCGGTGCCAGCTCAGCGGCGTCGATCAACTGGAGATCCTTCGGGAGTTCGGTCGGCACGGACGCGCCCCGGCGCCTGGCCAAGGCGGACAGCCCACCCGCCACACTGGAACCCAGTGAGCGCAGCCCCTGCAACAAGCCGTCACCCAGCGACTCGATCAGCGCGAACCACGAGATCCCGGAAAACAGGGTGAATCCGACCAGGAGCACGCCGGCCAGCAACACCTCGGTGCCGGCACCGAAGCGCTCGGCCATGAGACCGCTGACCGCGTGTCCCAGGCCGCCGCCGCTGCCGTTGGGCAGCCCCGTACCCAGCGCGATGAAGTGCATGGTCGCAAAGCCGCAACCCGCGGCCAACGTCAGCAGAAAGCCGATCCAACGCAGGGCCAGCATCCAGGCACGCGGTGCGCCCTCCTCCTCGCGCCCGCGGAACAACACCCAGGCGCTGAACGCCACCATCAGCGGCACCAGGTAGGCAAAATAACCAAAAAGATACAGACTGACATCGGCGAACCAGGCCCCGGTCCGCCCCCCCGCGTTACTGATCCGCGAGGTCTCGCCGACGTAGGACCAGCCTGGGTCATCCGGCACATAGGTCACCAGCGACAACACCAGGTAGAGAGCGACACACATCAGTGTCCACATGGCCCCCTCGCGGAGCGCCCGTTCGACGTAATCACTGAAATTCAACTGTCCACTGCGCGTCGCCTGTGTCATAAGTACCTCCCGGAATCTGAGTCGACAGTATAGCTTTGCCCACCACAGTGCGGGTGATTTCCGGCTTGCATCGGAAACTTTCGTGCAAAAAAGACCACATGTGCTATTTTTGCATCTGGCGCTTGGATCGGGACGACCAACCCCAACTGAACGCCTGTCCCTTTATCAGTTATCCGGGTATCGCTCCATGAAAAACATCTATCGAAGCACGCTCTCCGCCCTCGTCCTCGCCGCTCCGCTGGCCGCGATCGCGCAAACCGACTACCAGACCGACACCCTGCCGCGGTTCGATGACCGCTGGTACATCCTCCCCTTCGCCTCCTACACTTGGGCGGACGAGAATCGCGGCACCGAAGACGGCTTCGGCGGCGGGTTCGCCGTCGGTAAACCGCTCAACGAACGCCTCAATCTGGAACTGCGGATGACCTACACCGATCTGGCCAGCCTGGATGACGCCGGCGGCGACTTCCGCATCGGCGACCTGGGTGTGGACGGACTGTTCTTCCTGAGCCGCGGCCGCTTCCAGCCGTTCCTGCTGGCCGGCATCGGCATCATTAACGACGATTTCGAGTGCAACATCTCCGAGGTAAACATCGGTAACTGCAAATCCGGCAGCGGCTTCAGCTTCATGGCCGAGGCTGGCGCCGGCTTCGTGGTGCCGATCACCGAATATGCCTCCTTGCGGGTCGACGGCCGCTACCGCTACGACGACAATGCGGCCCGCCTGATCGACGATGAAGACTTCGGCGACTGGATCGTCACCGCCGGCGTCGTGATCCCGCTGGGCAGCCGCGCCCGGCCGGCGCCGGTGACCCGGACCTTCGAACTGTCGGCTGACGCCCTGTTCGCCTTCGACAAGGCAACCCTCAAGCCCACTGGCGCAGACCGGCTGAACACCTTCGCCGGCGATCTCAACCAGGTCAATTTCAACGACATCCAGGTGGCCGGTCACACGGATCCGATCGGCTCGGAAGCCTACAACCTGGCCTTGTCCGACCGCCGCGCCAACACCGTCCGCGATCATCTGGTCGGCCAGGGCATTCCCGCGGATAAGATCTCGGCACAAGGGTTCGGCAAGAGCCAACTGAAGGTCACGCCGGCCGACTGCGCCGGTGCCAAGTCAAGAGAGGCGCTGATCGAATGCTATCAACCCAACCGCCGCGTTGAGGTGACGGTGGAGGGCATGGTCGCGAAGTAATCCACCGGGCGGGCAGCCGCGTCCTGAAGGCAGGCCGCGGTTGCCTGCTGACCCGATCCCGATCAGTGCCCGTCGAGGAACGGATAGTCGGTGTAGCCGTGTTCATCGCCACCGTAGAAAGTCGCCTGATCGGGCGCGTTCAGGGGGGCGTCAAGGCGCAGACGCTCCACCAGGTCGGGATTAGAGATGAACAACTTGCCGAACGCGATCAGGTCGGCGTGGTCCGCGGCGCGGGTGGTCAGTGCCAGTTCGCGTGAATAGCCGTTGTTGCCGATGTAAGTGCCCTTGAACAGCGGGCGCAGGGTGGCGATCTGAAAGCGGTGACCGGTCTCGCGCGGGCCGCCGGTTGCACCCTCGACGACATCCAGGAAGCCGATACCGCGGTCCGAGAGCTGCCGCGTCACATAGGTGAAGAGCGGCTCCGGATCGCTGTCGGCGATATCGTTCGCCGGCGAGAGCGGCGCGATACGCACGCCGACCCGCTCCTTGTCCCAGACCTCCAGCACCGCGTCGGTCACCTCGAGCAACAACCGGGCACGGTTCTCGATGCTGCCGCCGTAGGCATCCGTGCGCAGATTGGTCTTGTCGCGCAGGAACTGGTCGAGCAGATACCCGTTGGCCGCGTGGATCTCGACCCCGTCGAAGCCGGCTGCTTTGGCATTGCGCGCGGCCTGCCGGTAGTCGGCGATGAGGCCGGGAATCTCCTCGAGCGTCAGCGCCCGCGGCGTCACCATATCGACCATCCCCCGGCCGGTGAACACCTGCCCGACCGCTTTGACCGCGGAGGGCGCGACCGGCAGCGCGCCGCCCTCCTGCAGCTCGGGATGCGAGATGCGCCCGACATGCCAGAGTTGGCAGTACATCTTGCCGCCCTGATCATGCACAGCCGCGGTCACCTGCCGCCAGCCGGCGATCTGCGCCTCGCTATAGATGCCGGGCGTCTGGATGTAACCCTTGCCCTGCGGTGAGATCTGCGACGCCTCACTGATGATCAGCCCGGCACGCGCGCGCTGGGCGTAATAGGCCGCCATCAAAGGCGTGGGCACATCGCCGGCACCGGCGCGGCTGCGCGTCAGCGGTGCCATCACGATGCGGTTGGCGAGCTTCAGGCTGCCGAGCTGGTAGGGAGAAAACAGGTCGCTGGTGTCGTGGTCGGGCATGGATCGCTCTTAATGGAGTGGTGGGGCGTGAATGGGATTCCATCACGCGGGACGTGGGTGGCCAGTATATCGCCTTCGCCCCTGGTATCCGGACATGCCCTTGGTCGTTGGCTGCATCATCCGGCGCCCCGTTGACACGGCGTGAAGCGGGCGTAGACTGAGCGCCGAACCGCACTTCCGGCGGTGTATTGACCGACCTCGATAGCCTTCCGGCCAGGCCACTGGACGCCCGGGCGGGGCTGCCGCGATCCCCGGACGGGGGGTCGACCCCTGATCGAGGCCCCTCTTCCATCCTCGCCGCAGGACGATCGAAACGACCATGAACTCCCTAGCCACCGCACTGAAAGGCCTCGTCGTGATCGCGCTCCTGGCGCTCGCCGCGGGCTGCGCAAGTGATTTTCAGGAAAAAGAGAACCTGGCCGTCGCCGCCGGTTTCAAGGCGATCACCCCCACCAAGCCCGAACAGGTGACACTGCTCTCAACGCTGCCGACGGATAGGGTCACCCAGGTCGCCTATAACGGCAAGACCTATTACGTCCTGCCGGACGTCAAGAACAACCAGGCCTTTGTCGGCGGACCCAAGCAGTATCAGAGCTACCAGCAACTGCGTCTGGCCAGACAAATCAGCAACGAAAACCTGGAGGCCGCCGAGATGAATCAGGCGGCCGCGATGAACTGGGGTGCCTGGGGCGGTTGGGGCGGCTTGGGCGGCCCCGGCTGGTATTGATCAGCGCGGCCTTGATCACGGTTCCGACCACGCGACCTCGTAGGGTGGACAAGCGCGAGCCGCAGTCCACCAGCGGCAGCGCGGGATTCGGTGGACTGCGGCTCGCGCTTGTCCACCCTACGGCCGGAACGCGGATCAAGGCCCCCCAGTCAACTCTTGCGCCGCCGCCGCCCAGATCCCGCGGCGCGCGTTTCCTCGACCGGCGGCGGCGCCAACACAAAGTCGATCTTGCGGTCGTCCAGATTGACCGCCGCCACCTGAATCCGCAGCCGGTCGCCCAGGCGATACACCGTCCCGGTGCGCTCGCCGGCCAGCCGGTGACCGATCGGGTCGAAGTGGTAATAGTCGTTGTCCAGCGCGGTGATGTGCACCAGGCCATCCACATGGATGTCATCGAGCTGAACGAAGATGCCGAAGGAGGTCACGCTGGTGATCAGCCCCTCGAACTGCTCGCCCAGCTTGTCCTGCATGAACTCGCATTTCAGCCAGTCATTGGCGTCGCGGGTCGCTTCATCGGCGCGCCGCTCGGTGCCTGAGCAGTGCTCACCGATCTGCTGAAGATCGGACTTGGCGTAATCCAGATCCGCCGGCGCGCCGCCGTCGAGCAGGTGCTTGATGATGCGGTGGACGATCAGATCCGGATAGCGGCGGATCGGCGAGGTGAAGTGCGTATAGGCCGCATAAGCCAGGCCGAAATGACCCAGGTTATCCGCGCTGTACATGGCCTGCTGCATGGAGCGCAGCAGCACGGTCTGGATCAGTTGACGGTCCGGACGATCCTTGATCTCGAGCAGTAACTGGGCATAATCCGCGGCGGTCGGCTTGACCCCGCCCGGCAGCTTGAGCGCGAGCTGACCCAGGAACTCGCGCAGATCGTTGAGCTTCTCCTCACTCGGCAGGTCATGGATGCGATAGAGGGCAGCGATCTTCTTGCGCTCGAACAGCCGCGCCGCCGCCACGTTGGCGGCCAACATGCATTCCTCGATCAAGCGATGGGCATCGTTGCGGATCACCGGGACCACGGCGGCGATGCGCCCCTGGTCGTTGAACTCGAACTTGGTCTCGATCGAATCGAATTCGATGGCGCCGCGCGCCGCGCGGGCGGTATGCAGCACCTGATACAGGGCATAGAGTTCGTGCAGATGCGGCAGCAGCTTGGCGTGCTGGACACACAGGTCCGGGTCGCCGTCCACGATCATCGCCGCCACCTGATCATAGGTGAGGCGCGCCTGCGAGCGCATCACCGCCGAGTAGAACCGGGTGCGGGTGACCTTGCCCTCGAAATCGATGTACAACTCGGCCGTCATACACAGCCGATCCACCTCCGGGTTCAGCGAACAGAGCCCGTTGGACAGGATCTCCGGCAGCATGGGGATGACACGGTCCGGGAAATAGACCGAGTTGCCGCGCTCATAGGCCTCGCGGTCCAGGGCCGTGCCGGGGACCACATAGGCCGACACGTCGGCAATCGAGACCAGCAGCTTCCAGCCCTTGGGCTTGCGCTCGCAATACACGGCGTCGTCGAAGTCGCGGGCATCGGCCCCGTCGATGGTGACCAGCGGGAGTTTGCGCAGATCCATGCGGCCGGCCTTCGCCGCCTCCGGCACCTCCGGGCTCAGCGCCGCGATCTCGGCCTCCACCGCGGCCGGCCATTCCACCGGCAACTCATGGGCGCGGATGGCGATGTCGGTCTCCATCCCGGCGGCCATGTGATCACCCAGCACCTCGGCGATGCGGCCGATCGGCGGGGTGCGCACCGTCGGCTGATCGGTGATCTCCGCGACCACGATCTGGCCCTGGGTGGCGCCGCCCAGGCGGTCGCTGGGGATGATGATGTCGTGGGCGAGCCGCTTGTTGTCCGCCGCCACGAAACCCACCCCGCCCTCCTGATAGAGCCGGCCCACCACGGTGCGGGTGTTGCGCTCCAGCGTCTCGACCAGCGACCCCTCCAGGCGCCCGCGCCGGTCGCGTCCGCTCACCCGCACCACCACCCGGTCGCCGTGAAACAGCGCCTTCATGTCCTTGGGATACAGATAGAGGTCATCACCGCCCTCATCGGGACGCACGAAACCGAAGCCGTCCGGGTGTCCGATCACCCGCCCCACGATCAGATCGCGGTGATTGACGATGCAGAAAGCGTGCTTACGATTGCGCAGGAGCTGACCGTCGCGGACCATGGCCCCCAGCCGGCGTTCGAGCGCCACCAGATCCTCCGCGGCGGTCAGATCCAGGATCTCGGCCAGTTGAGGCAACTCCAGCGGGGTGCCCTGCGCGGTGAGGGCTTCGAGGATGAACTCCCGGCTCGGAATCGGGTTCTCGTACTTCTTCGCCTCGCGTTGGCGATGCGGGTCCTTGTCGCGGGCGGTCCGGCTCGGGGGCGGGGTTTCGGTCTTCTCGGGGGTCGTCTTGCGTCTTGCCACGTGGTGTTACTGACTCTGCTCTGAAAATTGTCTAAGGTCTGATAGTGTACCGTTGACACGGCGCCCTTGTCTCACTAAGATGCGCGCTCCCGGTCACAGTCAGCCTTCGGGCCGACCAGCCGCCGGGATAAGCCGAGGTGGCGGAATTGGTAGACGCGCTAGTTTCAGGTATTAGTGGGGCGACCCGTGGAGGTTCGAGTCCTCTCCTCGGCACCAATCGCTGATCAGCAATCCGACTGATCAAGAAATAGAGAAGGCGCTGTGCAAACAGCGCCTTTTTTGTTTCCGGTGGATTTCCCCGGTCCGCTTTCCGGTGTGGTCACCACGCTCCCGCCAAAGGAACATCGGTTGAAGCGCCGAACGCGGAGGTGAGGGTATCGCCGCCGGTCGCCCCGTCCCACCGCTTGTTTGCATTGACATCGAGAAAGAACTGGCGGGTCGTCGGGCGCCAGCAGCCAATCTCGTCGGCGCCGTCGCCGTTCCAATCGCCGGTCACCGGGAGGTCAGCCGCCGACCCGAACGCATCGGTCAGGGTATCGCCGCCCGCGGTGCCATCCCAACGACCGTTGCCGTTGGTGTCCAGCCGGAAGCGGCGGTCCGTCGAACGCCAAAAACCGACCTCCTCGCGACCATCCCCGTTCCAGTCGCCGACCACCGGGCGGTCAGTGGCCTGTCCGAAGGCATCGGTCAGCGTATCGCCACCGGTCACACCGTCCCACCAACCGTTGCCGTTGCTGTCCAGCCGGAATCTGCGGTCGCTCGGGCGCCAGGTGCCAACCCCATCAGTACCTTCACCGCTCCAGTCGCCGGTCACCGGCAAGTCGGTTGCGAGACCGAAGGCGCCGGTCAGGGTATCGCCGCCCGCGACTCCGTCCCACCGGCGGTTGCCGTTGGTGTCCAGGAAAAACTGGCGGGTACTCGGACGCCAGAAACCGACGTCATCGGCGTGGTCGCCGTTCCAGTCGCCGACCACCGGGCGGTCGGTTGCCTGTCCGAAGGCAGCGGTCAGCGTATCGCCGCCGCCCACCCCGTCCCAACGGCCGTTGTCGTTGGTATCCAACCGGAACCCACGGTCGCTCGGGCGCCAAACCCCAATGGCCGCTGGGGCAGCGCCTTGTACTTCGTATGCGCCGATATCAAGGCGGCCGTGGCCAACCCGCGCGTACGGGTCGCCCCGCTGATCGAAGTCCGGCGGCGGCGCGAAGTCCGGGTCACCACGGTCAAGCGCCGGACTGCCGGACAGCAGGGCATGAGTCGGCGTGGGACCGCCGTTGTCCTGCAATGGACCGAGCCCGGGATCGACACCGATCAGATTTGAGCCGGCAACAGGCTCGTGAATGGTGGCCGCACCTGGCGCTTGAATGAGACTGTACGCGGCAGTGAAGATACCCTCCAGATCAGACCCGGAACCTCCGACAGTGTTGCCTGCCACGATACTATTTTCCAACATGGCACGCGCTTCGTTCTCAAAATAGTAACCCCACTGAACACCGCCCCCCTGAGCATCCGCCGAATTCCCGACAATCGTGCTGTTGCGGATACGCAGAGGTCCTTGTTCGGCAGAGTAAAACCGCACGCCGCCGAAGGCGCCGAAATTACCCGAGATCGTGCTGTTGCTGATGTCAAGCTCATTGTGAACCCAGCCGGTAAAATTCGACACCTCGATTCCGCCGCCCTGATTGTTATCGATCGTGCTGTTGCTTACGGAACACATCGAGTCCGCGTAACCCCCTGATGATTCAACAACACCCACCCCGTCATTGCCGGAAATCCGGCTGCTCTCGATCACAATGGCCCCGCCGCCGGTATAAAGATAAACGCCATTTCCACGATTGCCGGAAACCTGGCTGTTGATCACGAATGGATAGCCGAAACGACCCCCCCACACCCCCCAGTCGTTACCCACAATCTGACTATTTTCGACAATCGTTTGCGATGGTCCATAGTGGTTCATATCGCAAAATGTCCCAGCTCCCGCAGCGACACCACCGCCATTTCCGGAGATAGTGCTGTTATTGACAGAAACGGCCGTACAGCCACCGCTGACCCCAATGCCGTGGTTGTCAAGAATGGCGCTGTCCTGAATGTCAATTTGGGCCGTATAATACGCCGACATCCACGGATGATAGGAGGAGCCGTCGAGCCCAGGCCCGCTGTTTCCGCTGATCGTACTGTGGGTTACCTGCAGTGTCGGAGTTGCCTTGTTGTAATAGGTTTCGAATGTCACCCCACCATCTGAATTCGCAGAAACGGTACTGTCACTTATTATGACTTGAGCCGTGTTTTCGTTGGGATACGGTGAGTATTCAGGCGAAGTGAAAACTTTGACGCCGATTCCGAACCCGACATTACCTGTGATCACAGCGTCGCTGATCGTCAGCGTCGACCCTGCTTGCCCAACCGCCATCTCGCATGTGATGGCCCCGCCCCTGCTGTCCACCGCGGCGCCGCGAGTCAAGGTCAGCCCCGAAAGCGTGATATCCGCATCCGTAATATTGATCTGAACCAGTGGTGCGGCAAGATTCCCGTCAATCGTCAGCAAATCCGAACCCGGCCCGCTGATTGCGACTGAATCGGTGATCGCGAGCGGCCCGGAGGTCAGCGCCAGAGTGCCGCTGACACTGCTGAACGTGACTTGATCTGCCCCAGGATGCGTGTTGGCGTCCTGTAATGCCCGCCGCAGGCTTCCGGAACCGGAGTCGAGCAGGTTGGTGACGGCGAACGTATCGCCCTGACTCAAGGAAGGCACCGCCATGGCCAGTGTCAATACGGCAGCCGAAGCCAGACGCATCCCTGAGCCCTGCCGCAGGCAGGCCGTGATCGCCATGGAGAGCGGGTGCGCCCGATAGGACGCCGTGACCGCAAAATCAGTGCGACTGGCCATGACCATACCCCCAATGCGCTCATCGGTCGATACAGAGAAAAAGCCACGGAAATCCTATCGGGATCGCAACGTTCTTATGCATCCGGAAACCCGATCCGGCTGATGATCTCCGCTGGTCCGCAGCCTGTCTTGCCAATGAGTCTAGCACCACTCACTCCTTTTTCAACTGAGAAACCAGGGTTGCATGAAGTGAACTTTGTAGCCAACCCAGTCCACGCCGCGCTTGGTGCTGTAGCGCGCCTGCGGGTGTCGGAAGTGTAACCTAAGGCCGTCACGC
>Ga0247839_1003424_pt1 | contig 21980 bp, 15 predicted proteins | sample LaCruzMarch2015__6_FD_192405 | JGI IMG/M metagenome (GOLD analysis project Ga0247839, IMG submission 192405) | Freshwater microbial communities from meromictic Lake La Cruz, Castile-La Mancha, Spain - LaCruzMarch2015_16m | ecosystem: Environmental > Aquatic > Freshwater > Lake | place: Spain... | reverse complement strand
TGATGGTGAAGTATCAATTGATTTGCATAGTTCTGATGGAACTTGGATAAAAGAATTATATAATAAAACCGATGTTTCACTTCCTAGCAATTATCATTTTACCAATGGATTAACTTATACCATAACCGATGGAATAAATGATTCGGCAGGCAATTATCAATTATTTGCATGGGGTAAACCTACTGGTGGCGAATGGAAACCATTGGGTAGTGGAAATTTCTCGAACCCTGTAACTGTTCAAGTAAAAGAACCTGGTTTAAACCCTGATAGCTATGAACCCAATAATGCTGTAAACGTAGCCTATAGCTTACCGTTTACTTTTAGTGGAAATAATGCAATTATTAAAACAAACGGTGCAAATTGCCATATAGGTACTGATTACGATTATTATAAAGTAATTTTACCTTCCAATAATAATTATAACATAGTAGCCAGGCTAGAAGATTCTTATAGTAATGACGATGGACTACTTTATACTTTAGATGCAATGGTTTTATATTCATTAGATGGAACAAATTGGTCTGATAGTTACGATGATATTATACCTTCTACAATTAAAGCAAATGCAAATACCACTATTTATTTTAAAGTTTCGCCATACTTTACAGGTAATACAGGTAATTATGCTTTAAAATTAAATATTGAAAAAATTGCCATTGTGCCTCCACCAGTAGTAACTTGGTTTCCATTGTCGCCAAAATCAAATGATAAAATTACCATTACCTTAACAAACACCACTCTTGGTGGTAAATTACATTGGGGAGTTAATTCATGGAATCAAGCAAATAGTATTTATTGGCCAACAGGTACATCACTGTTTAACGGAAGTGGGCCAGCAGTTCAATCTCCAATGAGTGGTCCTTCGAGCAATAAACTAACTATTAATATTGGACCGTTTAATTCATCCCTTCAAAAAGTGAATGTGGTAGATTTTGATGTATATTTTGACGACAATACTTGGGCTAATAATAATAGTTTAGATTACCATATAACTATAACCGATAATACCAATACCAATGATATTACAAATAATATAGTTGGTATAAGTGTATATCCTAATCCTTCCAATGGAATAGTAAACATTAATTCACAAACCGCTATTCAAAAAATAGAAGTTTATAATATTATTGGTGAACTTATTTTTGAAAAACAATTTGCCGATATAAAAAATGATTTTCAATTCGATATGTTAGCATTTAGTAATGGAATATATATGGTAAAAGTAAGAGCTGACAACAAAACGTTTACAGAAAAAATTATATTTAACAAATGAGAAATATATTTATTATTTTAAGCTTAATTATTTGTGCTTGCGGAACTAAAAAGCAAGTTAGTTTTAAGCCAGATTATTCGCCTGGTCCAACTGCTATTGTTTATAAAACCAAAGCAAATTATAATAAACAAGTGCCAGTAATATTATCTGATGATAAATCAGAAATTATAAGCTATCCACATCCAAACGATTTAAAAACGGGTAATGATTTTCATTACCCTACTTTACTTGAAAATGGATATTTGTTAGACAATAAAGGAATAGATAAAAATGTAGCTTTTTTAAAATACACTTACGAGGAATATTCAAAACTACCTGAAGCACCATCTTTAAAAATACTAATGGAAGCTATTATAAATAAAGAGCCTTTATTAGAAATATATAATGTTGGAAATAAAAAAAGCTTTACTAATATTGAAAGCCAACTAAACGATGTAATAAAGAATAAAAAACTGAAGCAAACTTTTAAAAAGCTGTAAATAAAAAAGATAAACACAAAAAAAGATAAACACAAAAAAAACAAACACAAAAAAACATGAAAAAATTAATTACAATTATTGTCTTGTTTCACTTTGCATGGAATGTGCAGGCGCAAACAGACACAACACAAATGCAAGAAACAGCAAAAAATGCTGTTGATTCAAAACCAACAGATCCAAGCAAATTAGCTAAATGGGGAATTGGGGTAAATTTAACTACAAATGGAATTGGAGTTGGCATAGCTAAATCGGTACATTCAAAAAACAAAATTATTGCAAAACTGGAAGGATCCTTTTTACCTTTATCTTTAAACAATTACGAATACACCATAGGTACATCAAAACTACTGGTTAACTCAACAATTAATTTAGGTTCTATAGGGTTGTATTTTGATTGGCATCCGTTTTCAAATGCTTTTAAATTAACAGGAGGATTGGCTTATATGTTTACTAGTTTATCTGGAAATGCAATGTTTAAAGATTCTGTGTTACAAGGCGAGTTAAAGATATCGCCAAACAGTATTGGTAACATAGAAGTGAAAATAAAAACAATGCCAATAGTTCCTTATTTGGGTTTAGGTTTTGGAAGGTCAATTCCTAAAACTAGGGTAAACGTTGGTTTTGATTTAGGGGCTTATTATATCAACGCACCATTGTTAACTTTTAAGTGTACTGGTATGCTTGAACCTACATCTGACCAAGAGAAATTATTGAACGATAACCTAAGTGTAAATAAATTATTGCCAGTTATTAGATTAAACTTAAATATTAAACTATAAAAAAAATGAAAAAAATAAGCCAAAAAATCTTGTTATCAATTGCAACATTTGCAATGTTAATGCAAGCATGTAAAAATCCATCTGAAGGTTTTATAATTACTGTAAATAGTGATATTTCGACCAATAATTATGGATTTAGGATATTAAATGCAAATCCTAATTTAGAAGAAGTGCCGCAAAATTTAACCATGAAAATTGTTGGTCCTAATGCCGATTTAGTTTATAGTTCAGATGGTTCAAGAAACTTTAGCGCTGGTAGTGGCATATTTTCGTTAATACTTAAACCAGGAATAAAACCTAGCCAAGTAAATGCTATTAAGTTTACCGTAATGTTGGAATCGAACGGTTATTTAAAATCAATCACCCCTATTGAAATTATAGATGAAGGAAGTAAATCGTTCGATATTTTTATGGTAAAAAAGGATAATCCTCCTTTAGGAGTTGCAGTAAAAGAGGAAACAATTGTTTTGCCTAGTAATGGCGAATTAGCTGCAACTACTATTATAGAAATACCATTAAACAATGGAAAACAAGAAACAGCCAAATTAGAAATTCCAAAAGGAACTAAAATGCTAGATGAAAACGGTAATTTAATTACAGGATCTGTAAGCATTTCGTTGGCACATTTTGATAATAGAAGTCAAGAGTCTTTAAAATCTTTTCCTGGCGGATTTACAGCTACAAATTTAGTGGATGGAAATGGAAAAGAAATGGAACCTGTTGTATTTGAAACTGCTGGATTTATTTCTATTGACATGAATAACGGAACTCAAACAGTTAAAAGTTTTTCGACTCCAATTTCGGTAAATATGGGAATAAACGAAAACACTATAAACCCAGAATCAAATTTAGCTGTTAAAGAGGGTGATAGTATTCCTACTTGGAGTTTGGATACAAAAACTGGCCAATGGAAAAAAGAAGCTGTAGCTGTTATAGTAAAAAACAGCACTACCAATAAATTAGAAACTGTGTTTAATATTCCTCATCTTTCGTGGTGGAATTTAGATTATTACTACAATTCATGTATTTATGGAACATCAATTACAATTAGTTCGAACACTACAAATTACACTTATAGATACATGGAATTGGTTAACACTAATAACACCTATTTTAGAGGTTTATACGAAAGTGTAAAAAATGGAAATGTTATCAGTTTTTATAGAGCACCAATAGGTAGAAGTGTTAAATTAAGAATTTATTCAGGAACTGATTATTACAACAAAGGAAATGTAATAGCTGAATCTAATGTATTTCAAATGTGTGGCAGTTCAATTACTGTAAATGTTACTGTGCCTCCTCCTACTATTGTAAATATAGATATTTCGGGTAAATGTGTGGTTGGAGGTAGGGTTATTAGACCTTCGCTTTATGTTTATTTTAAAGAAAAAGGTAAATATTGGTACGATTATTTGGGATACATGAATAATGGAAAAATAACTACTGATAGATTTGTTTTAGGAAAAACTTATGTATTTGCTGCTTTTTATTCTGGAAAATTATACGAATACGAAAGATTAATTAATAGTACCAATTATAAAGAAGCTATGTCGCTCACATCTGGAACTCCAGGTTGTAAATAAACAAAACGTTTAATCACCAAAAAAGCCAAACTTGAAATTCAAGTTTGGCTTTTTTATAACCCAATTTTTGAGTAAACGATGTTGTTTAAATTTTTACTATTGTTTTTTACTTTAAAATCCTTCCTCTCGGCCTATCGCCTTCATCAAGTACCATTTCTGAATGTAATAACTGAGCAGCCAATTCAGATGCTTTTACTTTTACTGCGCTGCGGTCAAGCATTTCTGATTCAAACTCGGTTAACACACTTTTTCTTAAACCAATTTCTCTCCATTTTGATAGTGGCTTACATCCTTTTGAAATTCCTCTAGCCAATGCCAGTGCATCTAACAATGCTTGATTAGCGCCTTGACCTTTAAACGGGCTCATGGGGTGGGCAGCATCACCAATTAATGTTATGCTACCAAATTTATCCATCATTTCTGAATGCAATAACTTACGGTCATAAACAGGATAGCCTGAAATTTGAGCTTCCATAGTTGCCAAAACAATTTGAGGAATTGGATTGTGCCATTGAGTTCGTTTACAAGCTTCTTCTTTCAATGCTTTTGCACCTTTTAAGCTTAATGCTTTTGCTTCATTTTCTGACATAGGAAAACTTAGTTGCCACATTACAGAATCATTGGTAAATGGCATGATGTATATTCGCTCATTGCCATTGGCAGTTTGAAATACTGTAGCAGAATCCAATAATGAACTATTAACAGATTGCAATGCCGACAAAGGACAAATTCCTAATATTACTATGCAACCTAGATAACGTAAAGGTGTTATTTCATTGCCAATTAGTAGCTTTCTGACTACACTGCGGATACCATCTGCTCCCACAACTAAATCAACTTTTTTACTTATTTTCTCACCGTTAACAAGAAAGTTTAAATCAATTCTTCCATCCTCATTTTCCTTAAAATCAACTAACTCGTGCCCCCATTTCACAGCATCACAACCTTTAAGTTGTTCAAGTAATGCTAAACGCAATGATTGCCTTGCAATATGAATATTGGTTCGTTTAGGAACAGCATTTGATTCTGAATTCATCCTCATTCCCCATTCGCCAATTACTTTTCCTTGGGTAGTGTGTACCACATGTTTTGTTGAATTTACTCCATCTATTAACGATAAAATACCAAAACCTTTAATGGCTTTACTGGCTTGTTGTAAAGTTAGTCCGTATCCCTGAGAACGAGTATTGAAGCTGCTGTCACGTTCATAAATTGTAAAAGGAATTCCGCGGTGTAAGCAAGCAACAGCCAATGCCACTCCTCCAATTCCACCACCAATAATGGCAACATTTGGGTAGTTTTCTGAAACGGCTATTGGATGATTGGCAGCTTTAATTAATCCAGAGCCACCACAGTTTACACATGTATATAAATGACGATTGGGACGAACAGGCGCAATACCTTCTTCTTTACTGTTTTCAAATTGATCTAATTCTTTTTTGAAATTATCTATTGCTTTCTTTTTAAACTTTCTGCTTTTTTTACCTTGTCCGTAACATTCCAAGCATATAGTCCAACTACTTACTTTGTTTTTCACCCTATATTTTTTTTAGTTTCCCTAAAAACATTTTTATTGGCAATGCTTTGAAATGTGATTTACAAAAAAAGTAAAATTTAAAATTCGAACTAGGCTTTTTTGGTGCATAATATAACGCAAAAATACATTTGGTTTATGTTAGTTGTGTTTCTAATTGTTTTTTATTTCACTCACAGAAAGCTCTGTAGTCTTTGCAAAATTATCATTAGCTAAACTTCTTTCCTTCATAGCTTCTGCTATTCCTTGTCTTTTACCGGCCTCTCTTGCAGTATCAAAGGTGTTTTTAAGGTCGCGCAATCTTTTTATTTCATAGTTGTAAGCGTTAACATCCGTAAATTCATAAGAAAGGGCAATTGAAAATAATTCATCCCAAATGGTGTAATCGCAATATCTGGATGAACCCTTTGTAAAAAATAAATCTAATTTTTCGTCTATAGCAGCAATCATAATTTTTCTATTTCAAAATTAGTTAAACCAGTGTATTTCATTATTTTTTCAATAGGTTCATTGTCATATTTCATTATTTTAGCCATTTCTAATTTGCCTTCAAATTTACCTTCTAATTTACCTTCTATAATACCTTCTATTTTACCATCAATTTTACCATCACCATAAGCACTATGAACAGTATTCATGTAATCGCGATATATTTTCAAATTCATTTCATAACGTTCTAGTTCTGCTTGTCCGTATCTAGCAAGTTCTGCTTTTTCAAATGCTTTTGAAAATACTTCATCTGCAAAAATTTCAGGAATTGTTTGGAAATCTTCTAAATGTTTGATAAAGTAAAGCCATTTGTCCAAACGTGTTTTTAGTTCAACTTCGTTTTGTTTAAACTTTGGCATTTCTAAATAAATATAGGTTAGTTTATTATAGAAAGTCTTGCCATTTTGATTCTTTAGTTTGATAGTATGAACCACCTCGTTTTTCTCAAGTTCGTTTTCGTAATCGTCAAAAGTGAAGTCTAAAATACCAACACAATAAACAGCTTTCAGGTTATAGTTCCATTCTCCTTTTTCGGCTTGTTCCCTTATAGGAAATGTAGAATAGAAGACAGTTCTTTCCTTGAAGTAATTTTGCTTTGCTTTTTGAAGTTCTACAATAAATTTTTCGCCATTTTCATTTTCGCAATAAATATCATAAATAGCTTTTCTATCGGCTTCGGTTTGCCCTAACTGTTCAGAGTTTTTAAAAGTAAGGTCAATAATTTTATTTTGTTGAGGTAATAGTGCATTCAAAAAGTCGAGCAAAAGTGGTTTGCTGGCATCTTCCCCAAAAATTTTTTTAAATCCAAAGTCGGTAAATGGGTTAATATATTTTGCCTTCATATTTTAAATAATAAATGATTGGCAAATTTACAAAAATTCTTGCTACTTTTCACAAACTGTTGTTTAACAGTTTTAACCCAAAAAACGTATTAGAAAAACTAATACGAAACATTACTATTTCAAACTAGCGTTTCTTTATATTTTAAAAACTTAGCTCTGCTTTGATTATAAAATTTAAGGAACTGATTTATTGTATATTTAACTCTCAAAAGAATGTTGCATTGCGTATTCTGGGTTAAATTACTCCTTTATGTATAAAAAACGCTGCTAACTTTAATTGGTTAGCAGCGAATTTTATACTGGATTTTTCGGTTTTGATTATTTGAAATTTCTTCAATTAGTTTCCAAACATACCTTTTAGTTTCTTTTTGGCTTCTTCTTCTAATTTGTTTTTAGCTTTATCTGCTTCGGCTTTAGCTTTGGCTTCAGCTTCTTTCTTAATTCTGTCGGCCTCTGCCCTACCTTTGGCTTCTAATTCTTTTTTCTGCTTTTCAATTTCGGCTTTGGCTTGGTCTTCCAATTCTTTTTTCTTTCTATTCACCTCATCAGTCAATTGGTTTTTTAAACTACTGGCTTCGTTTTTAGCAATATCGGCTAAATTAGTACTTACAGTAGGTTTTGTAAATGTTCCACCCATTACCAAACCAATATTGATAATTTCGTTCATTTTTATATTCGTTCCACCTTTTTGATTCAATTGAGCTAATACACCATTAACAGCTGAGTTTGCTGCGCCTAAATCTTTACGAGGTAATGCAACAGTTCCTGTATAATTAATTGTTTGATCTAATCCTGTAGAACCGCTTAAAGCTAAATTTTGACCACCAACTTTTACGTTAAAAGGTTTAGTATAAACTCTTCCACCTTTTACTTCATATTTTACCAACACATTTTTAAAATCTACTTTCTTCCATTCTTCACGTTTAAAAGCATCGGCTACTTTGTTAAATGCTTCAATATTGGTAACAGTTGCATCGTTAATTTGTAGATCGCCTGCTGCATATAACGATTCATAAACTGGCATCATCTTGCTATCTAAATTTGTTGTAAATTTAAAAATATTAGTGCTAAAAAGTCCTTTCATTTTTTCGGCAATTGGTGCAATTTTTTTGATGGTGTTGAACGTTACAAAAGCTTTTTGAATATCTAAATTTTTAATTCCAAATATCATATCAACTGTAGGTTTTTTAGGGTTTGATGTTTCGTAAGTACCATCTAAGCTCATGCTACTTCCCAATAAATTTAAAGCAACTTTGTTAAACAATAATTTTGAATTGGCTACTTTTACTGTTCCAACAAAATTTGTAATATCCATATTGGTGTAAAGCAATTTTTGAATATTACTATTCAAAGTAAAATCAATATTAGATGGTAATTCAATAACAGCCATTCCGTTAGTGTCGGCAGCTGCTGTTGAAGCGGTTGTTAAAGTGTCTTTACTTAAAAACTGATTAGCATCCATCAAATTACTTTTGAAATTTAAGTTTCCAACCAATGTTCCTTTTCCAAAAAAGTAAGGAAAAAAGTTAGCTAAACTACCATTCATTTGCATATCGCTGTTACCAATTTTGGCATCAAAATTACTTAAAGTAACCAACTGAGGATTAAACGACATAGTTGCACTCTTTACATTCATGCCTTGTGGCAATTCTTTTGATTGATATTGAATGGTACTAACCGAAATATTGCCACTTGCATTAAAGTTTTGATAGTTTTTATTTTCAATATCGCTCATTTTTCCTTTGGCAGCAAAATCGGAAACTAACATTCCCGAAAGCTTAGTTCCTTGGGGCATTGGAGCAATTTTTACAATATTGTCTAAATTCAATTTACCTTTTAATTCTGCATCTACAAAAGGATCTTTCATTAAATTTTCGGCCAATAATTTTGCATCAAATGGATCGCCTTGTAATTCAAAATGTAGTTTCGACATATTAATTTTTGTATTGTCTAAATTGCCATCAACATTGGTAACATGGAAATCAATACCCACGTTTTCAACGGGTGCAGGTAATGCAGGATATTTAAACCAACCGTTTTCTACCATTAAATTAAATGCAAAAGCAGGTAATTGTTTTTCGTTATAAATTCCTTTTACAAAACCGTCAAAACCAAGTTTACCTTTCGATTGTAAATCTTTAAACGATGAACTATAAATGGCAGGTATCAATGAAAGAAAATCTTTAAAATCGTTTTTTACAGCCGCGTATTTAATATCCATTCCAATATCTGCGCCATTCATTTCCATATTTCCTTCCATTTTAAATAACAAATCATTCAAACCAAACTCATTGTTTTTGAAAGTATATTTACTGTCTTTTTGATTGGCATCAATTTCGGCTTTTACCGATGCATGCACATTGTTTAAATAACTAATATTAGCCATTGATAACGACAATTTTGCAATATCTAAATCATTTTTCATGGTAAACAAATCTTGTGTAAAATCGCCATTTAAAATATAGTTCATTCCAACTATTTCGCTGCTCATATTTCCTGCTTTATAAATATAACTGATATAGGCATTTTTGATTTCAAATTTCTTCAACATCAAATCAAATTTGGTTGGCTCGCTGGTGGTTACTTCTTTAACTGTATCAGCCGAAGGTTTGGCTATATCCCAATTAGGTTTTCCGTTTTTTAAAATAATAACATGAATTCTTGGCTCATTTAAAAACACATTTCTAATTCTTATTTTTTCGCCATTTACCACACTCATAAAGTCTAACGAAACTTCTACATTTTTAAGTGCCAATAAAGTATCACCTTCAAAATCTTCAATTCCAACTACTTCAATATCTTTCATTGATAAAGTAAAATCGGGGAAAGACGAGAAAATACTCAAGCCAATATCATCACTAAACTTCACTTTTGCGTTTACATTTTTGTTTACTTCTTCGTTTATTAAGGAAATTATTTTTCCTTTAAACACAAACGGAAGCGCAATGGCTGTAAGTATTAATACAGCAATTACAATTAGGCTAATTTTTAAAATTTTCATTACTTTTTATTTATAAATTTCGGATTGCAAAATAAAACCAATCAAGCATATTTTTATTATATATTTCTTGTTTAATTTATTTCATTTTTTGAGCTAAAATGGAATAAACCATTGGCAATTTATTGTTAAAACCTGCAATTCGAAACTTCCCTTTTTCAAATTCTACCACATTGGTAAAACAACTATAAGGCGAATAATCAAATTCATGGAAACTTTTAATTAGCAAGCCATTTAAAATCAAAGCATTCATTACTTCGCTTAAACTATGGTTCCAAGATATCGACTCTCCATTTATTTCTGCATTTCTGTCGGCATAAGTCCCGTTTTCAAATTCTATAATGGGTTCATCTTTGAAATAATTGTATTGAACATATTTAAAATCATTGTCGTACATCCAAACTACAGGATGAAACTCTGCAAAAACAAAATGGCCGTTTGGTTTTAAAAAATGTGCAATAATTCCTGCCCATTTATCCATGTCTGGCAGCCAACCAATTGTTCCATAACTGGTAAAAACAATATCGAATTTTTGGGTTAAATGATTGGGTAAATCATATACATTGCAACAAATAAACTCAATATTAGTATTTGTTTGCTTTGCAATTTCATTGGCTTTTTCAATGGCGTTTTCCGAAAAATCGACACCAGTAACTTTTGCTCCTAACCTTGCTAATGAAATAGAATCTTGACCAAAATGACATTGCAAATGCAAAACAGATTTACCTTCAATATTTTCCAATAAATCTAATTCTATTGAATTCAAAGAAGATGCTCCTTTTAAAAATTCATCCATTTTATAAAAATCAGATACCACATGATGTGATACTTTATTGTCCCAAAGTTTTTTGTTAGCTGCTAAATATTTTTCGGAATTACTCATGGTTATTTTTTTTCGCAATCTAATAATATTGAATACATTTGTGTAACCAGAAATTACTGCTGCCTTTCATGCACAAAAACTCGTTAATATTAATAATGTTAATTATTGCAAAACCTGCTTATTGCATTGGCTATTCAGGTTTGAACGGTGATTTAGAATTATTTTATTTGGGTGTCATCTTGCTGCTATTAGTTTTGTTATTTTCAATAAAAGCAGTAAAATGGATCAAACTAAAAGTGACCAAAAAAAATGAAATTGTTGACTAAAAGGGCTGTTTAGCAAGCTCTAAAATTTCATTTTTTTATCTTTATTGCATCACATAATCTATTAAAATATTTTATTTCCATGCTACATTGGTCAATCAAACAAATACAACTCAATTTAAAATACACTTGGAAAATTTCGCGCAATGCAACCACATTTAAAGTAAATTCTATTATTACTTGTGCCAATGAAACTTATCAAGGTTTGGGTGAAGTAGCACCAAATATTCGTTACAACGAGACTCCAGAATTGATTTTGGAATGCTTCAAAATGTTTATAAATGCGGGTGCTAACCAAATAAAAAGTGCAAATGATTTATCGGTAATTTTGAATCAAATAAATGCACCCAATGCTTTACGTTTTGGAATTGAACAAGCCTATATCCATTTTCTTTGTGCTGAAAAAAATCAAACCATTTATGAGTTTTTGAAAATTGAAAAACCTTTAAAAACACATACTTGCTACACATTACCAATTATGGAACCCGCTGAAATTGTTTCATTTTTCAATGAAAATAATTTAAACCGATTTGCTTATTTAAAAATAAAAATAAGTGTGGATGGCGCTTTAGATGAAATAAAAACACTTTCACAAATTTACCAAAAACCAATTTTAGTAGATGCCAATGAAGCTTGGAAAGATCCAGATGCGTTAATCAATTTTATGGATGATTTAAAAGGTTTGAACATTGCCATGATAGAACAACCCATGCATAGTAGTATGGTGGACGAATATAAATATGTAAAACCAAGAGTTTCCTTGCCGCTAATGGCAGACGAAAGTTTTTGTGCTCATGTTGATTTTACTGAATTGAAACAACAATTTGATGCAGTAAACATGAAACTAATGAAGGCTGGTGGCTATTTGAACGGATTGCGACTGATACATGAAGCCAAGAAAAATGGCATGAAAACAATGGTTGGCTGCATGGTAGAAACTACGCTTGGAATGAGCGGTGCTTATGCATTTACAGGCCTTTGTAACTATGCCGATTTGGATGGTTACATGATTATTGCCGATGAACCTTTTGGATTACTAAATGAAGAAAATGGCGAAGTTTTTTTGGCAAATTAACACTTAAACATTCAATGTGTGTTTTTTAGTAAACTGCTTTATTGAGCTTTACCTTAATTTAAGTCATGTGCTATAAACAACATGCCATCCTACACTTAAATTATGGCATGTGCTATAAACTTCATGCCATCCTACACTTAATTTATGGCATGTGTTATAAACAACATGCCATCCTACACTTAATTTATGTCATGTGCTATAAACAACATGCCATTCTACACTTAAATTATGGCATGTACCAAAAAGCAACTAATTGATTACTTTTTTTATAACATAATCTAATTGGGTTTAGGTTAATAATCAAAGTTTAAAAATTAAAAATCGATTTTATTTTTCAATTACCTCATACATATCCATCCTTCTGTCTTTCCAATTTAACACGGTGCCAGTATTTCTGGCTCTTTCTATGGCTGCTAAATCCAAATCGGCAATAACCACAGTTTCAATGTTTGTGCTTGCTTCACCAGCTACACCATCGGGCGGAAAAGCAAAATCACTTGGCGTATAAATTCCTGATTGAGCGTAATTAATATCCATATTATCAACTGAAGGAATATTTCCAACAGTTCCTGCAGTGGCTACTATCATTTGGTTTTCAATTGCACGTGCTTGCGCACATAATTTTACTCGTAAATGTCCGTGTTTTTCATCGGTACTAAATGGAACAAAAAGTATTTTAGCACCTTTATTACATGCAATTCTAGCCATTTCGGGAAACTCTACATCGTAACATACATTAATAGCCACTTTACCACAATCGGTGTTGAATACTTTTATTTCATTTCCAGGTCTTACTCCCCACCATTTAGCTTCGTTGGAAGTAATATGAATTTTATACTGCTTTTCGTATGTTCCATCACGCTTAAATAAGTAAGAAATATTGTATAAATTATCGTTTTCTACTTGTAAATGAGTTCCTGCTATAATATTTATATTATACTCTAACGCCAATCGAGCAAAAAGTTCAACATAATCCTCGGTATATTCATCTAATTTTCTTATACTGTCTTCCGGACTCATGCTTTTGTATTCATGCAATGAAAGTAATTGAGTGGTAAAAAGCTCGGGGAACAGCGCAAAGTCTGACTTGTAATTACTGGCCACATCGGTAAAGTATTCGCATTGCTGTGCAAATTGTTTAAACGAAGTAATTTTACGCAACTCGTATTGAATACAACAAATGCGCACTTTTTTCATTAATACACTGCGTTCTTTGGTCTCAGCCTGATAATCTAGGTTTACCCATTCTAATAATAGTCCGTACCCTTCGCTTTCTTTGTCTTCGGGTAAATAATCTTTTATAATTCTTTGAATTGTAAAACCATGCGATAATTGAAAAGTAACCACAGGATCTTTTATTTTTTTATCGACTACACGTTTAATATAAGCCCTAATTCCAAACTCTTCAGAGTGTTTATTAAAATTAGGAACCCGCCCTCCTATCAATATTCGCATTAAGTTTTTGACTTCACATAAATTCCTCCGCATTTCATACAAACGTCTTCCGATTTTTAACCCTTGATAATTAGGGTGAACCATTACTTCAATTCCATACAAAGTATCGCCTTCTTCATCGTGGTTGGTAATGTATCCGTTATCACATATTTCTTTCCAAGCATGGTCATCGTCATATTCATCCCAACTTACCATTAAACTGGTTGCAGAGCCTACTATTTTACCTTCAAAAGTTATTATTTGCATCCCTTCGGGAAAAATTTTGTATTGGCTTTCCAACATGTCATATTTCCAGGGTTCATTATCGGGAAAACATATTTTTGATAAAGCTATAATTTCATCAAAATCACCTTTTTCAGCAGTTCTTTCAATTAGTTTTGGTTTTCTACTATTACGTATTTTCATGTATAATTTTTTTATCTAATCATTAGTTTAAGCGAAACAATATTGCTTGCACTTAAAAGACCTTGATTAAAAGCATTGCCAAGGGCATAATCTATTTGTATTTTATTTAACTTTAAGCCAACACCAATGGCTGGAGAAACATTATAAGACGAACTTCCGTCAATATTTTTTATTTTTTGAAAATTGTTAATCCCACCTCTTACAAAAACTACTTTTTTGTATCCTAATTCAGTTGCTAATCTTGGATCTAAATTCAAATATTTACTAGAAACCAAGGTGTTTCTTTGTCCATCGGTATTTACATCAAAATCAATGCTTCCCATAACCGAAAACCAATTTTTTTCAAAAGTATAACTACTCCCTAAAGTTAATTTAGGTAATGTCAACTCTAAATTATTATTAGGCAAAGCATTTCCTGTGCTTAATAATTTTTCTTTATCAGCTTCGCTAAATGTATAGTTCCAAGCATTAAAAGTGGTAGTAACGTCTCGTAAAATAGCTCCAAACCTGAATCTTTTTACTTTATATAAAGCACTTGCATCTAATCCAAAACCCCAAGCATTAGCAAATTCTCCAATTACTCTTCTTATAATTTTTACATTGGCTCCTAATTGCAAATTTTCCACCAACTTTGTTTCAGTGGCATAACTGCCAATAAATGCGTAATCTACTGCCGAAAAACTAGTGATTTTAGTTAAATCTATTTGCCCGTTGCTATTTACTAAATACAAAGTGTTTGGAATATTATCAACTCCAGAGCGAATAATTGAAATAGCAGCTACCGATTTGTCGTTTAACCTAAATGCGCCAGCCAAATAATCATGCGTTAAAATTCCTGCAAACTGGCTATTCCTCATTCCAATCAATTGGAATTTATCTTTCATATCAAGTAAAGCTGCTGGATTGTAATAACCAGCTGTTACATCGTTAACATTGGCTACAACTGTACCTGCCAAACCCAAATTTCGGGCACCTACACCTAAACTTAAAAACTCGTTGCTGTACTTTAATTGAGCATAAGAATATTGAAATACAAATAGTGTTATTATACTAAATCCTATTTTTCTCATTGAATATATTTTACTAATTTTTTTAAAATGTTGTTCTTTACTTAATTCGAATTGTTACTGAAAACTTGCTTTAACTGAGCAATTATTATCAATGGATCGTAAAAATACTGTTGTTCAATTTTATTGATAAATTCTTTCAGAAAAAATTTATCATTTATGCTCATTTCAATTGTTGTGGCATGTTTATAAACCCTTGCGATTGAAAAAACAAAACTATCGTTATATTCATATCCAAACAAGTATTTTACTTCACAAAAATGGTGAAAATTTCGCATAAATTGGTCAATATTCTTGTTTGAAAAGCGTAAAACGAAATCTGCTAATATTTTAGTATCTATTAGTTTTAAATCGTTGTAAAATGAATGACAAGCTAAGGGAAAATGTTTTACTAAAAGCCTATCTATTAACATTTCAAATAAAATATGTGATAAAAACCATTTTCTGTGTAAATGTACCAAAGGTTCAAAATTTTTCAATTCTTCATTTATAACATGAGTAAAATATTTGAAAAATGTAGATGGATGAAATATTTTATCGGCATTTAAATGTGCTATACAACCTAATTGTAACTCTAACTGATGTAAATTCAATTCAAATTGTTGATTTTGAAAACCTTTTGCATAATTTCTTGAAAAATCAGGCAAAAATAATGCAGAATTATAGTAATAATTGCCAGGTTTGTTATCAATATAATAATGAGAAAGGTAGTTCAATGCTTATTTTTTAACAAATAAAGGTTAATTTATCCAAACAAAAAATAACTGATTTTTTGAAATAGCATGTTATAAAATTTACACTGAAAACTTAATATAAAAATGTCCGGATTATAAGTACAGAAGTTTTGTTTTAAAAAATCTATGCGATTCTCAGCAATTAGCAATCATTTTTAAATAATTCGAGTCAAATATTTGTTTTAATAACCATAGATTTTCATCAATTTTATGATTTAAAATTGCACTTTACAATTGTTTATAGTGGAAAATTTATCATTATTCGAAGGCGTATTTTGTTGAATATTGATATAATTATGAGGGATTTATTGTAATAAATGTAAAGTTTTAAACCATATCAAATATAAACAAATGTAAATACTTGACTTTACATTTGTTTTGTCGGATTACATTTGTAAATTCGCAACTTAACAAATGTATTATCTATTTGATTACTAGTATGGATGAACTTAACAAACGTGTATGTGAAATAATGGATCACTTCTGTGGTTCAAAATCAATTTTTGCCAATCAATTAGGTGTAAGTTTACCTATTATTACCCATATTACTAATGGCAGAAACAAGCCTGGAATAGATATTTTGCAAAAAATACTACTTACCTACCCTTCTGTAAATGCTACTTGGCTTATGGTAGGAAAAGGTGAAATGATTACAACCGAAAAAGCAAAGCTAAACATTGATAATGAACTGAATAATATAGCTGAATTGGTTCTAAAACTAAGCACATTTAAAACCAATACTTCTCAAGTTATTAGTTATCACAAACTATTTATGGATGAATTAAGGCATATAAACGAACTAGATAATATTTTGCTGAATACCCAAATTGATTTAGATAAAACTCAACAAAATATCAATGAAGAAATAGCCAATTTGAAATCTAAAGTAAAATAATTGATAACTGATTGTAAATAACTCTTTTTCTGATTTTTGATTTATTATTTTGCCTATAAAATTTTAAACGAAACTACAAATATTTTTTTTCGTAATTATCGTTTTGTATAAATTATTTAAAACAGCAATGAACTTGCATAAATAACATTAATAGACTTTGCTCCTATTTTTCTCGATTTTTTTTTCCCAAAAAATGAATTTCCTCAATTGATTTAAAAATCACTAAAAACTTTTATTTGAAAACAAATGTTAGTTGTATGTTTGCTGTAATTCTAAAATAGACTAAATAAAAATAACATGACTGATAAAACCGAATTTTTGAACGTATATGCCGAACAAACTCCAAATCCTGAAACGATGAAGTTTGTTTTTAATAAAATGATATTACCTGACGAGGCCGAAGATTATCCAACTAAAGAAAAAGCCAAAGCATCGCCTCTAGCAAAAAGTTTGTTTGAATTTAGCTTTGTAAATGGCGTATTTATTATGAATAATTTTGTTACCATTACAAGATCTGTTGGTTCTGAGTGGCACGAAATTATGCCTATTGTAAAGGAGTTTTTAAAAGCTTATGTAGAAGCTGATGAACCTATTAGTTACAAAACTGATAAATCGAGTGTAGAAGGTTCAGATAATATTATCATTGCACAAATTTTAGATGTTTTGGATACATACATAAAACCAGCTGTAGAAAACGATGGCGGTTTGATTTCTTTCAAATCATTTAACGAAGAAACTGGCTTGGTTACAGTTGAACTAAAAGGTTCTTGCAGTGGTTGTCCATCATCAACAGTAACTTTAAAACGTGGAATTGAAGGTTTGCTAACCCGCATGGTTCCTCAAGTTAAAGAGGTTGTTGCCGAAAGTTTATAACAAAAACTAATTACATAAAAAAAGCTGATTCAGGTTTGAATCAGCTTTTTTTATGTGAGTAAATGTTACTCTTCTATCTTTAAAGTAAATTGTTTTTTATCTCGGTCCAATTACTGAACAAGCTGGAAGTTTAAAACAAATTTCTTTTGAACAATTTTCATTTTTGTAATATATACAACAATCTTTTAAGTTTTTACTTGAAGTTGAAAATTTACCTGTAAATAAACTTGTTCCTGGTGGTATCATTACTGGATTTCCAATAATTGATCCACAACTTGTAAAAAAGTCAGCGCTTGAAATTGCAAATCCATTTGGATTGTTAACAGAAATACTAAACTCATAATCATAGCCACCAGAGAAATTTAAACTTTTGCATTTAATTGTCTTTATTCCTTTTATGTCTATACATTTTGACTCAGAACAAGGAGGTAATTCAAAACATATTGGTTCTTTGCACGTATTTATACAACATTTTTTTATTTCATAATTTTCTGTTGATAATATTACAGAATAATTATGAACTCCAGGAGGAATGTTATTAGGAAGGCCAATTATGTTTCCACATGTAGTAGAAATTGTTGCGCTTGATGCAGGGAAAGCATTATGGTTATTGATAGTAATACTGAAATTATAATCATAACCGCCTTTCTCTTTTTTACCTTTACATGATATTTTAACTTCTTTAGGAAACTCCAAACATTTTGACTCAGAACAAGGAGGTAATTCAAAACACAATTTATTTTCACACAAATTATTGATATATCTTATACAACAATTACTTTTTTCTGAGGTAAATGAAATAGGAAAAGTATGTGTTCCAGTTGGAATAGTTAAAGGAAATCCATCTAAAGCAACACAGTTGGACGAAATTGTAGCACTTGATACAGGAATTCCAGGATTTGAAACTGTAATGTATCCTGAGTAATTAAATCCACCAGCTGAATTTTTACCATTACAAGTTAATTTGAAAACTTTTTGTATTTCCAAGCAAGGAGGTGTACACGGAGGTAAGTCAAAACATAGGGAATCCTTACAACCGTTATTTGTATATTTAATACAACAAGAGGTAACTGATTGACTAAAAGTAGAAAAAGTACCAGTAAAATTACTTGATCCTGGAGGTATCATATTGGGAAGCCCATTTATTGAACCACATGAAGATGAAATCCAGGCTTTTGAAATAGGTATTGAAGTGGGATTAGATAAACTAATACTAAAAGAATAATCATATCCACCAGCTGAATTTTTACCTTTACATTCTAAGAAGTTAAGTTTGACTATATCCAAACATGGAGGTGCACAAGCGGGCAAAACAAAACAAATTGAATCCTTGCAAAGGTTATAGTTAAACTTAATACAACAATTTGTATTTATTGTGTTAAAAGAAACATTGTAAGTATTTGTTCCTGATAGTATTGTTGTTGGTAAATTAATTAGATTTTCACAATTAGATGAAATGGTTGAACCAGGTAGTGGACTTCCAGCATTTGTAATTGTTAAAGAACCAGTGTAATTATATCCACCTGCAGCATTTTGGTAATTACAGGTTATATTAGTAAAACTACTTAAATCTAAACAACTAGTTGAACATGCAGGCAAAACAAAACATATTGAATCTTTGCATAGGTTATTATTGTATTTAATGCAACAATTTGAACCCATTGTATTAAAAGAAACATTGTAAGTATATGTTCCAGTTGGAATAGTTGGTGGTAAAGCGATTATAGCACCACAATTAGATGTAATTGTTGAACTAGATAATAGACTTCCAGGATTTGTAATTGTTAAAGAACCCGAGTAATTATATCCACCTGCTGCATTTTGGTAATTACAGGTTATATTAGTAAATGTCTTTATATCTAAACATGGAGGTATACAAGCAGGTAAAGTAAAACATATAGAATCTTTACAAAGGTTATAGTTAAACTTAATACAACAATTTGTATTTATTGTGTTAAAAGAAACATTGTAAGTATGAGTTCCTGTCGGAATTGTTGTTGGTAAATTAATAAGATTTCCGCAAGTAGATGAAATTGTTGAACCAAGTAGTGGACTTCCAGGATTTGTAATTGTTAAAGAACCAGTATAATTATATCCACCTGCAGCATTTTGGTAATTACATGTTATATTAGTAAAACTACTTAAATCTAAACAACTAGTTGAACAACTTGGTAAAACAAAGCAAATTGAATCTTTACAAAGGTTATTGTTATATTTAATACAACAATTTGTACTTGCTGTATTAAATGTAATATTATAAGAATGTGTTCCTGTAGGAATATTAGTTGGCAAACTAGTAATATTTCCGCAAGTAGATGTAATTGTGTTACTTGGAATTGATGTTCCAGTAGGATTTGTAATAGTTAAAGAACCAGTATAATTATATCCACCAACAGCATTTTGGTAATTACAGATTATATTGGTAAATGTTTTTATATCCAAACAACCAGGTATTGAACAAGTAGGCAAAGTAAAACATATTGAATCCTTGCAAAGGTTATTGTTGTATTTAATGCAACAATTTGTACTTGCAGTATTAAATGTAATATTATAAGTATGTGTTCCTGTAGGAATATTAGTTGGCAAACTAGTAATATTTCCGCAAGTAGATGTAATTGTATTACTTGGAATTGATGTTCCAGTTGGATTTGAAATAGTTAACGATCCCGAGTAATTATATCCTCCTGCTGCATTTTGGTAATTACATTTTATTGAATCTATCCCAATAATATTCAAACATTGTGATGGACAATTGGGTGTAGTAATACAAACTGTATCACCATGACAACACCAGCTGTAATTATTTAGATGTTTGTATATAGCAGTTTCAAAGCATAAGTTAGTATTATTATTTATTCCACTTATTATTAATGTTTGCATTGAAGATACAGCATGAGGAAGAAGACTCACATTTGGAAAATTATAAGGAGCCAAAGAAACACCTGACGGTGAAATTGGATTTAATTGAAAACCAGTTGATGTATTGGTAGAGTTATTTTGGATTTGAAAAGTGTATTTAAAAGTTCCATCTGGCAAACATGTTATTTCATCATTAATTATTTGAGCGCAATCATTTATTGCTGGTTTACCTATACAAGGTGTATTTAATGTGTCTGTACATACTACAATCCCATCGTGAATCCATTCAATTAATATTTGTTGTGGGGAAGACTGAAAATTGTTAAAGCAAAGATTTCCAATGTTTGTTGGTGTATTTAAAAGTGGAATTCCATTGCTATTAACTATCTGAACCAAACTATCAGGAAACACAGTTAATGAACCCCAATTACCATTAAAGTTGAAAGTATGGATTGTTGAACCTGTTGTTATACCTGTTAAGTTTATTTGAGAAAAATAATTTGCTGCATAATTATTAGTTAAACTCAAATTGTAACAACAACTATTTGGATCACCTGTAATTGAAGCATCAACTTTATCGCAAATACACGAAGGAGTCGTAACGCAGATAGTATCATAACACCAACAACAACTATCAGGACCTTGGAATCTAATTAAAATACATACTTTAGTGTTTTGTAAAATATTACTTAAGCCAAGGTTAATTGTACTAGAGTTTTGACCAGAAGCTACAATTGGTGAAAGTGTATTTGATCCAACTGATAAAGTAGCTCCTGTTGGAGATATAACAGTATAATAAAGTTTAGATATTGAAAAATTTGAGTTGTTTTTAAATGAATATTCTAATTTGTAATTACTACCATCACAAATGATTGAATCCTTTAAAATAGTAACACAAGGTATTACACAATTTAAAGTAATGGTATCGTTGCAAATAATAGAATCATTTCCTAAAACATCGTTACCTATATAATTTACAACCATGTATTGAGGACTTGTCAAAGAATTTAAACAAAAATTGAAAAAATCATTAAGCTGTGAAGGAAAAACACCACCAAATTTTGTTATTTTAAAATCAGTTGAACCTCCAGAAACCATATAACCAGTTCCATAACCAATACCTTTACTTGGATTTGAAAAAGTACTAGGACTTAAAGGTATAAATTGTATTCTCTTAATACTACTAGTATTTTGGGGCATTGTAATATTTACTTTATAGCAACAATTATTTGCACTGGTTGAAATCGCTACAGCACTTATTGAATCACAAATATTGCTAGTTTCATTATATATAATTGGACAATCTTTAGCACAAAAGTTATCAAAGAAAATTATTTCTGACGCATTAGAATTATAGTCACTAGACAAAACTAGGCCTGTAACATTTTGAATAATATTGTCAAAAGCAGCGCAAGCTTGCAAACCAGAAAGAAGTGTGCCTGAATTATCGAAAACTTCCCAATGACCATAACTATTCGATGGTGTTGCACCATT
>Ga0247839_1003417_pt1 | contig 22034 bp, 23 predicted proteins | sample LaCruzMarch2015__6_FD_192405 | JGI IMG/M metagenome (GOLD analysis project Ga0247839, IMG submission 192405) | Freshwater microbial communities from meromictic Lake La Cruz, Castile-La Mancha, Spain - LaCruzMarch2015_16m | ecosystem: Environmental > Aquatic > Freshwater > Lake | place: Spain... | reverse complement strand
CGCGGCAGCCTGTGTTTCTACGGTCCGCCCGGGACCGGCAAGACCGCCTTTGCCGAGGTCCTGGCCGAGGCCCTGGACCGCGAACTGGTAGCACGTCAGGCGTCGGACCTGATCTCGCCCTATGTGGGAGAGACGGAACAAAACTTGGCGCGGCTGTTCCGTGAGTGCCACCCGGCGCATTCGGTCCTGCTGCTGGACGAGGTCGACAGTTTCCTCAGTGACCGGCGGGCCGCCCGGCACAGTTGGGAGCGGACCCAGGTCAATGAGCTATTGCAGCAGATGGAGCGTTATCCCGGTATCTTCATTGCCGCCACCAATCTGATGGCGGGCATCGATGCGGCGGCCCTGAGGCGGTTCGATTTCAAGCTCAATTTCCGGGCGCTGAACCCGGCGCAACGGCTTGCCCTCTTTGCGCGGGAGGCGCTGAATGACGCCGCCGCGCCGGTGGCGCCCGACTTCGCGCGTTATCTGGAGACGCTGCAGGGACTGACGGCCGGTGACTTCGCCAACGTCTGCCGCCAGCGCACCCTGCTCGGGGAGACCCTGACGCCTGAGCAATTCCTGCGGCGGTTGGCGGCGGAGTGTCGACTGAAGCAGATGGATGGGCGGGAGGCGGCATAGCGGCCGTCGATCATCCCTCCGGCCGTGCCGAAACCGGAAACCAAGCGGAGGTCGAGGCTTGCGCCGGTTCGGTCGGCCGTCGGGCCGACCCCCAAACCGGCCCGGCTGCGCCCACGCCCTGCTGTTATCGTTACGCGGCCCACTCTGACTGCTACACTTAGCCAATCTCTATTAGCTAGGCATCAAGAAGCCCCATGATCCAGGTCAATATCCACGAGGCCAAAACCCAACTGTCCAAGATCATCGACCAGGCATGCCGTGGCGAGGAAGTCGTGATCGCCAAGGCCGGCACACCCGTCGTGCGCCTCACCCCCATCGCGCCTTGCCCCAACCGCCGGCAATTCGGTGCGTTGAGCGGTAAGGCCCGGGTCGACCAGCGTTTCTTTGAGCCTTTGCCGGAGGATGAACTGCGTGCCTGGGAATGAGCCACCTGAGGACAGACCGCCGCCCTTGCTGCTCGACACCCACGCGTTGCTCTGGTGCTTTTTTTGCGTACAGCGGCTTTGGTAGACTTGTGTCCCGATTCGACAAACAGCGACGCTGTTCGTAGAAGCGCCATCCTGGCGCTTCGAAGCGGTTGGAAGCCGCTTCTACGGCAGTAACGATGATCGACGCCGAACCGCCAATGATCAATCTCTTCGACTGAGCGGAACGCAATGCAACTCACTCTGCACATTCCCGACGATCTTGCCGCGGAGCTGCGACCCGGCGAGGGGCGTTTGCCGCGCATCCTGCGCCTTGGTCTGCGCGAGCTTGATGCGCAAGGGGCAACGGGATTCGCGGGACTGGCGGACGTGCTGGAACTTCTTGCCAGCCTGCCCACACCGGAGCAGATCATGGCGCTACGTCCCAGCCAGACCTTGCAAGACCGAATTGACCATCTCCTTGAGCGTAGCCGCGAAGGCGGCCTGTCGGACGAGGAGGAGCAACAATGGCGCCATTACCAGTACATCGAGCATCTGGTCCGTAAATCCAAGATTCGCGCCGTTCAACTCAATCGCCCTGAGCGGATCGAAGAGCGGCGGATGCTGATGCTCTCCGGTTTTTGCTCCGAATCCGCCGACTTATAATCCGTTGGTCATCGTCGTGGTAGCGCCGCACCTCCCCGTTCCGTGCCACCGCTCCAGCGGTGGCACGTATGTGTCAGGCGCTGTGCTCCGTGAGCGCCGACGGCCGAAACGATGATCAAGGTCCGAAGCAGGGTTTCGTCGGCCGTATTGGGGAAAAGCTCTTGGGAAACCAGCGTATTTAGTGCGGCTGATGCCAAATACATCGCCTTCGCCCGTCCTGTACGACAAACAGTGCCGCATCTCTCTGGTCTAATCACGCCACGATCTCACCTATCGCCGGCACGCAAGCGCCAGGCGACCACCAAAGAGGAGACAGCGTGATGAAACGCCGAATTTTTCTGCAAGGCTTGGGGGCCGGTAGCGCCCTCTGCCTGGGCAACGCCTGGGGCCTCAGCGATGGCAAGACCCAGCCCGCGACGGTTCGGCCCTTGGTGCCGGTAATTGGCACTCACGACCAATTTGCTGTTTTTAAAGTGATTGGTATCGGAGGTGGGGGACGCAACGCAATTAATCACATGGTTGAGTCTACGATTGAGGGGGTCGATTTCATCTGCTTTGATACCGACAAGCAGGCACTCAAGGGCGCGCGGGCGAAGACCCTCTTGCAACTCGGTTTAGGCACCACCAAGGGGCTCGGTGCCGGCGCCAATCCTGAGGTGGGTAGACAGGCAGCGCTGGAGGATCGGGAAAGCATCGCGGCGGCATTGGCTGGTGCCGACATGATCTTCATCATCGTCGGCATGGGCGGCGGTACTGGTACCGGGACCGCCCCAGTGGTGGCTGAGGTTGCTAAAGAACTGGGCATTCTCACCGTCGCCGTGGTGACCATGCCGTGCCCCTTCGAGGGAAGTAGGCGGCGGCATATCGCGAAGGATGGCATTGCCGAATTGATCACGCATGTTGGTTCACTGATCACGATTCCGAACAATAAGCGGTTCGCGGATCACGGCAATGATCTGACCCTGCGCGGGGCCTTCAAGGATGTCAACGGTATCCTATGGAACGCCACCCGTAGCATCGTCGAGATTAACTGCCAAGACTTGATCGGCGTCGATTTTGGCGACGTGACGACTGTGCTGTCTGGTATGGGGGTGGCTATGGTTGGCACGGGTACCGCCGTTGGCCCGGAGCGGGCGCGTGAGGCCGCGAAGGCGGCGGTTTATTGCCCTCTGTTCGAGTCTATCGATCTCGCCGCGGCTAAGGGTATGCTGATCACCATCACTGCCGGCCGTAGCATGACGATGAACGAGTTCGACGAGGTCGGTAACACGGTTCGCGACTTTATGGATGATGACGCCCTAGTAGTAATGGGCGTGCGGCTCGACCTGGAGATGAAGGACGAGTTGCGGGTTACCATCGTGGCCACCGGTCTGGATGATCGGCTGATTTCCGCAGTAGGACGCGATGCGATCGAGCGTGAGAAGGCGATACGATGGAACCTGGAAGCACTTTCGACGACAGACAACAGTCTGTCTGATTATCAGGATATTCCCGCCTTCCTGCGCCGCCCGACGGATTGAGGGGGGTGTTTATGCGGGACTATAAATGCTTAGCCAACAATATTCCGTTGGTCCGGATGATGATCGCCACCAAGCCGCACCATGAACATGCCGTTTGAGAATGATTTTGCTCGCGCATCGGACCTGCTCAAACAGGCGGATGCACTGATCGTTGCAGCAGGTGCCGGAATGGGGGTGGATTCCGGGCTTCCGGATGCGGCACGGGGTGTTCGTGTTCACCAGTAACGTGGATGGACACTTCCAGAAGGCCGGTTTCGATGCCAATAGAATTGTGGAGGTGCACGGCTCCATCCACCACGTGCAGTGCCTGTCTCGGTGCCGGGACTCCATTTGGACGGCCGGAGACTTTGAACCTGTCGTGGATTCGCAGGCATGTCAGTTGGTCAACGCCTTACCCACTTGCCCACATTGTGGTAGTCTTGCCAGGCCTAACATCCTGATGTTTGATGATGTCGACTGGGTCGACGAGCGCCAGTTGGAGCAAATGAAGCGACTGCAACACTGGTTGAGGCCAGTGCGGCGCCCGGTGGTCATCGAATTGGGGGCGGGGACTGCGATTGCCACGGTGCGGCACTTCAGTCAGGACGTGATTCATGACTGGGGCGGGAGGCTCGTTCGTATTAACCCGGCCGAATGTCGAGTGTCGGGCGGGCTCGATGTGGGGCTGGGATGCGGGGCGTTGGAGGGCTTGAGAGTGATAGAAAAATATCTAAAGGTTTGATGAAACCAGGCTCGGATGCTCAAATGAGCATTAAAGAAGCAATGCGAGCCCAGCCTTCGTTTATTTTATCTTCTTTTGTTTTCAAACTAACCGGAGCGTTTTCAATGTTGCACGCCATCATCCAAAACAAGACACAGTGTCATCGAAGATATCTTGGTCATCGGGATGACGATGGTCATCGCTTAACCGCGGAAGATGAAATTACCTCAACGGTTTTTGGACCGCTGAATTTTATGGAAGCCGGGCCGGTTCTTCGCTTCTGGCGTTCCGTCTTGAACCAGTCTGGAGTGGTAGATGTATTTCCGGCGACGCCACCGGATAGTTGCAAACTTAGATTGTGGCCAAGTAGGCGAGTTGAGGACTCAGAACGAAGCCGGATAGAGCCTGATGCGCACCTGACATTTTCTTGGCTGGAAGGCGCGCGCATTGACATTCTGGTGGAAGTTAAGTGGCGACATTCGCTATGCCCGGACAATGTTGCAGATCAGCTTCGCCAGCAATGGATCAAATATCTAGATGATGATGCCAGGGGTAACTGCTGGCATATATTTATTGCTCCAGCGATTAGTGAGGGGATTGCTGTTAGCTGTGGTAGCGATGGCAGGTTATGGCGAGGTGGCAAGCTTATCCTTATGAGTTGGGTGCAATTGCGTGATGTTCTATCATCTATCGGCGAAGGGGAAGATGGTCTTTCACGGTGGGCTAAGGATACCGATGGCTTTCTTGAGAAAATTGGCGTCCGCCGCTTCAAGGGTTTTGCCCATTGTTATCTCCAGCAGACTATACCTGAGATCGTGCATCATCAATTCTACAGCCGTTTTAATCATGGCTTTCAAGGGTTTGAGGTAGCGGAAAGAGGCTTGCCTCAATTAGAGTGTCATCACCAGCCATTTTTTCTGGAGTAATAGCGATGTGTGAGCAAGGTAAAAGATTGGCGCAATGTGTGAATGCGATTTCGGCCTATGGTAAAGAAATCGATGTCTTGCGCGAGACGCTCAATAGACTGCTGGTAGACGAAATAGAGAATTGCCCACAATACGCCCGTCACGCCGATGATATATTCGAAAGCTCTCAGCAAGACGCGGCAGAGTGGGTCTATACGGATATCTCGTATTCGATACCGCTGCAGTTTATGATGGGGCCGGCTCCACAGAATCCAGTGAGATATCTCGGCTATCAAATTAGCCTCTGTGGCGATGGAATCTCGTTTTGCGACAATGAGGAGCCGCTGCTGCACGTCTATTTTTGGCGTCACCCTAGCGATTTTGAAGAAAGCTATATGTGTCCTGAGTTATTGGAGGGGTCTACAACCGAACACAATAAACACCTGATTGTTTGGCCAGGGCCGCGTGATGGATTGCGGAACTCCGAATGGACCTTCAGTTTGCGCCTGCTGACACTGGACTCAGGTCAGACTCTGCTTGAACGCGTGGTTAGGCCGGCAATTCGTTTAGCATCACTAGCGGCAGGTGCCGACATCGCCGACGTATTGCCTGACAATCTTCCCGGGCTTCTGGCCTATCCATAGTACATGTGGTAAATGGGCGCAACGCATCCATCGCATAGGCAGGGTCGATGGATGTTGCGCGTCTTATTCGTCATCTACCATCGCAACACCGGATCTTTGCCTTCAGAAATTGCTGGGCCAGGTCTAAAATAATCCTATGCTGACATAATGCTCTTCATCCCGCGGAAACGGGTCTTGCTCTGTCCACCCCTCTTGTTTTAGGTCCGAAACGATATGCTGCCTGGCGACGGGGCCAGCTTCTTCACCAAATAATCTGATCGCCTCTTTTATGCCTGCCTCATGATGCCTGACTCGGCGGTGCCGCATCTTATATTGTTCACTGGCATGAAGTTCGTCTAGCCATAGATGCACTTCATCGTAAGGCTTGCCGAAAAGCGCTATGGATTCACTGCAATGCTCTTTAAATGTTGACATTTTTTCACCCTGGCCTGGGGGGGGCATCGTAGCTTGTAGGCTGTGATAGCGCAACGGGCCTCGATCATGGTCCGGCCACCGTGGCCCATCCCTGGTTCAGGAATTTCTCTCACGGAGACACGGAAACACGGAGAAAGAGAATTCCGGATCTTTGTGTCTCCGTGTCTCCGTGAGAGATTTCTTCGACCCGGCGTCTCTGCGCGGGTTTTGGCTTGCTGCCAACCCCCACTGCGAGATTCCGGGTGCGAATCTGCCTCTGGCCGGAACAATGATCAAGGCCGCGCAACGTATTGCAGACCCTAAGTATTGTTCCGGCCGCCCCTGCATTCTGAACGTCCGCGCGGGCAGCGAGGTTGCCATCCCTGGCCTGGATTCCGGCATCCCGGCCGGAATGACGGCTCGCCGCTGCCAGAAACGATGATTAAGGCCCACTCTCGCGAGACAACCATGATGTTTAAGCTACCCTTGAAGTTGGCCCTGCTCTTGCTGGCCGCCGTCTCCGGCGGCGTACTCTGGCAACAAGGCCAACTTGCCGTGCTCGCGCTGAGCCGCATCGATCCGGTACCGGAAACCCGGGAGATGGTCGCCGCGGGGCACTATGCCGAAGCGGCAGGCTATCTCGATTTCTTCATGGACTACGATTACGTCAGCCAGGACCCCGCCGCGCAGGCCCTGCACGCGCAGATCGAGAAGGAGCGTGGCCGTGTCGCCTATCAAGCGGAGAAGTTGAAAGAAGGCCTCTTCGATGGAACGAGCGACGAGACCATCGGTCAGACCGTCGGGGTCGTGAGTGACTTGTTCGTCATCGGCGATCTTCGTGACCTGACAAAGCAGGCGATCAACTGGGGGCAGGGCGCGGAGGTGGACGAGGTGGTCGCCGCGCTCGCCGGCATCGGTGTGGCGGCCACCACGGCGCAGGTGGTGAGTTCAATGGCTACCGTCGGGACCGGCGGGGCGGCGGCACCGGCGGTGGGGGCGACGACCGCGGTCAAGGGCGGGGTCATCATGCTGAAGGTCGCCAAGAAGCTGGGTAAGTTTCCGCCCTGGCTCGGCAAGGCGGTGCGCGATGGCGCCGCGGCGGTCAAACGTACCGGTAAACTGGATGCGGTGGCCGACCTGTTCGAGAATGTCTATACGTTGGCAAAGACGCGCGGCGGTTTCGAGCTGTTGAGTCATACCACTGATGCGGCATCGCTGCGGCGCATTGCGACATTCGCCGAGACCTTCGGTAACCAGAGCGCAGCGCTGTACCGAATCGGCGGCGACCAGGCGCTGAAGGTCGCGCAGCGTGCCGGAGACCTCGGGGTCGCAACGATCAAACAGGCGGCGACCTTTGGCCAGGGCGGATTGCGGGTATTGGACAAGATGGGCGCCTTACGTTTCACAAAGTTCTCGGCCCGCGCCGGGAAGATCGCCTATAAGGGGAATGCCATCCAACTGCTGGCGCGCCTGCTGATGGATATTCCTCATTGGCTGTTGTATCTATTTGTCGGATTCGGTGCCGCAGTCTGGATTCCTGGGCGCTGGATAATAAGCCTCGGTAAGCTTGTGAGCCGATCATAGGTCGGGAGTCGCCACCGGCTAAAGCCTCGACCTCCAGTCTTGGACGAATCGCCGCTGGCCGGAACGATGATCAAGGCTTGATTCCGCGCTGGCCAGACCCCGGCAGCGTTTCTGTTACGACCCGCAGGCGACTGTTTTTGATCTCGCTGCCGCCTACGGCTTTGGCTTGGCAAAGAATCATCCGTTCGTCGATGGCAATAAGCGCGCGGCCCTGGCGGTTGCGGCGATCTTTCTGGAAATGAACGGATTCAGTCTCGATGCGCCCGAGCCGGAGACGGTCGTGGTGATTGAAAGACTGGCCGCCGGCGATCTCTCCGAGCCAGCACTGGCTAATTGGCTCAGCGATTCATCGGTTCATCGGTTCATAGTGCATGACGAATGACGCCGCGCGGCTGGCCGGAACCACGCCATAGCGAGTGAGCACTGACATCAACCTTGCCTTTACGCAACACGCGGGTCGCATTGCCGGCCTTGACCACGGTTCCGGCCACGGGACATCGTAGGGTGGACAAGCGTAGCGCAGTCCACCAGCGACGGCGCGGGATTCGGTGGACTGCGCTATCGCTTGTCCACCCTACGGCCGGAACGATGATCAAGGCCTCCAAGCCCATGCAGAACGGCCACCTTTACCGTTCAGGCGCCCGCAGTACGCCTGGACTTGATCTCTGCAATGATTTTGTCGGCGGTCATATCATGGAACAGGGACTCTCGCTCAACGGTGTAGTCGCCGCTACCGGCGCGGAATTGATTCAGGAAGCGGATAGTATCGACGACCCCAAGTTCTCCGAGAAGAGCCTGATTAGCCCGCTGGTTGATGTCAGCGATCGGTTGAATGCGTACAGTCATTTGAGAATCTCCGTTATGATGCCCAGGAGCGGTGCCACCTGACACTGAAGATGAGTGCCGGCGCGACTCTTGCCCAGCAATTTGTCATACCGTTTCAACTCTGATCCGCGGTTGCGTCTGAGCCGGTCCCGGCGTGCATCGCGCTGGGTCCGCAAGCGGATGCGGTGATCGATGCCTTGCGCGTCCGGGCCAGGGCGTCCTGGGACGCCGCCAGTCACATGACCGGCTGGGATGTCGACTGTTTCCGCACCGGCCGGGATGATCCGGCGGGGCTCGATCTCTGGATCAAGATGCGCCTGCGTCCCTTCGATTTCATCGCGCTGGTGATCGATGCCACGGACCCCGCGACGCGCGACCAGATACCCGGTTTGACGGACCGCCTGGCCGGACTGGAGGAGGCCGCCCTGCGATTCGCGTTCATCGTCGGTGATGACGGCAACCGCGACGCATCTTGGCGTGCCCCCTTGCACTCAGCCCTGGATGGCGTGTTGAATATTTGCCCTCAGCGGGGATTCCTGCGCGCCGCGGCGATCGCCACCCATGTCGGACGTTGACCGGACTGGGACGCCCCTGGTGGTTGTAGCGGTCGCCCGCCACCGCGGCCAGGTCGAACACCAAACCGAATTGCGGGAAAACTGGCAGCGCGCCGTCTGCCTGACCCGTCAAGACGGTCGGCTGGTGCCGCTCAGCAACCCCGATATCACGAACCGCGCGGACACCGGATACGAACCCGAGCTCAGGTCCGAGAGGCCGAGCCGGATGGCCGCCGCAACCACCCGAGGCACGCCAGCGTCCCCAGGCCCCACAAGGCCGCGGCCAACGGTACGGTGATCTGCGCGGACAAGGGGACGGCGGCCAGCGTCAGGCCAACGCGCGCCGCCGCTCCCAGCGCCAGGCTGCCGAAGAATGCGCCCACGAATAGTCCCTCACGCCCATGCCGACCCGCACCACCAGCCAAACTCAGCCCGGCCAGAAAGACCCCGCCCCAGGCCATGCCCATCAGGGTTTGCAGAACGATCAGCACGAATAGGTTGGGCGCGGCCAGACAAGCGACACAGGCGAACGTCCCCAGCAGCGCCGACAGCGCAATACCTCGCCGTGCCCCGACACGCTCCAAGACGGGCTCCCCGGCACTGACCGCCAGACTGAAACCAATCCACAGCACCGGCATCAACCAGGGCAACAGAGCGGGGTCGGCCAGACCCTTGTAGAGTGGCGCGGAGTTGACGAAGACATGCACTTGGAGCCCTGCCCCCAGCAACAACATTGCGATAAGCAGCCAACCGACGCGTGAGACGGCGGGTCTGGGTACGCTATCGGCAACGCTGTTGGCCGGTTGCTGGCGCGCCTCCCAGGCAGCGAATCCCAAGGTCGCCAGGGCCAGACTCACCCCGGACAGGGTGAATGGCAGGACCGGATCGACGCCCTTGAGCACCGTCCCCAGGTACGGTGCCAGGGCGCTCGCCAGGCCCATGCCCAGCAGCGCGACCGCGGTCGCCTTCCCGGGCTCCTGACTGCGTCGCACGATCAGGGCATAGAGGGGTGCGCGCAGTACCGATGAGCTGAGCACCCAGAGGACGACCAACCCGACGAACAGCGCCGGGGCACCAGCCGTCAGCCACGGCAGCGCGACGAAGGCCAGGCAGGCGATCAGGTTCAAACTCACCACCACGGGTGCCATGCCTCTGAACAGGCGCATGACCCGGTCGGCGTAGAGACCCAGCAGCACATCGGCGCAGGCGAACAGCACCTGGTCTAACAGCAGTAAGCGCAGTGCAAACTCCTTGGGCAGCCCCAGTCGGGCGAGCAAGGGGCCGAGATAGATCGCATAGACCGCCCAAGTCAGCAGGAACAGAAACTGCACCAGACCCAAATAGCTGAGCTGGGGGCGGCCGGCGATTGGTGCATTCATGAGCGCCTCCCGGGCGGTTCGACCCCAAGTGTAACCCCCGAGTCCCGTCCCCGAGTCTCACGAGGGAACAGCGAAGGCCGCTTTCCGGTTAGTGTATGCGTGGTCATCGCTGCCGCCGCCTGATCGCGCAGGGCCAATCGGAGGCACCATCGCCCCATGGTCAGTGCAACCCGCCATCGGTCCGATCGAGCCCGCATCAGTGGGTCACCCGCGAAACCTGACCAAGCCCCAGCCGCCACAGTGCGCGAAGAAGGTCTTGCCTGGCTTCCAGCACCCGCACCAGCGCCTCCTCGACCGACTCGCCCCCATCCCGTCGCCGTTCAGAATCGACTCGGACGAGAGCCTTGCGGCCATCGTCAGGCAAATCCGGTGAAGTCCCACCGGCTGCCCGTTCGCGCCCGCCGACCTGGCGAATGGTGATCATCGCACGGCCCCAGGATCAACACCAGATCGGCGCCGGAGCACGGCGGCGCCACAGACCAGGGCATCCCGGTCCAAAGCCAAGGGCTCGACGTTGATTCTGGACGGCCGCCTGCAAGGCGCCCTCGCACCCACCCCGACGCCGCCGCAGCGCGCCCTGGCCGACATCGAAGGGTGGATCCTCGGGGTCGACTGACGCTCAAGGCCCGCGCAACGGGCTGAGCATCATCAGGCGCGAATCGGAAAAATACAGCGCCTGAGCGATCTGCGCGACCGTAGCCTCCCACAGCGGTCAAGGTCACGGCCGAAACCGTGGCCGAGGATCAGGAACGCCTGAAGCATCAGGAAAGGCCTGCGACCCGCGGCGTCTGGGCCGTGGCTTGCCGGCTCGTCCTTGGCGCTCCTCCGGCTACCAAGTCCCCGCCACCGGGATGTCGGTTGCGACGCCGAAAGCCGCTGTCGTGACGTCCCCGCCGGCCGGCCCCTCCCAGAGGCGGTTGCCGTTTGCATCCAGCCGGAACTTACCGTCGCTCGGGCGCCCAACACCCACGTCGTCCTTGCCGTCGCCGTTCCAGTCGCCAATCACCGGGCGGTCGGTTGACGCCCCAAAGGCACCTGTCAGCGTATCGAGTCCGACCGTCCCGTCCCATCCGCCGTTGCCGTTGGTGTCCAGCATGAACTGCCGGGTGCTCGGGCGCCAGACGCCCACCTCGTCCTTGCCGTCGCCGTTCCAGTCGCCGATCACCGGGCGATCGGTGGACACACCGAAGGCAGGTGTCAGGGTATCGCCTGCGGCAGCCCCGTCCCATTTCCCGTTGCCGTTGGCGTCCAGCATGAACTGACGGGGGCTCGGACGCCAGACGCCCACCTCGGCCCGGCCGTCGCCATTCCAGTCCCCCGCCACCGGCAGGTCGGCCGAAGCGCCAAAGGCGGCTGTCGTCGCATCGCCGCCGGTCGGTCCGTCCCAGACCGCGTTGCCGTTGCCGTCCAGCCGGAACTTGCGGTCGCCCGGACGCCAGACACCCACGTCGTCGCTGCCGTCGCCGTTCCAGTCGCCGATCACCGGACGGTCGGTCGATGCCCCGAAGGCGCCGGTCAGGGTATCGCCGGCGGCCGTCCCGTCCCAGGTACCGTTTCCATTGGCGTCCAACAGGAACTGCCTGGTGGAGGGGCGCCAGACTCCGACCGCCCCTGTGACGCTGCCTTGCCCCTCGAAGGCACCGATGTCGATGCGCCCGTTGACTACGCGGTCGAAGCCCGCCCCGCGTTGGTCCGATACAGGGGGTGTTACCACGCAATACGCTGGATCAGGCCAACCGTCGCAGCCGGGGGGTTGCTGAGACTCCGGGTCGCCCCGATCAATCGCCGGGCTGCCCGTTAGCAGGGCATGGGTGAAGGTGGACCCGCCGTTATCCTGGAGGGGTCCGAGCAGGGGGTCCAAACCGAAGAGGTTGGAGCCCGGAACCGATTCGACCGCATAGGCGTCCCCCAGATCGCCAATCAGCGAATAGTGTAATGCCGCAGGCAATATAATGCCCTCCTCGGACGCCAGGCCGCTCTTGATATCCGGATTGATCGAGGCTTGGTTACCCGCAATGATTGAGTTGCGGATCATCGTCGGCTCGTAATACGCGTCATATTGCCACTCCTCGTTTTGAAAAGTCTTGAAAACCCCGCCACCGACTTGCGCACTATTTCCAGTAATCACACTGTTTACGATGATCGTACTGCCGGTCCGTTGGTAAATTCCGCCGCCGTTGATCTGGCCTTCATTTCCGGAAATCGTGCTATTGACGACTTGAACCGTCGCGATCCCCATAGTCGAATCCTGGCAGCTAAACGCGCGTGCGCGAATGCCGCCACCCATATTGCCCGATACGGTACTGTCGGTAAGCGATAGTTTCGCATCGATCCCAGCGCCGACATTCCCGGAGACGGTGGATCTCGCGACGGAGAGAGAACCTTGAGCTAAGACGCCCACTCCTCCATTATCAATGACCTGCGTGTCGCTCACGTCGACGCGCGCACCCCAGCAACCCGGCTGCCTTATTCCTCCTCCGCCGTTTTGCGCAACGACACTGCGTTCGACTGAGAGCGGGGCTGCAGCGCCACGATATCCTGTGCCGGTGCGAATTCCGATGCCCCCGTTATCGGTGATTACGCTGTCTGTTATAACAATGTTGCCATAAAGATCGGTACCGTTTCCGGAATTACCGGAAATCCGAACGCTTTGCAGGCGGACGTCGCCGGACGAATAAGACCAATAGGTGGAGGTTTCAATTCCAACCTCTGTGGTTCCAGTGATGATACTGTCTTCAATCACGGCGGACCCGTAGTAGCCACTGAACCTTAGAGAAATCGCGCGACCGGCGTGTTGTAAGGTAACCCCCGATACCGCGAAAGATGAATCGTCACCGATCACAGCGATGAGAATCGCGTCATGCCCGTTACCGTCGATCACGAGCTTTTCTTTTCCTGGGCCGACAATGGACAGGCTATCGTACGTTGTCTTCTCCAGCGGTCCGGAGGTAAGGACGATGCTCCCGCTGACGGATGAGGCAAAGACGATCTGGTCAGGGCCAGGATGGGCGTCCGACGCGATGAGGGCCTGACGCAGGCTGCCGGAGCCCGCATCCGTGGTGTTGTAAACCGTATAAGTCGCAGCGTACAACGGCGCGACGGCGACCAGGGCGGCACCCAAACCCAGCGCACAGGCGAGCGGGGTAGGTCTCGGTTGCAGGCAATCGGTAACCGCCTTCGCCAGCCTCTGTTGACGGAGCGGTTCGAAGCAACGGGACTCACCAGCGTTGTCGGACATGCGTTTCATGGCACTCTCCTTTCCTACCCAAATTGTTGACGACAATGCCTTTACCGGGCGGTGCTTCGACTCTCGAATCCAGAGCAGTGTCCGCTGATCTCTAAAGGCCGCGCGCGCCGCCCTGCGATGACTAAACAATGACCGCATTTATAATAGTACATATCAAAAAGCGTGACGTCCGTCACGGTTTCGGCAACTGCCGATCCACGAAGGACGCTCGGCGGTGTCCCCCGGTCGGGGTACCCGCATTGGGACAAAAATCGCCTAATATCCCATCAATTCCGCCAGCGTCTGCCACCGCTCGACCGCCGCACCAGGGCTAGGCCCAAGCAGGGCCAGGATCAGCCCGGCGGGTGACGCCGACACCCGCCGTTCAATCCAGTTGCGGGCCGCGCGCGGGTCGTCGATGACGGCCGCGGGGACCGTCCAGGCCATACCCCTGATCGAGGACTGGTCCATGCCCGGCCCGGCGCGCGGGTCCAGGATCGACCGAGGTGCGAGGTCAAGCACCTGTTCGGCACCCGGCGGTGGCCCGATCAGGCCGCCAAAGCGTTCCCCCAGCGCCGCGGCGACCGGCGCGGCCAGGGCGAAGGGCAAACCGGGCTCGGCCTCCAGATAGAACCGGAAGCGGCTGGGGGTGTCGCGCGCCCAGTCGCGGGCATCGGCGCCGCCCGCCGCACGCCAGCGCGCGGCCGGGACCGCGACCGCCCGGCAAACATTGGCGAAGTACGCAAGCCGCCACTCCGGCGGTAGATCTTCCGGATAAAATGGGTCGTCGTCCGACCGGGGGTCCCAACCAGAGCGCACGGGAAGCAAGGGCATGTTGGCAGTGGTTAGTGGTTAAACCGCGTCCAGCGCGGAATGCGTAGTTTTCATGGTGTGTTCGGCCTTGGAGATTTCACCGACCTCGGTGGAGACGCGGCTTAATATTTATACTTTTTTGCGACTGTAAACCGCGCCAACTCCGGCAATCGTCGAGTCTGCCCGGGCCGATCGCATCCAAGAACATCGCATACCGCGCTGGGCGCGGTTTAGTGTATGGTTACATGGCCCATCGGCGGCAAGACAGCCGTCGGTGTCAAACCACACGCGAATTCCATGACTGAACCACGCAGACTCGGCACCCGCAAGCACATCCTGGCCCCCGGTCAGGAGGCGCGCATCCGCGACCTGGGCCGTGCAGTAATCGAGACCGAGGCCGCCGCGGTCGCGGCCTTGGGCGCGCGACTGGATGGCGGATTCGTTGACGCCTGTCGCTTCCTGCTGGCTTGCGAGGGGCGGATCGTCGTGCTGGGCATGGGGAAATCAGGGCATATCGGCGGCAAGATCGCCGCGACCCTGGCCAGCACCGGCAGTCCGGCCTTTTTCGTGCACCCCGGCGAGGCCAGTCATGGCGATCTGGGGATGATCACACCGCGCGACGTGGTACTGGCGCTCTCCAACTCCGGCGAGACCGCGGAATTGCTGACCATTCTGCCGCTCATCAAGCGCTTGAGCGTACCGCTGATCACCATGACCGGGCGTGCCGAGTCGACGCTGGCGCGCGAGGCGGATGTCAACCTGGACGTCAGCGTCACCCGCGAGGCCTGCCCGCTGGGCCTGGCACCCACCTCCAGCACCACCGCCACCCTGGCGATGGGCGACGCCCTGGCGATTGCCTTGCTGGAGAGCCGCGGCTTCACCGCCGACGATTTTGCCCGCTCGCACCCTGCCGGCACCCTGGGACGGCGCCTGCTGCTGCATGTCGAGGATATCATGCACCACGGCGAGCAGGTGCCGCGGGTCCCGCTGGGAACCGCGCTGCTCGCCACCCTGGAAGAAATGTCACGCGCCGGGCTGGGCATGACCGCGGTGGTCGACCCCCAGGGCCGGCTGGCCGGCATCTTCACCGACGGCGACCTGCGCCGCGCCCTCGACCGCGGGATCGATGTCCGTCGCACCCTGGTCGACACGGTGATGACGGCCGGCTGTGTCACCGTCGCCGCCGCGGACTTGGCCGCCGAAGCCCTGCGGCTGATGGAGGCGAAATCAATCAACGCGCTGCTGGTGGTCGACGACGAAGGCTGTCCGACCGGGGCGCTCAACATGCATGACCTGCTGCGCGCCGGCGTAGTCTGAGAGGAACCGTGAGCAAACAAGCCATTCGCAAGCGGGCCGCCCGCATCCGCCTGGTGATCCTCGACATCGACGGGGTCTTGACCGACGGCAGCCTGTTCCTGGGTGACGATGGCCAGGAATTCAAAGCGTTCAACGCCCGTGACGGTCATGGTATGGTGTTGCTGCAGGAGACCGGCGTGCGCCTGGCGGTGATCAGCGGGCGCAACTCGAACCTGGTGCGCATCCGCATGGAACACCTGGGTGTCGCCCATGTCTATCAGGGGTGCCGTGACAAAGTGCCGGCCTACGATGAGCTGAAACAGATCCTGGAACTGCCCGACGACGCCTGCGCCTACGTCGGCGACGATGTGATCGACCTGCCGGTCATGCGCCGGGTCGGTCTGGCGATCGCCGTGGGCGATGCCCATCCGCTGGTCCGGCAGCATGCCCACTGGTGTACCGGAGCACCCGGCGGACGGGGCGCCGTGCGCGAGGTGTGTGAATTGATCATGGATGCCCAGGGAACCTGGGATACCATGGTCGAGCCCCCCCGCTGACATTCCCCGTTACGGTTGGACGGCAGGCGTGTGGACAACCAGACAAGGCCGGCTCGCGGTGGTGTTCGCCGTGCTCGGCGGGGCGGGCTGGTGGCTGTCGCGGAGCCTGGTCGAGGAGCCGCCGCCGCGCCCGCGCGACCGTGCACCAAACTATGTCGTTTCCGACTTTCGCGCCATCGAGACCGATCCGACCGGCCGACCGACACGGCGCCTGGTCGCCGCACAACTGCGACAGTTCGTTCCCGAAGACCTGTCCGAACTCGACGTGCCGGCGCTGACCTTGTTTGAACCCGACGGCGCCCCGCCCTGGGAAATCAGGGCCAAACGCGGCCTGCTGTTATCCGGCGGGGACGAGGTGCGCCTGAGCGACACGGTCACCGTCGAACGGGCCGGCACCGCCTTGTCCCGTTCCATCCGGCTCGCCACCTCCGAACTGACTCTGTGGCCCAAACGGGACTATGCCCAAGGAGACCAACCCGTGAGAATCGAGAGTGATCGCGACTGGCTGACAGCGAATGGTGTGCGACTGTGGTATGCACGACCCGCACGCGCCGAGTACCCCGGCCGCGTGCACATCTCCATCGCTCCCGCCCAAAGCGCGGCCGTCCCATGAACCTTCGGCCGCCGCGCGCCCTGACCAGCCGCGTCCTCGCCGTCGGCATGGCACTGAGCCTTGGGTTCATCATCCAGCGGGCCGCCGCACTCACCGGCGACGACCAACAACCGATGTTGATCGAGGCCGATACGGTCGAGGTCGACGAGGCCAAGGGCACCAGTCTCTATGTCGGCCGGGTCCAGGTCGACCAGGGCACGATGCGCCTGCTCGCCGATCAGGTCACGGTGCACCACCGCAGCGATCGCCGCATCAAGTTCATCATCGCGCGCGGCAACCCGGCAGCGTACAAACAGCAGATGGACGGCGACCAGGGCGAGGTGCAGGCCTTCGCCAAGCGCATGGATTACGACGCCGAGCGGGATGAACTGGTCCTGACCGACGAAGCGCTGCTGATTCAGGGCACGGACCGCATCACCAGCGATCGGATCGTCTACGATCGGGCCAAAGCGCGAATGCAGGCCGGCGGCAGCGGCCGGGTCAAGATCACCTTTACTCCAGACGCCAAGAACGGCGCCCCGGCCAACGGCGGCACTCCGCCCAAGCCCCCGGTCACGCCGCCGCGCACCCCCGCGAGTCGCCCTTGACCACCCTGCGCGCCACCCAACTGAAAAAGCGCTACCGCAGCCGGCAGGTGCTCCATGACGTAAGCGTTGAGGTCGACGCCGGCGAGGTCGTTGGTCTGCTCGGCCCGAACGGCGCCGGCAAGACCACCTGCTTCTATCTGATCGTCGGGCTGATCGCAAGCGACCATGGCCGCATCGAACTGAACGGACGCGACCTCACCTTGCAGCCGATGCATACTCGGGCGCGCGCCGGGCTGAGCTACCTGGCTCAGGAGGCATCGGTCTTCCGCAAACTGACGGCGCGCGAGAACATTCTGGCGATCCTGGAGACCCGGCGTGACCTGAGTCGTAGCGCGCAGCGGCAACGCTGTGATCAACTGCTCGAAGAACTGGGCATCGCCCACGTCGAGGCCTCGTTGGCGCTGAGTCTGTCCGGCGGGGAGCGACGGCGCTTGGAAATTGCCCGCGCCCTGGCCGTGGACCCGGTCGTGATGCTGCTCGACGAACCCTTTGCGGGCATCGATCCGATCGCCGTCGGCGACATCCAGGCCATCGTCGCGCACCTGCGCGAGCGGCAGATCGGGGTCCTCATCACCGACCACAACGTTCGCGAGACCCTGGACATCTGCGACCGTGGCTACATCATCAACGCCGGCACCGTGATCGCCGCCGGCACACCGACGGAGTTGCTCGCCGATCAACAGGTTCGGGAGGTCTATCTTGGAACCGACTTCTCAATGTGACGCCACAGATGACCATACGCATTCCGCCACGCGCCGCGGTAGGCTAGAATCAAGGAAGGCACCGTTATTGCTTTCATGAACCGGATCACACGCCCATTAACGCATCCATGAAGCAGTCCATCCAGCTTCGACTAGGTCAGCACCTGTCGATGACGCCGCAGTTGCAGCAGGCCATCAAGCTGCTGCAACTGTCCAGTCTGGAACTCCAGCAGGAAATCCAGGAGGCGCTGGATACCAACTTCATGCTCGAAGAGGGCGAGGAGTCCGAGCGCTTCCAGGCCGCTGACGCGGCCGACATCCGCCTGCCCCAGGATCAGACGCCGGAACCCCCGACCGCTACGGTCCAGGAGCAGACGGTAGAGCGGGAGATTCAGGTCGAATCCCAGGAAATGCCGGACGAACTGCCGGTCGACACCCAGTGGGATGACGTCTACGAAAACTATCTGCCGACCAGCAGCCAGGGCGGCGGCGACGATGATTTCGATCCCTTTTCCCAACAGAGCCGCCCGGAGACCCTGCACGACCACTTGCTCTGGCAGCTCAACCTGACCAAACTCAGTGAACGGGACCATGCGATCGCCCAGGCCGTGGTCGACGCCATCGACGCGAACGGCTACCTGCGCACCGATGTGGATGAATTGCTGACCACGGTCGGCGACCCGGACATCTCCCCGGAGGAGGTGACCACGGTGATCCATCGCGTCCAATCGTTCGATCCCCCGGGGGTGGGTGCCCGTGACCTGCGCGAGTGTCTGCTGATCCAACTGAGCCAGTTGCCGGATTGCGCGCCGGCGCGCGACCTGGCGATCGCCATCTGCACCCGCGGCTTCGACTACCTGCCGCGCAACGACGTGGCCGCCCTGGCGCGCCTGCTGCAGACCACGGAAGACGCCATCCTGGGCGCCCTGGAGATGATCCGTCACCTCAACCCGCGGCCCGGTACCCTGATCGCGGAGGTCCCGGCGGAGTATGTGGTCCCCGACGTCCTGGTGCGGCGCACCGAGGGTGCCTGGCACGTCGAGCTGAATCCGGAAACTACGCCTAAACTAAGAGTGAACGCCGATTATGCGCGCCTGATCCGGCGCGGCGACCAGAGTGCCGACAGCATCGCCTTGAAAAGTCATCTACAAGAAGCCCGGTGGTTCATCAAGAGCCTGTCGAGCCGCAACGACACGGTGCTGCGGGTCGCCTCCAAGATCGTCGAGCTCCAGCAGGAGTTCCTCGAACAGGGCGAGGTCGCCATGAAGCCGTTGATCCTGCGAGACATCTCCGAAGCGCTCGAACTGCATGAATCGACCGTCTCGCGGGTGACCACGCAAAAATATATGCACACCCCGCGCGGTACCTTCGAGTTCAAATTCTTCTTCTCGTCGCACGTGAACACCGCGTCTGGAGGCGAGTGTTCGTCCACGGCAATTCGTGCCCTGATCCGTAAGATGATCACCGGCGAATCGGCCAGGAGGCCGCTGAGTGACAGCAAGATCGCAGACGAATTGGCTGATCAGGGCATCAATGTCGCCCGACGCACGGTCGCCAAGTACCGCGAGGCCCTGGGGATACCCCCCTCGAACGAACGCAAACGCCTGGCTTGACAGGCTGTTTGAAACCTAAGGAGCAAACTATGCAAATCAACCTGACGGGTCACCACATCGACGTTACCGAAGCCCTCAAAGGCTACGTCGATAACAAGTTCGAGCGACTCGCTCGCCACTTCGACCACGTCATCAACGCTCACGTGATTCTGAGCGTGGAAAAGCTGGCCCAGAAGGCCGAGGCGACCCTGCATGTCAACGGCGGCAAGCTGTTTGCCGACTCCGTGCATGAGGACATGTATGCCGCGATCGACACTCTGATCGACAAGCTGGACCGTCAAATCCTTCGCCATAAAGAGAAAAAGGCGAACCACCGGCCGGTAGCGGCCACCGGCGCCAAGAGCGGCGAGTCCGAGTAGCGCGCCGCCCGCAGCCACGGGCCGACCGGTACCCCCGACCGAGCAAACACCTTGAACGGTCTCGTTCAAGGTGTTTTCATTGAGACAGGAGCGGATCCGAGCTACTGTGAGGCTCCCGCGCCGTCCGGATGGCCTAGAGGAAACAACCGACATGACCCCCAATGACCAGCCCGGTGCAACCTTGCGCACCACCCCCTCGACACCGCCTCGCACCACGCGCGGGGGACGCTGACCCATGTTCCGGCCCGACTTCATCACCGAGCAGCGGCTTGGCTGTCGCCTCGTCATTGCGAGCAAGAAGCGCCTGCTCGAAACCCTGGCAGGCCTCCTGGCCGCCGACCATCCGCGGCTGGACGCGGACCTGGTCTTCGACTGCCTCCTGGAGCGTGAGCGACTCGGCAGTACCGGCCTCGGCCACGGCATTGCGCTGCCGCACGCCCGCGTCAAAGAGGTGACGCAATCCATCGGGGCCTTCGTCTCGCTCAGTCAGGGGGTGGACTATGATGCCATCGACGGCGAGCCGGTCGACCTGGCTTTCGCTTTACTCGTGCCCGAGGCGGCCACCGACGAGCACCTGCAACTCCTGGCCCAACTGGCGGGGCACTTCAACGACCCCCAGGTCCGCAAGCGACTGCGCGAGGCCGACTCGCCGAGCGCCATCCTCCACGTGTTCAGCGCCCACTAGCTCAGCACGGACACCGACCCATGGCCGACAGTCTCCAGTCACTGATCCGACTCACCTGGCCGCGCGCCCGGCTGAACTGGCTGACCCCCGAACCAGCGACGCCCCACTCCTTGCGGGGGACTTGTCCGGAAACGGCCAGACAGGCGTTGATCGGATCGTTGAATTGCATCCACCCCAACCGACTCCAGGTCATCGGCCGCGCGGAATTGGTCTACCTGGCGGGTCTTGGTCCAACCGCGTTCAGGGAGACCGTCGAAAAACTCTTCAGCGAGCGGCCGGCGGCGGTGATCTTTGCCGACGGCATCGAACCCGCGGCCACCTTTTGGGAATGGGCCGAGCGCACCCAAACCCCGCTGGTCGGATCGCCCGTCACCGACGATGACTTGATCAATCAACTGCGCTACTACCTCACCCATGCCTTGGCGGAACGCACCATCGTCCACGGTGTCTTCATCGAGGTGCTGGGCATGGGGGTCCTGCTGGTCGGAGACCCGGCGGTCGGCAAGAGCGAACTGGCACTGGACCTGATCACCCGCGGGCACCGCCTGATCGCTGACGACGCCCCCCAGTTCGCGCGGATCGCCCCGGAGAAGCTGGAGGGCTCCTGCCCGGAGCCGCTGATCGATTTTCTCGAGGTGCGGGGTTTGGGCATTCTCAACATCCGCGCCATGTTCGGCGAGGGCGCGGTCGTCCGCCGCAAGACGCTCAACCTGATCATCGACCTGAAACCGCTCGACCAGACCCAACTCGACCGCATCGACCGACTCGCCGGGAGTCTGTCCGCCACCAACATCCTGGGCGTGGCCGTACCGCGTATCACCATGCCGGTCGCCCCTGGGCGTAATCTTGCGATCATTGTGGAGGCGGCTGTCCGCCATCAGATCCTGCGGATCCGCGGCTACGATGCCGGTGTAGACTTCATTGACCGGCAGACGCGCGCGATCAGCAACGATCACCCCGACCCGCCGAGCTCCAGGCCCGGTGCGGCGGCAGAACCCGCGGCCGCGGCCGGCAAACCCGACGGACACGCGTGTTCGGGCACCTGACATCATCCCGCAACCCATCGACCCACGGACCTCGCCATGAGACTCGTCATCGTCAGCGGATTGTCCGGCTCCGGCAAGAGTGTGGCGTTGCGCACGCTCGAGGACCTGGGATTCTATTGCATCGACAACCTGCCGCTGTTCCTGCTCAAGGACCTCGCGCTGGGCCTGAAAGACGCCGGCAGTGAGGCGTTCACAGACACGGCCGTCGGCGTCGATGCCCGCAGCAACCCAGGCGAACTCAAGAACCTGCCAGGTCTGATCGAGTCCGCCCAGGAGCGCGGCGTGGCCTGCCAGGTGGTCTTCCTCGACGCGCACACCGATACCCTGATCCGCCGCTTCAGCG
>Ga0247839_1003412_pt1 | contig 22078 bp, 18 predicted proteins | sample LaCruzMarch2015__6_FD_192405 | JGI IMG/M metagenome (GOLD analysis project Ga0247839, IMG submission 192405) | Freshwater microbial communities from meromictic Lake La Cruz, Castile-La Mancha, Spain - LaCruzMarch2015_16m | ecosystem: Environmental > Aquatic > Freshwater > Lake | place: Spain... | reverse complement strand
GGACAGGAAAAAAATTACAATTAATAAATAAGCCATGCTTTTTGTATTCTCTAATAAAAATAAAAAAATTAAGATATGATATTCAATTTATAAGTTTTTTGTTAATAACTTTCCAAATGACAAAGTCCATTCTCCACGATTTAACAATTTTAAAAACTTTATCAAATAGTGATAAGTTTAACGTGTATTCATCAAATATTCACCTAGATTATCATCGTGTACTTATGTTGTTTTACCATGTGGTAATATTTTAAATTCCATGTAAATATAAGCTATATGTATGATTTTGGATAAAAACCTTTTTGATCATAAAGATGTTAAAACTGTGAATAATTTTTATATTAAAGAAAATAGGAGCTAAATAAAATTATTATTCGTCATATTATAGAGATTATAATTAATCCTTTTTTTATCTGCTTAATGTTATTTTTTATTTTTTTAGTACTACTTTGCCAGCATAATAACGCCCAATTTATCAGAAATGGTTTTATACTAACATTTATTTTATTATTAATATGTAGTACTGGATGGTTGCCAAGGCATTTATCTCAATATCTTGAAGGTCAATATCCAATAATAAAAAAGGCTGATCATCACATTAAATGGATTGTTATATTGAGTGGAGGGCAAGCTGAATTTCCTAACACTCCACCGAATTCAATATTAAATTCTGTGAGTATAGATCGCTTAGTAGAAGGAGTTAGATTATATAGGCAAATTCCTAATGCCAAATTAGTGTTATCTGGTGGAAGCAGTGATGCTAAAATTTCAGAGGCAGTTAATTTAGCACAAGTGGCTTTGTGGTTTGACATTCCCAAAGAGTACATAACACTTGAAACAAAATCAGTAAATACCGCAGATGAAGCTAAAGAGTTAAAATCTATAATAGGAAAAGAACCATTTTATCTTGTCACCTCAGCAATTCACATGCCAAGAGCAATGGCACTTTGTAAAGCACAAGGATTGGAGCCAATTGCCGCCCCTACTGACTTTAGCTCTTGCTGGAACAAGAAAAGCTTAAATCTAATGTTATTACCTAGCCCTTATAATATATATTATTTAAGCGTTGCAATGCATGAGATATTAGGATTGATTGTGGCAAAATTACAATAGCGGCTGTTGACCACTACGTTGCAAGCTATATCATTAACAACAAGTTAATTTTATCTTGGCAAGCTAACTAAATTCCGAGCCACGACCGTTAGGGAGTGGATATTTTAAGATTCCACTCCCTGACGGTCGTGGCTCGGATTGAACCGAATTCTTCAGACAATACAACAAAATTTAGAAGATCTCTATAAATACAGCTGACAAACCGCGTCAACCTGAAACTTAGATAATTTGCTCAAATTAACAATCAATAGACTCTTATAATTATCAACTTTTATCTTTCATCATAATAAACAACGACTCATCCATTGAAAGATTTGGTTGCCAACTTAATAACTTACGAGCTTTAGTAATATCAACCTGCATTGAACCACAGAGGCGTTGAATAGCATCTTGTTTTTTAGTTAAATAACCAAGCATTTTCAAAAACCATTGAGGCAGAGAAAATAAATATATTGGGCAATTCATAGACTTGGCTGTTTTGCTTAATAACTCGCCAATTGAAACATCTTCTCCATCACTAACTAAAAAAATTTGATTTTCAGCCATAGGATTTTTAACACAGCATCTAATAAAATCGACTAAATTATATACTGAAATAAAAGAGCGCTTATTATTAATTGATCTTAATGGCAATGGGATTCTTTTTTTAACAATTTTAATCAAACTTTCAAAATTACCTTTAACTCCTAGTCCATAAGTTAAAGGAGGACGAATAATTACATAAGACATATTCGTATTTTCACATGTTAATTTAACTAAATCCTCCGCTTCAGATTTTGAAGAAGCGTATAACGTATTTGGATTTAATTTATCATTCTCAGTAAATGGCGTGTCTTTGTTTGTCTCAAAACCATTTACAGTAATAGAACTTAGAAAAATAAATTTTTTAACTCCGGCCTTGACTGCATATTTAGCTAAATTAACTGTACTTCGAACATTAATAGATTGGTACTTATCCTTCATTTCAGCACTTGGTTTATCAAAAACGTGTGCTATACCTGCCAAATGAATAACAATATCGCAATCACGAATAATTTCAGTCCAGTCCGTATTTTCATATATAGTTTCTGCGTAAATTTTAACGTTTGAATCATTAAAATCAACCATATTTCTACCAACCAAACCTCTTACTGAAAACTCATTTGAACCAATTAAAGAATTAATTAAATGCTTGCCAATAAAACCACTAGCGCCTGTTATTAATACCGTTAAACGCTTTTCTTCCATAGTAGTCATTAGATAGATTCCAATAATTTGCTATATTCATTAACAACCAATTCCGAAAAATGCTTAGAATCAAATTCTTTTAGCGCTCTATTTTTTGCATTTTCACCCAATGTTTTTCTTAAAAGTTTGTCTTCTAAAATAGACACTAATAATTCGGTCAACTGTTCAACATTTTTAGGTTCAACCAAAACACCCGTCACCCCATCAATAATAGCATCAGTTAACCCATATATACGCGAACCTATGGTTGGAACCCCCATAGCCCCTGCTTCAATAACTACTGTCCCAAACCCTTCGCGATAACTTGGCAAACAAAGCACATCTGCAATCGCAATATATTGCTCTGGTTTATTGGTATACCCTGTAAAAATTATTTTTTCTAAAGATGATGACTTGGCATGAGCACGAATAGACGCTTCAATTTTATTCTCAAAATCACCCACAACTAACAAGGCTTTATTTTCTATATGCTTAATATTTTTAAAAGCCGAAATCAACTCGAATACACCTTTTTCCTCAGTAATTCTACCTAAAAAAAGAATAATATTAGTTTCTTCATTTAAACCAAGCGATAATCGCAAAGCAGATTTATCTGCAGATGAAAAATTGTCTTCTGAAAACCTAGTAAGATCTATTCCTGCAAGAGAGCCGTTCCCTAAGACTAAAATTTTATCAGAAGAACAAATATTATTTTGAATTAAGATATCTTGTTGACTAAAACTATCTGTATAGCAACGAGTATTTAAAAGACCAATTATGCGATCACAAAATTTTAAAAGCTTTCGCTTAAAACCTTGCATAGTAATCCAAGGCTGGCCAGTAAAGGTATGTAACCTTATGGGAACACCAGCTAATTTAGCTGCAATTGCGCATAATAAACCGGCCTTAGGTGTAATCGAATGAACAATATCAAATTTATTAGACCTAAAAAAACACCACAAACTAAATAAACTAATTAAATCATCTAATAAATTAATTTCTCGTCGTATCGTAATTGCTTTATAAGTAGCGTAATTAAGACTTGAAAATGAGCTACTTAACTCATCTTGAGATGATATAATAGTAACCTTACTACCAGCTTTATTAATCGCATCCAACTGCGGACAAAGCTGAGTCAAAGTTAAAAATGTAGTTGTTGCAACTCTAGCAACTTTTTTACCTTTTAGAACTTCTGTCAATTTAAGTTACCTGTTTAAAGATTCTTTCATTTTTATTTCGCTCATTAATAATAATGGATAGAAATAAAATAATGGAGCAAGTGATTGTTTATATCTAATTGCAGAGCCTGGGTTAAAGATTCCCATCGGATAGTTTATAAGTAAACCAATTAAGACTGAAGGAATTAATCCTAAAATTATAAATTCGTTATATTTGGAATTAGATAGTGCGAATTTATTGATCTTAACCATAATATATACAAAAAGGATCAAAGAAAACAAACCTTCCAAAAATGCTGGAAGCATTATAGGCCTTAAAAACACTTCATGCAATGTTGGTCCAATTAAGCTTATTGGCAATCCCCACCATAAATTAAACAATAAATCACTAGCATTATTCCAGACAATATCTAAACGATTAGCTCTAGCTGATGCTTGACTCATAAAATAATCATTTTTAATAATATACATTAATTTAAGCAAATAAATTGAGAGATTATTCCAATAAAATAATATTAAAATAAAAACAAATACCAAACTTAAAAATAATACAATAAATGATTGTTTGGGTTTATCGAGAAATTTAAATTCAAAATTAATAAAAAATAATGTTGTCAATAATAAAAACCCGTAAGCTATCATATAATGTGGCCTAATTAGCAAGGGTAAAATAATACCTATTAGTAAAGGCATAATTTGAGTGTGTTTTCTAACAGTCAAATCAACACATGCACGTACTATAAGAAAATAACCTGCAATTAATATTGCATCCTTACTAACCATACCAGACCAAATTAAAAAATGAGGTAAAAGAAGAGAGCTATAAAAAAGATATTTATTCAAAAAATAATAACTTCTTATAAAGATTTTCCATAAAACATATGTTAATGATAAAGAGACAAATATATTTACCATTAAATCTGATACAAGAACTTTCTTTATAGAAAAATATAATAAGTGGGTAAGAGAAGTATGAAAAGACCACCCACCAAAACAATATGATGTGCAAGAAGACAAATATAAAGATGTATCAACAAAAGGAGTAAATTTAGAGTAAATAAAAAATGCAGCTAAAGTGGCTATACATTTAATTACTAAAATTATCCAAAAAAACTTAGAGTAAAAAAATATATACTTTTGATCGTTAATAAATGAAGTGTTTTTTTTGCATTCTTTTATTAATTTACTTGTTACAATTTCACTCACTAAAACCTCTCAACCTACACAATTATTGTTTATTCTAAATAAGATAAGGATTGTTAACATAACTTTAAAAAATGATGACAATTGGTGATGTTCAGCAGTATTCAATAATCTACTTTATAATGCGTACCAGTCATACTAAATAGGCATTATAAGTACTATTGTCATCATTACCTAGTATATATAATTATATCTATGTATCTTCTAAGTTTATCTTTGAATTTAAAAATCCAGTATCTTTTTTAACATAAAATAAATAAAATAATACTGCTGAAACTAAAAAATATAACAAACAAGTTATATCATAAGATAAAATTACCCCGCGTAAATTATGAAATCTTTCTAATGAAAAATAACTTAATAGTGCAAATAATGAGCCTTGAAAAAATTCTCCAAACAAATATATTTTAATTGAAGCTCGTGAAATTACTACAAAACCAATAACCCAACCTAGAACTCTAAAAAAATCACCTATCATCTCCAAAAGTATTAAATGATTAATTGGTAAAAATTCTTTAGATAAAATTATGCGTATAATAAAGCTATTAAAAATAAAATATAATACTATCATTAAAACAAACGATGCCCCAATAATTAACATCACTCTATTCACTTCCATGACAATTTTAGATTTATCAACGATTGAAGAAATTAAAGGTAAAAAATAAAATGTTAAAAAAAGCGAATAAAAGCTTAAATATGCAACCGATAATTTAGATATCGCCTGCCAAAATCCAGCTGTTGTTAATCCAAGGGAATCTTTTATTTGATTCATAACAAATATTTCAACTATAGGAAAACAAATTGCGCTCCCAAATCTCATTAAAGTAAATTTAGCTAATAAACGGGAATCGCTAAAAAATGAATCAAACCTCATTTTTTTAAATATTCCTTTCTTAATCATATAATAACTTACAGGAATAAAAGGAAAAACTGCTGGAGCCATTATAGCCAATATCACTCCCCATAATCCAAAATATTTAATTGCAAAATAAGAAAATATAATAGCTATAATATTGCCACCAACCAAAAAAAATGCGTAAGCCCTATTTTTTTTAAGCCCATTAACCATACCATATGAAAAATTATTTATTGATACAATAATCTGTGCTACCAGAAAACAATAAATAAAAACACTATACGATTGATTAGAAAATACAATACTTGTTAATTGACGAACAAAGAACAAACCAAACATTAAGGTTAATAATGAAAATATTAAAGTATATAAAAATGAGCTCCCTACAAAACTTTCCTGTCTTTTTGATACTCCTGAATACTCCGATAAATATTTAATAATTCCTGATAAAGCACCGCCACCACCTAAAGTTGAAGCAAGAGAAACCAAAGTTAGAAAATTTCCGACAACCCCAAGTCCTTCGGGGCCATTTATTATGGAAATCTGTTTAATAATAAATAACACGGCTAATAATTTACTGAGATATGATATGCCAGTTAAACTAGCAACCTTAAACAATTTCACTTTAGAAATACCTATAAAAAATATCAACATAAATCTATTAAGATATTAAACCTAATCTTTTGGTTATACTTTTACTAATTATTTTCATAAATTTTTTTAATATTTCAGCTGATGTTAAAATTAAAAAACGACTAATAATTCCTAAAAGAACCAATAAGGTAATCGCTTGATTTGAATTCGATTTAAAAAATTTATTGTAATATCTCCACATTCCTCTAGATTTATACCAAATAACTTTAAGAGGAATGTGTTTTGTACTATAACTTTTAGTATGCATTACTTTAATCGATGGATTAAAAATTATTTTCCAATTACCATCTATAAATCGGTAAAACCAATCATAATCCTCGCAATATAGAAAATAATTCTCATCTAAAAGCCCTACATTATCTATTGCTATTTTTCTAACAAACATACAAGATCCAGAAATCAACTCCACTTCTATTGGTTCTAATGGAATTTCTATATTAGAAAAAATATATCCAAAACATTTTGAACTATTAGAAAAATATTTTGAAATTCTAAAAATTTGATTGAATACTCTTAATGGAGTAGGCGTAACCCCCCTGCACCCAATCTGTTCTGTTCCATCTGAATTGGTAACAAGGCAACCGACAACACCTGCATCAGGAAATTTCTCCATTGTTTTTATAAAATTCTCTATGCTGTCATTTTGAATGATGCAATCAGGGTTTAAATAAAGTATATATGGCGTCGTGATATATGGATAAACTCTATTATTTCCTGCAGAGAAACCAAGATTTTTATTATTTTTATAAATTAAAATATGCGGGTTATTTTTAAAATAATTTTCTATTAGTTGCACACTATTATCAGTAGAAGCATTATCTGAGACAAATATTTTAACAGGAACAGTACTAGACAAAATCTGATTCAAACATTTAATAATAAGCTCTTCTGAATTATAGTTTACAATTACTACAGAAACTAAATAATTTACCATGGCAAGCCTTTGTTAAGGATTTTAAAAATTTGGAAAGTACTAGCAACCCTTGATTTTTGTATAATTTTTCGTTGTTTCAAAATGCGATGCAAACCTTTAATCGCATGATATTTAGCTTTCAAAATCGTAAATGTCTGGCCTCTCTTCATAAAGATTATAATTGAAATAAAATTTAATAATATATGCAAAGGCAAAAATATAATTAATAATATTATTGGCATATTTTTAAAGTAAGTCCATACTAAATTTCTATGGCCATGATATGTATAAAAATCGCTGTGTCTTTTAGTAGTTACTGAGCCTGTATGTTCTACAACTGCGGTAGGAATATACCCGGCTTTATACCCTTTTAACCAAAACCTAAACGCTAAATCTATATCTTCGTAATAACAGAAATAGTGCTCATCAAAACCTTGAACTCCAATAAAGGCATCTCGCCAATATAATGCGGCGGCGGCACATGGAGAAAAAATATCATGGACTTCACTTGTGGCTTTGATTAAAGGTTTTCTATGTAAATTCCTCCATGCTTTACCACTAACATGATAAAAATCACCAGCGCCATCTAATAGATGCGGCTCTTTTTCACAAATTAATTTAGAACCAAGGCAGGCATACTCAGGATATTTATCTATAGCTTTAACCATTTCCAAAAGCCAATCTTTGTAAGGATATGCATCAGGATTAAGCAAAGCTATCCAATTTACCGACTCATCCAAATACTTAACAGCTTCATTATTACCAGCAGCAAAACCTAGATTAATTGGGCTTTTAATTAATTTAATTGGTAAATTTAAACTATATATTTCGTCAGAAATTTCCTCTGTACTCGCATTATCAATAATAATAATTTGATGAGGTTTATATACTTGCAATGACAATGCATACAATGCTTTTAAAAGACAAGAAGAAGAATTGTAATTTACAATTATTACACCTATTATGGGCGAAGACGATTTCGTTTTATATGGGTAATTCATGTTCGGCCGTCCAAGTCTTTATATTGTTAATCATATTGATGTACAAATTATTGCTTTCAATAAACCATTTAATTTTTTCTTGAGAAAAATATTTATTAACTAATTCTTGTGTCAACACATGAGTAACTTCTTTTTCATAAATATAAGGTATTGATATTGACGAGTATGATAATGATAAGACTTTACACTTTTGAATTAATATTTCAGCTAGCTCTATAGGTAAATGATAAAACTCTTCACTTATTACTTTAATTGAATATTCCTCACTTAAAGCATAAAGTATCCTCTTTAATATATAATGATTTTGTGCCGGATGTGGTTTTATTAAAATTAAACTATCTTTTGAAGCATGTTTAGCCAATATTTCCTGATATAAAAGTATCTCATTTTCTAAAGTTGTTAATTTTGACTCCGTAAAATTACTAAATATCAGTAAGTAACATGGAATTATATCTTTACCAAATAGATTTTGTAGATAATTTTTAAACTTAGGTAAAGTAGTAATCATCTCATCTACATAGTGTTTTAAATTTATTTTTTTAATAATCGAAAGTTCACAATGAGGAAAAAAATCTTTACCTGGATCACAAGGAATTGCCAAGATTGCTCGATGTGGTTTTAATTGATTTTTTTTAGATGGATATAAAAAATATCTTTTCATTCTGGCCAAAATATTATGATATAAAATTTTATTGTTATATCTAACTTGATACATAAATTTAGTAAAATATTTTGGCGTATATACCAATCCCAATCCATCACCATAACAAATTCGCTTTGCTTTAGGAAATGCATGCATAAGAGCCTGATTCCAAAAATCGCTGCTTATATCATGAGAGTAATAAATTTCATCAATTAAAAAAGACTTTAATTTCCTATATAAAAATTTTGCCTTTAATTTTGCTGGCATATAAGCCATTAATTTTGGATGTTTCCACAATTTGTCGCCAACGACCAGTGTGGTATTTTTGTAATTGCTGACCATGGCTTGGACATGAGCTATTTTTTTAGCGTCAAAATGGACATGCGGTTTAATCAAAACCATTAACTTATTTTTAACATCATTATTTTCATTTCTTATTTCTTTAAATGCTGCATAACCAGGAATTATCTGGCTTATGTTATCAATGCTTAGAATAGAAATTGCACTCACATGACACTCGGAGAATTAATTTTCTCATACCAACTTAACATTTGCACTTGTTCTTCAATACTAGGTAACAGACTAGGATTATTAAAAAATGCTTCCGTTTGTTTGAATAGTCCCGGTTTAAAATCACAATCTAAAGCATCATCAAGAATAACATCTTCTAACGCAACACTTCCTAACTTCTGTATCTTCAATTGTTCTATTGGCCTAAAATAAAGACGGTTTTTTCTAGTTAAAATCTCAAGCGCCCAACGACCTGGCGCCTGCCAATTTGCTTGATAAGAAAAAAGCGCGCCCGCCTTGGTAACCCCAGCTCCAGCATAAATAGCAGCATTTGGATGCCATGAAAGAGATCCTGATGTATGAGCATTTAATACTTGCGGTGCTCCGCCTAAATGAAAAGCTAAATCAATTACATGGGATGAATTAGCTAAAAACCAATTTTCTTTTACCCCTTCTTCCTTTTGAATACTCTCTATTACATGCCCCCACTCAGTAAATTCAAAATTAAAAGAAAGAACCCCCCCATCTTCAGCAATAATAGATTTAGCTTTTTCAACTGAAGCATAAAATCTTCTGTTATAACCTACTAAAACCTGAGCATTTTTATCAGCTGCTAATTGGGAAGCGCCTCGAATATCAGCAGAATCAATTCCACCTGGTTTTTCAACTAGTATAGTTAAAATTCCAGCATCTATTGCGGCACGAGCAGCTTCACCTAATTTTTTTTCACCTACCGCAATAATAGCGTGAGTAAAATTAGTTTTATTATCAGCAAAAAATCTTTCATAACCACCTGCTATTGCATCTATCCCAGTCGTTTCTTGAAATTTTTTTACTGAATCATCACTACGACCAATGACTTTAAAAGGTAAGTGCATCGCATTCAATATTTTACTATATTCCACAGCCATAGGTCCTGTGCCCAAAAGTACGGTGTTGGTAATCATTATTACTATCCTAAATTTTAAGTAAATGGATAATCTATATTCTCATTCTTTGCTAACGTATGCTTAATTAAAAAGTCTTTAAGAGGGTTCAACAATTGCAAGTGGATACGCTTTGAATCATTAAAGCTTGTGAGCGCACAATTATTAGTTTCTAGTAGAGAACTAACCATTGATGCTGTTAATGTACTTTGAAAAGGTATCGGCGCGTCTACCTCTTCCCATCGCCAATCTTTGTCCACGCCAGTCTGCCATGCTTTTTGCTCCCACTCACGTGAGATAATACGCCGTTCTTTATTAAAGATTTCAATTTGAACCGGAGCAATTCCCTCATTATCACAGCTTATAACCCCAATACTGCCATTAGAGAAATGCGCAATGATAGTGCCTGTTAATTCATAATAACCTAATCTTTTACTCTCTATCGCGTGGATATCTAAATATTTAGTATCTAACTCAAAATCAGTTTTCCCTGTTAAATAGGCCATATGATCAAGATAATGAATAGCATTAGTTACAAGACCATATTGACTTCCAGTCACATTATATTGAAGCTGTTCACCATTAAATATAGCATTTAAATTTTGGTAAAATGGCATCAATCGCATGCAGCAATTAACCCAGGTTTTAGTTTGATATTTTGCTAGTAATTCTTGGATATCAGAATAATCTTGCTCCATTGTAAACAAAAGTTTTTCAAGAACTAAGTGCTTGATAGAAGATTGACCCAATATATTTTCTATAATCATTCTACGATGATGAGCCGTACTAGCTACAATTGCTACGTCAATTGGTTCGTCATTTAATAAGCTAGTAGAATAATTTATTCGGTGATTTACAACTTTAATCGACATTTCAAAGCGTGATTTAGCGATTTCAAGTGAGGCAGGATTAGGATCAATGACCATAATATCCAATTTTTGATTTAATAAATTTAGTGATTGTAGGTGTCTACTACCTAATTGACCTGCGCCGGCTATGAGTATTCTTTTCATAAGTTAAAATGTATAGGATAAATTGTATGGCATTTTAGCTTGGTAGATGACTTAAATCCAGTAAGATTATCTTTCAATTAAATAAAAAAATAATGAAATAAACTCATAACCATATATAATAACCATTCTTAATTAAAGATTTTAGTGTTGGTGATCGAGTTTGGCTTGTATCACCATATTAATGTTCATTTATTTTATTAATAATAAATTTTTTTATGGTTGTTGGAATATAAAATACATTCCAAATATTTATGGAACTTCGAATGAAAACTGCATTGATCACTGGGATTACTGGACAAGATGGAGCATATTTAGCCTCATTTCTTTTGGAAAAAGGATATATTGTTCATGGTATTAAGAGACGGTCATCTAGTTTTAATACACAAAGAGTTGATCCTATATATAAAGATAGGCATGAAAAAGATGTTAAGTTATATCTACATTACGGTGATTTGACAGATAGTTCTAATTTAATTCGTATAATTCAAAATGTTCAACCTGATGAAATTTATAATCTAGCGGCCATGAGCCATGTCCATGTTAGTTTTGAGACGCCAGAATATACAAGTGATACAGATGCTTTAGGAGCACTACGTATTCTTGAAGCGGTTAGACTTTTAGGCATGACTGAAAAGACAAGAATTTATCAAGCTTCTACTAGTGAGCTATATGGAAAGGTTCTAGATAATCCTCAAAATGAAAAGACGCCATTTTACCCAAGAAGTCCTTATGCTGTAGCTAAATTATATGCTTACTGGATGTTTGTAAATTACAGAGAAGCATACAATATGTTTGCTTGTAATGGTATTCTATTTAATCATGAATCTCCATTACGTGGTGAAAATTTTGTAACTAGAAAAGTAACGCGTGCTGTAGCTAAAATTGCGTATAATATGCAAGACAAATTATACATGGGAAACTTAAATGCTGAGCGGGATTGGGGCCACGCAAAAGATTATGTGCGTGCAATGTACCTTATATTACAGCAAAAAATTCCTGATGATTTTGTAATTGCCACAGGTGTAGTAAAATCAGTAAGAGAGTTTATTTTTCAAGCTTTTTATCAAATAGGTATTTCAATACAGTTTTATGGAACTGGAGTAAATGAGCGTGGCATAGTTGAGAATATAAATAAGGATTTATTTTTTGAAAAAGTTGGTTCTGTTAGCTCTCATATCAAAGTTGGACAAGAGTGTATAATAGTAGATAAGGAATATTTTCGCCCAACAGAAGTAGATACGTTATGCGGTGATGCTTCAAAGGCGAGAAATATATTAAATTGGTCGCCATCATATAGTTTTCAACAGCTTGTTGCTGAAATGGTATCAAGTGATCTGGCACTTTTTAGAAAAGGTAAAAGTTTAATTGATAGCGGTTTTCAATTGCCATTGGCTTATGATATCTAACTAACTCAATATTAATTAGTAATCTTACTAATGTATTTATTAATAAATTGAAATACCAAAAAGAAACTTAATAACTCATTATTTTTATGAAAAATGGTTGGTAAAATATGATCAATGTAATAGAAAATTGTAGAATATGTGGAAATGCAAATTTAATACCAATACTAGATCTTGGTGATCAATCATTAACAGGTGTTTTTCATTCACCTAAAGAAGAGATTGATCGAGCTCCACTAGTTCTTGTTAAGTGTTTCGATACAGATGCATCAAAATCTTGCGGCTTAGTCCAATTAAAACACACCTATGAATTAAGTAAAATGTATGGTGAAAATTACGGATATAGATCAAGTCTTAATTCTTCAATGGTTGATCATCTTGAAGAAATGGTAAAGGAATTACTTGAATTTAATATAGATTTAAACACTAATGATTTAGTTATAGATATTGGCAGCAATGATGGAACAACATTAAACAGTTACCCTAATATAGATGCTACTTTAATAGGGATTGATCCAACTGCTAAATATTTTAAAAAATACTATAAAAATAATATTAATATCATAGATGATTTTTTTACCGCAGAAAAAATACGTACATTATTTCCTGAGAAAAAGGCAAAAATTATCACTTCCTTTTCAATGTTCTATGACCTAGAAGATCCGCAATCGTTTACTAATGAAGTGGCCGATTTATTAGATGAACAAGGCATTTGGGTATTAGAACAAAGCTATTTGCCTTTAATGCTAAAAAATAATTCTTTTGATACTATATGTCATGAACATTTGGAATATTATGCTCTTCGCCAAATTCATTGGTTATTTGATAAAGCAGGGCTTAAAATCATCGATGTTCGTTTTAATATGGTAAATGGTGGAAGTTTTAGAGTATATGCTGCAAAAAAAACAAGTATGCGTTCAGTAAATCATTCTGTAATCGAAAAAATAATTGCTGAAGAAAAGGAAATGCAGTTAGATAAAATGAAGCCTTATGAAGATTTTTGTTTTAGAGTTGAAAAACTCAAATATGAACTTATTGATAAATTAAATCTAATAAATAAATTAGGAAAAACAGTTTTTGGCTTAGGAGCCTCGACTAAGGGTAATGTTTTATTGCAATACTATAATTTGAATTCTAGTCAGTTAAACGCAATTGGTGAGGTTAATGCAGATAAATTTGGTAAAGTAACTCCAGGTTCATTGATACCTATTGAAGATGAAAAATTAATATTAGAAAAAAAACCTGATTATTTGCTAGTTCTTCCTTGGCACTTTAAATCATTTTTTCAAAATAATAAGAGGTTTGATGGTATTAAATTGATTTTTCCATTACCTGCCGTAGAGGAAATATAATTATAATAACTATATCGATATAGTTGCGTTAGAATAGATTTTACATTTCTTACCTCATCATTATATCAGCCATTTCAATAAAACTAATTTTAGGTCGCCAGTTTAGATCTTTAATTAGTTTGGGATTACTAACTAAAACTTTATATTCAGGAAACAAATTTTTTCTTATTAGTGTATGTTCCTGCCATGGTTTATTAATTCGCATAAAACAAGCTTCAAGCCAATCTTTAATACTATATGCTTGGCCACATCCAAGTACCGCTTCATATTTAATATTTTGATTAATTAAAATCCATACCGCCTCTACTATATCCGCAGAATAGTTAAATTCTTTTTGAACTTCAATATTATTTAATGATAATTTTTCCAAACTACCAGCAGCTATTCTACGAGCTGCTGATGCAATTTTTTGATTAACATGTTTCTCTGTTCTTAATGGACTATCATGATTAAAAAAGTAGCCTATATAAATTTTGAGGCCAAAATTAATCCTATAATATCTACCAGTATAAGTTGAATGAATGCGGGCTATAGAGTAATGATTATTTCCATGAAATGATGTGTTTTCATCTATTGGATGGCCTTGATTTTCAAATTGTAATGCACTACCTGATAAGAATACTTTAGCTGTTGGACAGTGGAGCCTTACATTTTCTAGAATATTAATAGTCCCTTGAACTATTGCTTGTTGATTATCGAATAAGGCTGAATGATCTGTGGTTGAATTTGCAGCAAAATGAAATATATATTTAGGTTTATATTTTTCGATTAGTGATTGCACTAAGTGATAATTTGAAACGTCACCAATAACATCTCCGGCTGATCTTGATACACCTATTACACGTATACCATTTCCTATAAGTAATTTAGTTAGATAGTACCCATCTTGTCCGTTAACGCCGAATATTATCGCAGTCATTTAGTATCTTACCTTTTTAAAAAGATTTATTTTTTTATTTATATAAGTAATTAGCCCCAGAAACCATGAATTGCTACACCTAAGGTTAGTCACTGAAAGTCTATAATAACACAGTACGACCCAAGGATATTATCATTACAGTAAGCTATCATAATGTGTCTAGAAACTTAATGTCTCAATTATATATATTAAAAACAACAGAAGATTGAGATAGCGCCAAACATGAAACAATTTATCAGCTTGTCTGGTAAGACAAACTTTAAAGCTGTTTTATATTTTTTATTAACATCTATTTGATAAGTTAATATCTATACGTCCATGGATCTCTATGATATCCTCGAGCAAAAAAATAAACACGGATTTTAAAATATGGCTAACTCCTTGAAGCTTCAGCAGGACTTATCTATAGAAGCTAAAATAAAATCGAGTGAATCAATTACCATTGGTTATAGGAAAGATATAGATGGTTTAAGGGCTGTGGCTGTATTATTGGTCGTATTATACCATATTTTTGGATCTATTTTCCCTGGAGGATTTATTGGGGTTGATATTTTTTTTGTAATATCAGGATATTTAATCAGCACTCACATTATCACAGAGCTGGAGGATGGAAAGTTCTCTCTTAAAGAGTTTTATAATCGTCGAATTAGAAGAATTTTACCTGCTTTCATATTTGTTTTACTCATAGTTAATGTAATCGGTTTTTTTGTTCTATTATCTCCAGATTTAAAGAAACTATCTCAAGCATCTTTTTCTGCGATGCTATCATTTTCAAATATATATTTCTGGAAAGTTGTATTGGTTGGTTATTTTCAAACCGATGCTACTATTTTACCATTGTTACACACTTGGTCGTTAGGTGTAGAGGAACAATTTTATTTTATCTGGCCAATTATATTAATTATACTATTTCATGCAATAGGTAACCAAGGGATAGATAAAGATAAAAAACGGGTATTATTAGGTGGTATTACTCTATTTATGGCAGTAGTATCTTTCTTTTTATATTATCATTTTCGCGCTCATTTAAGCATGGTTTTTTATGCTCATTTTACTAGAGCTTTTGAATTACTTATTGGTGCGAGTTTGGCAATATATTGGACCAGGCTCAAAACTCCTTCTTTTATATTTTCAATATTTTTGTCTACTTTAAGTTTTTTGTTAGTTTTTTATTCAACGAGTCACTTAACACCTAAAAATTATCCAAGTGTTTTTATTCTATTTCCATGCTTTGCCGCTGCATTACTAATCTATTCAGGAAAAAATGATAGAAACATAATCAATAAAATTCTATCTTTAAAATTGATGACTTTTCTTGGTTTAATTTCATACTCTCTTTACTTATGGCACTGGCCTATTGTTGCATATATAAATTATCTTGGAATTTCCATCGATTCAAAAGTAGGTTTAAATATTTTTCTTTCCTCCATTATTTTGGCATTTTTTACTTGGAAATATATTGAACAACCTTTTAGAAAAAAATATAAATTCTGTTTTAAAAAAACCATACTTTTATTTCTTATTATCCCGATTTTTCTGGTAGGTGGATTTGCTTTAATATTTTTTGCTTTACCTAATTTTGGATTTGATCAAGACCCCAAAATTGCGAGAACTATCGCTGATTATTATGGGCCATATGAGAAGGCATACTGCATCGATTCGAAATCTCCCCTTCGTCCTAGCTCCCCGAAAACATGCTCAATAGGCGACCTTAGTAAGGAAAAAATTAGTGTTTTAGTTGTTGGGGATTCTCATGCTATGCATCTAACTGGTTTATTAAATGTTTTTTTGAATAAAGCTCATTTAAAAGCTTATGTAGTTACTCAAAGTGGAACCCCTTATATTATTGGAAAAATAAAAGATTGGCGAGCTAATATGCCAATGAAAAGAAATGCAATATTAAAAAAGATGATTACTGAGAATCATTATCCTTATGTCGTTTTAGGGGGATATTGGAATTCTTACCATGACAAAACAATCAAAGGTAACAGTTATAATGAACACAGTTATAAAGTATTTGAACACGGGCTTAAAATTGCGATTGAAACTGTTTTGAATTCGGGGAGCATACCTGTACTTGTTTATGATGTGCCACCATTATTTAAAGTGCCATTGAACTGTGGTTTTACAAGACTAAAATTAACTAAATGTTATAATCCCTCCAGTGTGATAGACAAGGCGCAAGCACAAATACATAATATTTTTCTTAATATAATGGAAAAATATCCAAGTGTTCGTTTCATTGATCTAAGTAGTATAATTTGCCAAAATCAACGGTGTCTATCTGCAATAAATGACACCCCCATCTACAATACCAATGGTGATAATAGTCATTTAAATTATACTGGCTCTATTTTAATAGGTCAGATATATTCAGATAAATATACTAATCCATTTATATGAATATATAGTAATATACTAAATTTTAAGTACTCTATTTAATCTACAGTTATCCTGAGATACACTAAAATACCATTAACAAAAATATTAAATTTATCTCGACAATCTAAGGCAGCATATGGCACCATAACTTCCAAAGTGTTACTACTAAGATTTTGTATAATTTTAATGATACGCTCTGACATAATGCTTATTGGTCACCACACAAATATTATTCTAAATAATCTAACTACCTGGTTAATCCTGGAGAAAATCTAATGCAACGTGTTTTGATAGCCAATCATTTAAATACGTATTTTACTGGTTTGTTACCCTTAGCATTAATGCTTAAACAATCAAGCCAATTTGAACCTGTTGTACTTTTTTCCAGAGTATACCCTACTGCGCTGGCCGACATTATAACTTGTAAGCAACAATCATTAGAGGTGCATTTAGGTAAAGATGTAAATAAAGTGTTATTACCAGAGATAGTAAAAAATAAAATAATGATAGATGGGAAACATAATAAATATGAAATTCTACTAAAATCACCACTAATTCTAATCAATCGCGTATTTACCCGTATATTTACTAATGGATTTCTTTTAGAAATTATGAAAATATATAAAAAAATACGAAATATTCGTCAGTTAATACGTACGGAACGGATCTCACTTATTGTTCTTCCTGCAAATAATAGATATGATTTTTCAGTATTTGTTCATGCCGCACATCAAGAGAAAATAGGTGTTGTCCTCGTGCCGCAATTTATGGCGGGACCACTTGAATGGGCTGAACATGTTAAAGATAAACGTAGTTATCAATCAAAAAATATTGTAAATCGTCTTGCAGGTTATTTATTTCCTAAATGGTCTTTACAATATAAAGGACGTAAACTTTTAGCTCTTCCTGGTGCTCAGATTTTTGCTCATGAATTATTTGGTATAGCTCCTCCTTCACCTTGGGTCTTACACAGTGGCATGGCAGATGCCGTTGCTGTAGAGAGCGACGCAATTCGTAGTTATTGCTTAAAAGAAGGTTTGCCATCTGAAAAAATACATGTTACCGGTTCAATTACACAAGATCATATGTTTAGATTTATGTCTGATACAGAGCAAAAAAGAACCATCCTTAATGGAGAACTAGGATTTGCATTAGATCAACCTCTCATTTTATCTGCTTTACCATGCGATATGTTATATACAAATAGAACTGAATGCGATTTTCAAGAATATGAAAAACTACTAGAGTTCTGGTGTAAAACAATTTCATCAATAGAGGGGTATAATCATGTTGTTGCATTACACCCTTCTGTCTGTTTTGATGATATGAAATATATAGAAAAATTTGGATTAAAAATAATAAAAGAATCAACTGCAAGCATTATACCACTATGTGATATATATGTTGCTTCAATTTCTTCTACCATACAATGGGCTATTGCCTGTTGTAAACCTGTAATCAATTATGATGTCTATCGATATCATTATACTGATTATCAAAATGCAGAGGGGGTAATTACTATTTATGAGCAAAAAGATTTCTTATATTTCCTTAAAAAATTAACATCAGATTACAACTACTTGTCAAAAATTACTAACAAACAACTTGAGTCAAAAAAAAATTGGGGAATAATAGACGGAATGGCAAGTGAAAGGTTAAAAAAATTGTTTGATTCAATTATTAAATGCTATCAGGAGGCTGTTTAAAAGTGGAAAATACTTATACTTGGAAAGACAGGTGGGAATATGCTCTTCGTGAAGAACACAAGATACTGTTCGATTATAAATCAAAAGGTTTAAAAGAAGAATATGCTGAATATACTGCTTGTCCAGTTTGCGCATCCTCTAATCCTGAACTGTGGTTTGAAAAGGATTGGTTTCAACACGTTCGCTGCAAAGACTGCTCTATGGTATATATTAATCCTCGCATGAATCAAGCAGCAACTCATTCTTTCTATAACAGTAACGTCAATGCAATTTATAACGAAACAAAATTTGATGATGTATCAACATCAACGAAATTAGATGATGAAATTAATTATAAAAATCTCTTAATGCTCGACAAGATTCGTAATGGAAAAAAAGGCTCTCTTCTAGAAATTGGTAGTGCCAAAGGTTATTTTTTAGCCAAGGCAAAAGAAGCTGGATATGAAATTTATGGTCTTGAATTAAATCGTGTTAACTATGAATATTCTCGACGACAATTAGGCGATAATATTCTTGATAAAACTTTATCAGAAGTACATTTTGATGAAGAAAAATTTGATGTAATTTATATGCGTGATGTGATTGAACATATACCCAACCCTAAAGAGTTTCTTAACGAAGTGAATAGAGTATTAAAACCAGGTGGGCAATTATTTTTAGAAACACATAACGTCGATGGTTGGATATACCGAATTGCGAGAGAGTGGCACACTGTATTTTTCGGTTTTGAACACCCTAACCACTGGTCACCTCGAACACTTAAATTGGCGTTATCACAACATGGCTTCACTGTATCAAAAGTTAAACACTTTTCTTTAGATTTTACTATATTAGATATTTTAGGTTATATTGTAACACCAGGTTTTACTACTATATATCCCAAAAAAGTAAATAAACTACTTAGCAGACCAATTAATATTTTAATAAAAATTCTAAGTCTTAAGCCATTACGTTGGTTAGATATTAACTGCTTACCACATATTGCTAATTTATTAGGGTATGGAAGTGTAATGAAGGTTATAGCTCAGAAAGATAGCATAAAATAATAGGATTTTTATGGAAATTGTAAAAAAATCAATTTTTAATGAATATTATCAGCAAGTTGAATTTAAAGATTTATATTCAAGTGATCCCACTGATGCAGTAGACATTATTATCCCTGTAATTCACACAAATGAACTCTGGCGAACAAATTTATTATCTTTTTATCGTGAAGTACCGATTAAAAGATTATTGATCGGAGATGGTGGTTGTATTGATGATTCAATTAAGATAGCCAAAGAATTTCCTAGAGTTCATGTACTAAATCATCATGAATATAAATCTTTAGGTTATAGTATTCGCAATATGATTGAGCATGTTGAGACCGATTGGTTTATATACCTTCATTCTGATGTTTTTTTGCCTTGTGGTTGGTTTGAAGTTATGAAGAAATATCGCGGTGAATATGAATGGTATGGATGCTTAATGCAGCATACTGTAATGGTTGAATATAATATGGACTATCTAGATAGACCATGGGCAGGCAGTCAGATCGGCTTAAAGAAGGCTTTTATTGAGGGATTAAATCGCATAGATGATGATTATGTCTATCGTCAAGAAGATTTTGTATTTGCAGATGTCGTCAAGAAAGCGGGCTATAGAGAAGGAAAAATAACAGATACATTTCATTATCATCAAACTATACGCAAACAATCACCTTATGAACGGAAGATAAAATCTGTAGCAATTGATCTTGAAATTGGGAAAGAAGAAGAATCTCGCGCCGCGATAATGCAAATCAAAGGATTAGTAAAGTATCTTGATCCAACCCATGGTTTTGTTATGGGTATTGCTGAAAATATGGAAAGACTAGAAGAATTACAAGAAATGAGTTGGCCAGATTTTCTTGAATGGGTACAAGCTACTAATCCTGCTTGGTATCCCCTAATTTCTAAGGGGAGAAAAAAAATTAAGCGGCGGAAATTTTTTAGTTTTATTAAACAAAAAATTAAGCGTATTTTAATTTAAATTAAATATTTTCCTAATAAGTTCGGCTAAACTACCGCACAAATATTTGGTGTTAATGACAATAGCTCATAATTTTTCTAGAACTAAATATCCAAACCAGGTTTAATAATTATTTTTGATTAAGTAAATTTGCAAGATACTGTCCATAATTGCTTTTATTCATCTCACCTGAAAGCCTAAGCAAATCTTCATCACTAATAAAGTTCATTCTCCATGCTATTTCTTCAAGACAACCTATTTTTAGCCCCTGCCTCTGTTCTATAGTATAAATATAATTACTTGCAGATAAAAGAGTTTCTGGCGTTCCCATGTCAAGCCAAACAAAACCTCTGCCTAATATTTTAACATCTAACTGATTTTCATATAAATAAAATTGATTAACATCAGTTATTTCCAACTCCCCTCGTTGAGATGGCTTTAAATTTTTGGCTATGTCAACAACCTGATGATTATAAAAATAAAGTCCGGTCACAGCATAATTTGATTTGGGATTTAATGGCTTCTCCACAATAGAGATTACTTGATTTTTGTCATCGAACTCTACCACCCCATACGCCTCAGGTTTATCGACATAATAGGCAAAAATAGTAGAACCTTTTAAATTATTTTTAGCAGACTTTAAAACCCGAGATAAGCCACTTCCTTGATGAATATTATCGCCTAATACTAAACATACAGAATCATCGCCTATAAAATTTTCCCCTAATATAAAAGCTTCTGCAATACCTTTCGGTGCCTCTTGTATGACATAAGAAAAAGAAACCCCCCACTGTGCCCCATCTCCTAATAACATTTTATATAATGACAAGTGTTCAGGAGTAGATATAATTAATATTTCCCTGATTTCCGCCAACATTAAGGTGGAAATTGAATAATATATCATTGGTTTATCATAAACTGGGATAATTTGCTTGCTAAGTACCTTTGTTAAAGGGTGCAACCTTGTGCCAGATCCACCTGCTAAGACAATTCCTTTCATTTAGTAATCAACTCCATCGGTGCTTTTCTACGAAATAAAATATGTATAATCATTACCCTCTTCCCAATACATTTAAATTAACTATAGCTAGTTAAATAAATATCCCAT
>Ga0247839_1003409_pt1 | contig 22091 bp, 20 predicted proteins | sample LaCruzMarch2015__6_FD_192405 | JGI IMG/M metagenome (GOLD analysis project Ga0247839, IMG submission 192405) | Freshwater microbial communities from meromictic Lake La Cruz, Castile-La Mancha, Spain - LaCruzMarch2015_16m | ecosystem: Environmental > Aquatic > Freshwater > Lake | place: Spain... | reverse complement strand
TTTGTATTCCATGACTATCACTTTCTATAGGTTTTCCACCTGAAATTATAGTCGAATACGCAACTGGCCTTTTCTTTTTTTAAGCCAAACACTAGGGGTGGTGCACTTCATTCTTTAATGGGGCTATGAAGGATCATCAGCACAACAAATTTCTTTTAGTTATGACACAGGAAAAAATGGAGTAGGTAAATTGACGGAGTTATCAAATTATGCTACTATATTCAATTATTATAGCTATGAGGTTAGTAAACTCAGTTATAGCTATGATGTATATGGCAATACTAGTAGTGAGACTCAAACAATTGATGGCTTAGAGTATAAGCTAAATTATGAACGTGACAAATCAGGTAATCTCACAAAGCTCAGTTATCCAGATGGAGTTACATTATCATTGTCTTATAGTAGTGGCGAACTACACAATATAACATATGGTAATAAAGAAGTAGCCGCAATAAAGCATTTACCTTTTGGACCAATCAATCAAATAAGTTATGGAAATGGTGTTACTGAAAACATTGGCTATAATACCGACTATACAATTAACAGCATTGATTTAGGCAATATTTATACGCGAAATTATAAATATGATCCGTTTAAAAATATAGCTGAAATTAGTGGGGTATCGAATTATAACTATGATGGTATCTACTTAACTAATGGCGGTGGCGTTTCTATCCAGCAAATTGATGGTGAAGGCAATCCTAGAAAATCTTATAACTTTGATTCAAAACACCAATCAGCAGGACAAGATTATCAATATAAAAATGGTAGCAATCGGTTGACTAGCGTTGTTGTTTCTGATGGTTCTAACAATAATGGAGTTGTTTATAATAATTTCACATATGACTATGACGCAGCAGGAAATATAATCAACAAAGTAAATAATGAATATGATCCACTTCTTAAAGTGGTATCAAGCAAGATAATTAACAGTTATGATTACGATATCCAAAATCAATTAATTGGAGTTAATATTGACGCTAATTCAGTAGTGAGCTATAAATATAACGGACTGTCACAACGAATATTAAAAAATCACATGGGCATAAAAAGTCAGTTTATCTATAATGCGCAAGGACAATTACTTGAAGAAATTGATGGAGCAACGAATAGTACACGTGATTATGTTTATGCTGATGGTACGTTAATTGCGATGATAGAAAATCAAAGCAATATTTATTATATCCACATGGATCATAATAATACCCCACAAGTAGTCACTGATCAAAATAAAGCTATAGTTTGGCGCGCCAGTTATGCCGCATTTGGTCGTGCAACACTTCTAAAGGAAGATATAAAGCTGAATTTGCGCGCTGATGGGCAATATCAAGATGATGAAACAGGTTTATACTATAATTGGCATCGTTATTATGATCCAGACTTAGGCAGATATATCACCAGTGACCCACTTGGTTTAGCTGCAGGAATTAATACTTATATTTATGTCAATGGCAATCCGATTAACTACACTGATCCGCAAGGTTTATGCCCTTGGTGCGTGTTTGGTGGGTTTGTTGGTGTATACGCTAGCATCGGTTCTCAGCTATATCATAACGGAAATGATTGGACAAAACTGAATTCAAAAGATGTAATTATTTCTGGTCTTATAGGAGCTGCATCTGGTGGATTAGGAACTGCCACATATGCCTTGAAACTTCCACCCGTTCAAAATGCTTTGGCAAATATACTAGGAAATACATACTTAAATGTAGGTCAACAGATTGCTAACAACTATTTTGATGGTAATAAATGTGGTCTTATGGATGGTGTTCCTGATAGTATGCGTGATGGTCTTGTTGCTAATACGCTCGGTTATGGTGCTGGGTTATTGGCTAATTCTATGACTCGTGCTACTAAGAGCATATATATGACTGAACGTGATATAGAATTACAGAGTAGAGCAAGGAATAAATTACCGATCTCACAAAATTATTGGATTGGTGGTACTGTTCCTGGCAATATTGCAGGTACAGTAGTTCCTTATGTTTATTAACTTATTAACAAGTTTTCAAAGGACTTTTTATGATTGTAGAAAAATTTGCTTACCCTGCTTTAATGGCAATAATTGCGATGATTTTTTGGCTAACAATAAAAAAAGAAGTATCTAGGTTAGATTCATTGCTTAGTAAATATGAGCACGCTATAAAGAATGAACACTCTCAAGAATCATTAGATGATTTATATAAAAAAATAGAAAAACAGAAAACTAATATTATTGTCGGTAGATTTGCTATTTTTGCGTCTGTACTGATGTCATTGTTTGGACTATTTACGAGTCTTAAATAATTATTTATTCATGTTTTCGTGAGTAGACGCGCCTAAAAAATACACGAAAAATACATTGGGAAATGAAAATAGTTTATTTTTAAGCTCGTTGTGTTGAAAGTTTACTTATAGTGTACGTTAACATCGACTGAATATTAGTTTTAGTTTGGTGTTATGGATATTCAAAAATACAGGTCAAATAAAATTAAAAATTTGAATAAATATGAGATTAAAGCAATCGCTAAAAATGTAATTGATTATGTTGAAGTGAATAAATTTAGATTGTTATTTTGATTTAACTTGGTAATAAAGAAATAGCCGCAATAAAGCATTTACCTTTTGGACCAATCAATCAAATAAGTTATGGAAATGGTGTTACTGAAAACATTGGCTATAATACCGACTATACAATTAACAGCATTGATTTAGGCGCTATACAATTAAATAGCTTTTTGTCTCGTTCAAGTAATTCCTTACGCCAGTCACTTATCAACGATTTCGACACGCTTTTATGTAGAGTTGTGGAATTATTTTGTTGACAGCAGTGGTGTATTCAAGTTACACTACGGTAGTAAAAATTGTACTACTAAATATTTAAAGGAAATTGTATGTCAAAATTAGTTGTAATTACTGGTGCTAGTTCAGGAATTGGTAAAGCCACAGCGCTACGTTTAGCTGGAGCAGGTCATTCGTTATTGTTATTAGCGCGGCGCGTGGATAAATTGGAAGAATTGAATTTACCAAACACACTTTGTCGTAAAGTTGATGTAACCGATTTAGCGAGTTTTCAAGCGGCGGTGGCTGAGGCCGAAGCGAAATTTGGTCCAGTGGATTTATTGATAAATAATGCTGGGGTGATGTTACTTGGAAATGCGATTACGCAAAATCCGCAAGAGTGGCAGCAAATGTTGAATGTAAATGTGATGGGCGTGTTAAACGGTGTGAAAAGTGTTCTAGCAAATATGGTTAGTCGTAATCATGGCACGATTGTAAATATTTCGTCAATTGCTGGACGTAAAACCTTTCCAGATCATGCTGCATATTGTGCAACTAAATTTGCCGTGCATGCTTTAAGTGAGAATATTCGTGGTGAAATTGCAGGCTCCAATGTACGCATGACAATTATTGCACCGGGTGTGGTTGAAACTGAATTGTTATCGCATACGACTGATGCCGCAATTGTTGATGGTTATAATGCTTGGAAAGCCAATACGATTGAACAGGGCTTAAATCCTGATGATATCGCGCGGGCAATTGAATTTGCGTATGCTCAACCACAAAATGTATGTATTCGGGAAATTGTGATTGCGGATACTAAACAGGACGCATAAATGCAAAACTTAAAATTAAGTTTGGAAAACCTTGGCTTAGCTAAAGCCGAGGTTTTGGTTTATATTGATATTTTGCAAAACGCCAATGCCAATGGCTCGCAAATTAGCAAACGCGTGGATTTACCGAAACCGTCGGTTTATTTGGCGCTGGATAAACTCTATCAACGCGGTTTAATTAACTTAATTCCTGGTAAAACTAAGCAGTATCAAGCACAAGATGTTCTTGTCGCATTAGAAAAATTACGTACCGAATATAATGCAAACCTAGACCAAGCATTAGTGCAAATTCAACAAATTCAGCAAGCTAGTGTGCAAAAAGAATTTATCCATATTTTAGGCTATGCCAATTTTAGTGCTCAGCTTAAAGCGATTTTTGCACGTACTGAGCGCGAGTTGTATCTGCAGACCAATATGGATCTTAATTTGTTTGCATCCGAGTTAAGCAATCTAGTGGCTAAAGGTGTGCGGATTATCGTGTATTCATTTGGAGCCAGATTTAATTATCCATTTGCAATTGAAGAATATTATGATGCCGACAAACCTATTTCGGCAGGATTTAGGATGTTGGCAGTGGCTGATTATGCCGAGTGTTTAATGAGTTGCGGTAAGCCAGATTCTGAATATTTGGCGATTTATACGCAGCAAAAGTTGCAGGTGAGTTTGCTGGCTGAAAATATTCATAATTCAATTTACTGGCTTAAACTTTATCGTGAGCAACCGAATTTTAGTTATCCATGTCGTTTAGCCACGCTCGCCGAACAGGAAATTCATTTAAGTGGTTATTCATTTTGAAGGTTAATTTAAATTAGTAAATTTTTCTCATGGTAACTATAATTAGGTCTGAGGTGAGATTTTTGGATTGATTTCAAATTTATGTAGGATGATTAAGTTTAGGGAGAAGAAAATGAAGATTGTTATTTTAGATCAAGCTACCATCGCTTGTGGTGATGAAATTGATTTTAGTGCTTTTTATAAATTGGGTACTACCGTACTGTATGCTAATTTGAGTGCGCCCAGTGAGATAATTGCAGCGACTAAAGATGCACAAGTTATTGTGTTAAATAAAGTTAATTTGGATGCGGCTTTGATTGCGCAATTATCCTCGACAATTAAGCTAATTGCAATTACGGCAACTGGCTATGATAATGTTGATGTTGCTGCAGCTTCTTTGCGTGGTATAAAAGTTTGCAATGTACCTGGTTATGGAACTAATGCTGTTGCGCAATTAGCCATGTGTTTGATGTTGAATTGTGCCACTCAATTTGTGCCGCAATTAGATTATATGCGTGAGCAGGGCTGGAATAAGCAAGCTGGTTTAGCTATCCAAATGCATGAATTAGCTGGTAAGACGCTGGGCATAGTTGGTTTGGGCGAAATTGGTACGGCTATCGCTCGCTTGGGTTTAGCCTTGGGCATGCAGGTAATAGCCTATAATCGTACACCTAAGCTGCTTGATTCAGTCACGTTGGTTACACTTACTGAATTAGCGGCTAAGGCTGATTTTGTATCGCTGAGTTGTGCCTTAACTGCTGATACGCAAAAAATAATCAATGCGGAATTTTTAGCACTAATGAAGTCGAGCGCATACTTGATTAATACCGCGCGGGGTGGATTAATTGATGAAGCAGCGTTGGTGAGCACTTTACAGAATAAACAAATTGCAGGGGCTGCATTAGATGTTTTATGTGCTGAGCCGCCTGCTGCAGATCATCCGCTATTAAGTTTGGCAAATGTGATTTTAACTCCGCATATCGGTTGGGCGCCAATTGAAGCGCGGCAACGCTGTGTTGATATCAGTGAGAGTAATATTAATAGTTTTATCTATGGCAATCCGCTAAATTTATTGAATTAAAGTAGCGCATGAAACAGCCTCTAGTTGTAAACAGTCAGTCGTATGGTGCTAAGAAATAATTTGCTTATGGCTAAAAAGAGAAGATTTAGAATAGTTAGATTAATTGGAGTAAATCATGATTGATGAAATTTTAAAACATATCCCGTGGTATGTTTATGTCTTGTTGTATATCTTGGTGGTACGTGGAATTAAAGCATTAAAAGACAATCAAATTAGTCTTAAAAAAGTTTTAATGTTACCTGTGGTTATGAATATATGGGTAATTATTGAATTACAACAGATGTTTGGTTTTCAACACCTAACGGTTTTGATGTGGTTTGGACTGAGTTTGTTTATTGGAACTGGATTTGGCTGGTTTTTAATTCGCGGGAAAGCTTTTTGGGTGGAAAATGGCGTTTTGTTACGTGGCAATCCCGTTACTTTAATCTTAGTCTTAAGCATTTTTATTGCTAAATTTAGTATTTTTACCTGGAGTGGATTTCATCCTGAATTGTGGTTGCAACCTTGGTTTGTGGTTGGCGTGATTGCTATTTTTGGCATAATCGCGGGAATTTCGCTTGGGCGTTTAATTTATATTCTGCGGGTTATTCAATTGAAAATTACACTTTCGCAATGCTAATGGTGAATGTAATTTATATTGTCTGCGTGAAACTAAAGTATTTTGCAAAATGTTGTTGAAGTCGATATAGTATAATTGCGCATAACATTAATTTAAATGGTGATAATCATGCTTAAACAGGTAGTTTTAATCGATTTAACTGGACAACAACACGTTCTACCAAGTACTAAATTTCGCATTACATATGCTAATGGTGGGCAAATTAATCTTGAATTAGCGCGGCAATGGCACGAAGCTGGGATAAATTTGAGTTGTGATTACCGTGCTCAAGCTCAGTTAACGACTGAGAGTGAAATTAGTTCGCATTTATTGTTGCGTCCAAATGGTGCTGATGAAATTTATTTGAAAGGTTCTTGGGTAGAAGTTGAATCGGGATTTATATTTACCGCCTTGGAAAATTCGGGGGAAATAGTTAAAGTCACGGCTCAGCAAGAAGATGGTTTGTGGCAAGAAATTGCGCTTGGGCAATTAGTGATTATTTATGAAAATGGCGTTTTTTTAAATCTATCGTTGGTTGATTTTCCTGCAATTGCGCGCGGTGAGCTATTGATCAAAGCGGGCAGTTTATCCGCGGATAACGCTGCGGTTCGTCCGATGGTTAATTTGATTTGTGAGCCACGTGCGGCGGATAGCTGTGTGCTGAAAGCTCAGTTATGGACGCCAAAATTCGCCTGTCATACGGGAAATTGTGCAACGATTTAAGTTCGGGTGTGGTTAAATCGTTGCTGGAGTAGGCTGAGTTAGATTAACGCACTACTTAAGAGTTGCTTCCAACCAGCGCCATCAATTGTATGGTGAACTAAAACATTGGGCGCGCGGACACTCCAATCTTCGGTAAATCCAGCGATTGAGCCAACCACCGAGCGTTGATCGACAACGGTCATACCACGGGTTAATTTGCCGTTAAGTTCAATTTCAACGCGGTAATAACCATTTTGGCGGCTTAATTCAGGTGCAATTGCAATTGCCATCGCTACAGGATCATTTTGGATTAGGCCTGCATCACCCAGCCAATCGACGCTAGATTTTAATGCATGAATGTTGCAATCCATGGCAAAAGTGGCTAATTCGGTGTTTAAGTCATAAATGGCTTGAATTTCATCTAAAGATATGATTGCATCATTGAGTGCAACTTCCCAACCGACCATTTCCAATTTCATGCCGCTAAGCATAACCATTTGCGCGGCTTCGGGATCGCACCAGACATTATATTCTGCTGCTGGTGTTACATTGCCCACTGTATTGGCAGCGCCAGCCATTAAAACTACCCGTTTAAATTTAGTTGCGATGCTTGGATCTTTGGCAAGCGCACAAGCTAAATTAGTTAATGGTCCAAGAGTAACTAATTCTAATTCTCCTGCATATTGATCGGCTAAACGAATGATGGCATCGACCGCATGTTCGGTTTCAGCTTGACGCTGTGGTTTGGGATAATTTTTATCGCCCATGCCATCATTGCCATGATACCAGTGTGCATGAATGGTTTTTTGGATAAACGGTTGCTTTGCACCGATGAAAACTGGAGCAGGGTTGTTACATAATTCAAGGGTATATAAAGCGTTTTCAACGCCTTGTGCGGCACTTACATTGCCTGAAACAATCGTTATGCCAACTAAATTAATATTCGGGTTTTTGGCTGCCATAATGATCGCAACTGCATCATCTGATGCCGTATCGCTATCAATAAGCATAATTCTTGGTGTCATAATTCCTCCAAAAAAATTATTTTTAAGTAGTCATCGCAGAGTGTATTATAACATTGTGGTGGTTATTAATTACGTTAAGGGTATGGAGTTTTAGAAGTGTTTTTCTAAAGTTTGTTTCTGAGCATGGCTTGCAAAAGTATTTGCTCGTAGGATTGTAAAATTTGACGTTAATTTATAATTAGGGCAATTAGGTGGTAACTATTACAAATTAACAACGACTAGATAATTTTTACTATCTAGCCGCTAGAGGAAAACTAATTTCTAGTAACGATATTGCCAAAGATCATTTAAGAACCCGCTCTCGTTAGTGGTGTTGCCATTGCCGCCAAAGAGCCAAATATTGCCAGTATTATCAACCCAGCCAATCCCATCACGGCGTGCACCAGGTTGATTACTCGTTGCCAATACACCTTGTGTACCATAATTTGAAAAGGCGTTGCTTTCATTGTTACCACTCATCCATGTCCATTGGTTATTAGCCGGATTATAACTCCACAAATCATTTAAGATACCCTTGCTATTTGCACCATAGCCATCACCACCAAACATCCATAAATTACCAGCTTTATCCGCCCATGAGAGCGGAATGCGGTGCTCGCGTGCACCAGGAATTGAATTAGGTGATGCCACGCCTAACTGTCCGTAAACGCCATAGTGATTGGTACTGTTACTTCCGCTCATCCATGTCCAAAGATGAGTGTTTAGATTATATTTCCACAAATCATTCAGATCGCCATTTGGTGAACCAATTCCATCTTTTCCATTGCCGCCAAATAACCATAAATTACCATTACCATCATTCCAACTAATTGAGTCTAAGCGTGCACCGGGTTGATTGTGCAGATTTGGGTTGCCTTGTACGCCATAAATTCCTGATGCGTTAGTCGTGCTTTCGCCACTAACCCACGTCCATTCTTTCGTAGTTGGATTAAATTTCCACAAATCATTGTAGTCGCTCAGAGTTGAAAGTGTCGTTGCGCCACCAAATAGCCATTGTGTGCCGTTACTTTCAGTCCAGCTAATTGCACCAAGGCGTGCACCAGGGGTGTTGTTTAAGCCTGGGATGTCTTTAACGCCATATGCACCAATCGCATTAATTGTATCTGCACCACTAACCCACGTCCATTTGTGATCACTCGGTGTAAATTTCCATAGATCGTTTAAAGCTCCAGGGAGTAAAGCGTCTTTGGCATAACCATAACCACCGAATAACCATAAATTACCAGTTGAGTCTTGCCAGCTAATTGCGCCAATCCGTGCGCCAGGCAGATTTAGCACTGAACCGATTCCTTGGGTACCATAGCTACCTTTGCCGTTAGTTGAGGATGGACCCGCAATCCATGTCCAGATTCCCGTGGTAGGCACATATTCCCATAAATCATTGAGCATACCGCTATCCCCACTAGCAGCATAGCCCTCGCCGCCAAAGAGCCAGAAATTACCCGCCGAATCAACCCAACTAACAGCTAGATCGCGACCACCAGGCATGTCAGCAGGTGATCCATAACGACCTAAAGCGTTAACTTGATTGCTTCCGTTCATCCAAGTCCAACCAGTAGTTGGCGCAGCTGGCGAACTAGTGCCGCCAGAATTACAAGCACTTATGCTTAATGCAACGAGGCTTAAGGCGAAGACTTTTTTTAAATTTTGCATAATGTAGATCCTTAAAAACTGGTTGTATTTATTGTGGAATTGTTGCAACGTAACCATAATCCATAGTTGGCGTACCCATTTGGAATAAGCCTAATACGTAATTTTTATAGACGGTATTAGCTGAAGTCCAAGATGAGCCTGGGTAATATGCAAAGTTCGTCCATTGTACGCTAGATGCGGTAAATCCACCAGCTGAGTTGCGTGAGATATGTGCAAAGGATGGGAAGGTGCCAGGTTGAGCATTATATTGCCAATCGCCTGCTAAATTATAACCACCAGCGTCGTCAGTAGTAATACCCTCAAAATGGGTACCAACTAATGAGGTCGGTGAATTATTATAATTTAAGGTCGTGAAATTAGATAGTTGTTGAGTGCTTGAGTCCCAATCGGTGATAAAACCAGCATCCACGCCACCTTGATCAACTACGCTATAGCCGCCCGCAATGGTGTAACTTGTGCCACCGTTATACCAAATTCCATAAGCGGTTAAACTAGCTGCACCACCTGGTTTTTCTAAAGGGTAATATTCTTTAGTATTAATGTTATAGATAAATGCTTTACCTGTAGCTAAGTTGGTGTCATAATTACCTACCACTATTCCACCCATGGTGCTATGCCCAAGTGTATTTTTAACTGTTTCACCAGGTGATAAAGATGAAGGGTTTAGCGTTGTGTAACCAAGAGTTGTTGAACCATCAGCAGCCCCTTGATAGAGCAGTCCTTGTTGTGCAATAGGTCCAGACTCTAGAGTCGTGTAACTGCCGACCACAATAACATTGCCAACACCATTATTATCTGGTCCATAGAGAGAGGTGCTAGTTACAGTTCGACCAGCGTTAATATCAGATGGGAAATTGAATTGATTACAAACTCCGCCACCAAGCACAGAACCTTGATAGAGAAATGCATGTGGGCTACCATATTGTACATAGACACCTGTAATATAAACCGTATCATTTGAAGAGCCCTCAATTCCGCGTACACCTGATACCCCTGGGAAAGAAACATTATTTGTACCTGGGCAATTAAATGCAGAATAGCTAACAGGAGTGTTACTTGGCGCGCTTGAGCTACCACTGTTACAGAAAATTAAAATTAAACTGACTAATGGTAAGCTTAAATAGCTTGTGAGTTTTCGAGATTTGAGTTGCATGTTTAGTATCCTTTGGATCTGCCGTTACTGGCTAAAATTTGATTAGTTTAGCAAAGAAACTCATTATACTTGATTCTAGCTGCAAAAAAATATCCAAAATGGATGTTTTACTAAAATACTAGGTTTTTAGGCGCAAAGCTAAGCGTTTTAAGTTAATTGAGGTGAGTTTAAGCAAAAAATCTAGCTCCGAGTGAGGTAATTTGTAACAAATTAAATAGAATGATTTTAGATTAAATTTGCGCTTTTGGTAAATAGTTTAAAAAGTCATTTCGTTAGCTAATGCTTTGGAGTACCAAAAGTTACCAAAGCATTAGCTAACTTCTCAAGTAGTCACAATATCAATGGCACTGATTTATGCAATAATAAGAAATATATATCCATAAATAGCTATTTATTTTGTACCTGTATCACCTTTATAATCACGAATTCAAATTAATGTTTGCACTTTAAAGGTAACGATTTTTTTATGTATAAAAAATTAATATTAGGTATGCTGTGTGGCGGTTTGCTAGCATGTAATAGTGGTGGTAGTCAAACACCAAAAAATGATAACGTCGATCTAAATAACGTGGAGAGTAAAGAGTTAAACTGGCGTTCGGGCTGGGCAGCACCGATCGCATCATTCTTTCAAAAAGGTCTTGGTTGGTATGTAAGCATCCAAAATGATAGTGACTATACATACATAGTGAAAGCAATACCAGGTAGTTCACGACTTAATGGTATAGATACCTGGGAAGAAGATACCGAGTTAGATAGAAGTACCACGATTCCACCACATACAACCAAAGTAATTTATGGTGAATCGTACACCAGTGGACCCAAAAGCTTTAGCTTAACAACAACCGATGGCGTAATCAAGAATCAAACAATTACCTTGCATAAAGATATGGATGATGAATTCTATATCACCAATGATTCTTACAAGACTCGTGGTGAAGCAATTTTTAATCATGGGGCTAAAAACTCCTTCAAGTCTGCTTCAACTATAACAGTTCTTATTGCCGATGTAGCAATGATTTTTGGTGGTGCCTTTATCGGTGAAGAAGCTGCAACTAAATTATCAACACGAGCAGCCGTCCGTGCAGCATTAAAAGATTTTAGCATTAAAGAAGCTGCCGTTTTGCCAGAAGCACTCCAAATACAAAAAAATGAACTATTAACCCAACTTCAAAGCAAACTATCAACATTAAAGGACTCTGTCAAAACATTATCAAACAAAAGTCCAAGTAGTCTTACATCTGAGGAAACGAACTTACTGTTAACCTCTAAAGTTGAATTCGCGAATCTAGAAAAACAAATTACAGGCGTGGAAGAACTCGTAACTGAAGCCGAAATGAATAAGATCGCGGCAACATACAACCTGAGTATGAACTTAAATTTAAATGCGGCAGACCTGAATGCCCTCAGTAACCAATTTGGTAGGCTTTATAATGCGAATAAAAATGTTGTTCTTACAAGTGAAAAAATTCAAAAGCTTAATTTTCTGATGAGTGATGTAAATCCGCAGCAATCTGTTGGGGGTGCTGGTAATGTAAAAGGCTATTTCCATTTCTCTGACTATATACCAAATAATATTTTAAAAGCGGAAACTAGACTAAAAGAATTTAAGTTGGAGAGTAAATTAGCGACTGAGATGATTAGCAAAATCATTAAATCAGGCTATATAGTTCCAACCTCAACCAAAGTGCTTGGTGCTGCAATTGGTGGGCTTTTTGGTACGGGCGCATCTTATGGGGTTATAAATAGTTTTGATATCGCGGGTAAAGATGCGGTATTCACGAGTCTTCAAATAAAGAATACTGGTATCGCAAATGTTGGATCATTTAATGATACACCGGTGGGTGAATATTTACTTAGCTGTGATAATTTAGGTAGTGAGAGTGATACTACTATTGCGATGTGTAAAAAGAAGGGGACTGAACCACAAATTTCAATGTTAAATGTAAAACTCAATTTACGTAGCAAAGAAAATATTGTTAACAAAAACGGAGCTATTCAAGGTGGCGACCAATATCACGAGCATTGTTCATATACTTATAATGATAATGGCGTGATCTATGCATTGTGTGACTCCGATGACAAGCTATTAAAACTTAATTATCAACATGATTGTGCCGATAATGCAGAAATTCGCTTTGAAGATAACCGCTTGGTGTGCTCAAAAAATCGTTATCAATATCTAGATAGTTGTATCCCGGTAAGTGTAAAGCAACCTGATGGAATTGTTGGCATGGTTACCGCTCAATGTAAGGGTGAGAATGGTGTGTTACACGACGGGTTTAGTACCCTAGATTCAAGCCTTTGTGCGCCTGGTTCGGATATTCAAAATCTTAACGGTAGCTTAATTTGTGGACAATATGCTTCATGGATACCTAAAGGTGAGTATTTAAGTCGCTGTAGTATTTGGTTTTATAGTAGAGATCCACACGCCAAAGATTACGGTGTTATTGGCGCAACTTGTCCGGATGATAAAGGTGTATTTGATTTTGTGAAGTTAAACTATCTTAATGAATGTTTCACTGGCAGTACAATTTCGGTTAGTCCGCGCGGTTATTTGCGTTGTGATACCTACATGGATTATTTAACTACCGCTGAAGTAGTTAAACTGCACGAAAAGGGAGAAGATCAAGAACTAAAACGGTTATGGGATTTAGGTAAAATTAAGTAAGTAAAGGAATCTATATGAAAAACATGAATAAATTATCAATGTTATTATTAACTTTGGCTGGTGCAAGCTTAACGGCATGTAATTCTGGAGCTGGCGGTTCACCAACCACTACCGCTACCGCTACAAATATGGTAAACGCAACTGAATCAGTACCGATGTTACTGGACAATGCGGGAATTAAAGCAAGTGGAACAATTGGTGTTGTCGTGACGGCAGAAGGAAATTTAGATTATTATATGGATGATAAATTTATGGGGGTTAAATATCATTTTGAAGATACGCCTCATTCCGTAGATCTTGTTAGTGTTAATCCTTTGATAATCTATGTTACGACACAAGCTAAGCTTGGAGGAGAGTTAAAAAAATGTACAGTAAATGCAAGTAACAAATTAGTTTGTGCAACTATTGACCGCTTCCAAGATTACCCAGTAGCGGCAAAATTTGATGAATTTGGTAATGGATATGCATTTAGTCGAGGAAATATCTCCTTTGTGAATAGGAATAGCGTCACAAAATATTATCATGATTCAGCAGTGGAAGTAAAGCGTACAGGAAAATTTGCAGATGATGAATATAAAGGTAGCATGACGCTCTATGATGGAGGATTTTATTTCCCGTACGGTGACATCAGAAAATATAACTTTGATAATAATGAAGTTTCAGTAATGGATAAAAATTCAGATTACAATATTGTTGCATTCTCTTTAGACGATTCGCTTACTGGTTATGGAACAACTTTTTCTAGAGATTTGGTAATGATCGAAAATGGAAAAATTATTCCAAAATCACTACATAAGTTTGAGGATTTTCCAGATTCGATAAGTGTTGCTGGATCTAGCATTTATGTAGGTGCGGAGATGGAGCTAAAGAGATGTATTCCATCAGGTTGGTGTCAGAGAATAGATACATTTAATACAGCGGTTAAGGCTATTTCCTTTAAAGGTTACTAATTTAATAGAGATTCTGGCATCATAATGTTTAAATTGGTAATTTAAAACTATGATGACATAATAAACAAATCATAACAGATAATTACATAGAATACAAAATACAGAAAAAAGGAATATATATGAAAAACATGAATAAATTATCAATATTATTATTAACTTTGGCTGGTGCAAGCTTAACTGCATGTAATTCGGGAGCAAGTGGCGCATCAACGCCAAATTCAACTAATCTAGCCCATAATGAATCCAGTGTCAAGAGTACTCAAGATACTTCTCTTGGTCATAACATTGGCTTGGTTATCACCAAGGATGGGAATCTTGATTTCTATAAAGATGATAAATTTATTTCTACGGTGTGGAAGTTTGAAGATACACCAACAGCAGTAAGAATTGCGAGTGTAGGCGATCTGGCGACGAATAAACCACTTGTTGCCTATATCGCTACTAGAGACGGAGATGGAATCTTAAAAAGATGTACGGCAGCTCCGTTGTCTGGCGATGGTATGGATTGTGTAACGATTGATCGTTTTAAAGATCCAGTATCTGCTGCAAACTTGGATGAGAATGGCGATGGCTATGCAATTAGTATAGGTGATGATTTTGATGATGATTACTCAACGGTGTCAAAATATGTTAATAACAAGTTAATAGACTCTAAAAAAATCTTTCGCAGGTTATTAGATCGTACTTCCTTACCTGTTTACTCCAATGGTTTAGAAGTTTACAATGACACGTTATATTTTGTTAATGGAAAAAGTCGACTATTAAAATATACTTTTGGAGGTAAACTAGATACTCTAGCAAAACTTGATAAAAATTTGTTTAGTTTCTCGGTAGATAAAGACCTTAATGGTTATGGAATTGGTGAACATTCTTTATACCACATATTAGCAGGGGGCGATCTTGAGAGAGTGCATACTTTTGAAGATCTACCGCTAAATCTTAGCTCAACTGGCTCATGGATTTATGTTGTAACAGATGGTGAAGAATTGAAGAAGTGTGATACTGGTGGGAACTGTTCTACAATCGATAAATTTGGATCTACCCCTATGGGTGTTTCATTCAGAGCTCTATAAAACCATGGTCACAGTTAATGCTTCGGCGCACCGAAAGCGGCCGAAGCATTGGCTACCTTCTCGACCAATCACAATATTAATTTTAGTGATTTATGCAATAATAAGAAATATATATCCATAAATAGCTATTTATTTCTCACGACATAACAGAGTATAATCCGCCCCTTGTTAAAATATTGAAGTGAGAACACAATGAAAAAAATTACTCTGCTATTAAATACGGTTATTTGTTTAGCCGTGCTTTCTGGATGTAATTCGGGAGCAAGTGGCGCATCAACGCCAAATTCAACGAATCTAGCAACTCTTAATGAATCCAGTGTCAAGAGCACTCAAGATACTTCTTTTGGTCATAACATTGGACTGGTTGTCACCAATGATAAGAATCTTGATTTCTATAAAGATGATAAATTTATTTCTACGGTATGGAAGTTTGAAGATCAACCCACTTCAGTAAGAATTGCGAGTGTAGGCGATCTGGCTACGAATAAACCATTTGTTGCCTATGTTACCACTAAAATTCGTGGTTTTATTGGTCGTGGTGGAATTTTGAAAAAATGTACGGCCGCACCGTTATCTGGTGATGGTATGGATTGTGTAACGATTGATCGTTTTAACGATACGGTATATGCTGCCAACTTAGATGAAAATGGCAATGGCTATACGATAAATGTCGGTGATGCTCTCTCAACGGTGTCAAAATATGCTAATAACCAGTTAATAGATTATAAATTTGTACAAGGTTGGTTATTATCTAGTTATAACGGGAGCTTAGAAGTTTACAATGACACGTTGTATTTTGTTAATGGTGGTCGGTTATTAAAATATAATTTTGGAGAAAAGCAAGATACTGTAACAGAATTTAATAAAGGTCTGGCAAGTTTGTCTGTAGATAAAGACCTTAATGGTTACGGAAATGATGACTATTCTTTATACCACATGTTAGCAGGTAGTAATCTTGAGAAAGTACATACTTTTGAAGATCGAATTACGAATATTAGCTCAACTGGGTCATGGATTTATGTGGTAACCGACGGTAACGAATTGAAGAAATGTGATACTGGTGGGGACTGTTCTACAATCGATACCTTTGGATCTACCCCTACTGGTGTTTCCTTTCGAGCGCTATAAAATCATTGCTATCATTAATGCTTTGGCACACCAAAAGTGACCAAAGCATTGTCTAGCTTGTCGATGCCACTCACAACTCTTTTTCTTAAACTCTATAATTCTATAGTTGACAATAATTCAATGAGAAGTTTTTATATAATTTTATCTTTATTCACTTCAAATTGTGTTGCACAAGAATATGCATATATTATAAATGCAATGACAAATAATATTGTTGTAGCAACTATTGATTCTAATGGCGATTTAAGACATACCGGTAGCAAGTATTTTACGGCAATAGACCCTGAAGACTGGGGGTGTATATAACAACAACAAAAATCTTTACACTCTAAGTTGGTCGGGAAATCAACTCTCAGCATTTCAACTAGGTGCTAATGGTGTATTAGATGCATTGAGTCCTCGTGATACTCCTACTGGTTTGCAACCATGGCTTCTGGCGCTTACCCCTAATGGTGCTTGTGGATATACTGGAAATTACGGTGATGGTAGTATTTCTGCTTTTAGCCTGCAAGCAAATGGGCAAATTAATATTGTCCATACTGTTGCGACTAATTATGGTGGATTAGCAGGAACCGCCGTAGATAAAGAAGGTAGTTTACTTTTTGTATTATCTAATAGTAGTAATAAGGTGTTATCTTATTTCATTGAGCGCAGTTCATGTAAAATCTCGCAAACCGCATTTACTTATGATACTTCAATCCAGCCAGCCCGGATGAGAATAACTAAACTTGGTAATAAACAATATTTGTACATAGTTAATAGTGGTACTAATTTAGTAAATGAATACGAGATAAAAGCTAATGGGGGGTTAACCCCAATGGGTTCTACTGCAACCGGTGGTGTCGATCCTATGAATATCTTTATCCTAAATGGTGTAAATGCCTATATGCCACATCGAGGCTCTAATAATATATCTTGGTTTAAGGTGTTAGAAGATGGCACGCTGCGTTTTATGCAGTCTTATGAAACTAATGGAGCAGGGTCTAGGAATATTGTCTTTGGTAATAACAATAAGAGTATGTACGTTGCAAATCAATATTCAAATGATTTAACGAGGTTTGATATTAATCTTGATGGATCGCTTCAATATATTAAAAAATATGACTCGGGTGGAGTACAGCCATTTGGTGTGGTAATTGTTAATCAATGACCGTCATTGGTTCTTGCTGTCTGTGTTGGTATGTGGGTTTGAATAATCGAACAATCACAATATTAATTTTAGTGATTTATGCAATAATGAGAAATATATATCCATAAATAGCTATTTATTTCTCACGACATAGCAGAGTATAATCCGTCCCTTATCAAAATATTGAAGTGAGAACATAATGAAAAAATTTAATCTATTATTAAATACGCTTATTTGCTTAACCATGCTTTCTGGATGTAATTCGGGAGCTGGTGGCGCATCAACGCCAAATTCAACGAATCTAGCAACTCCTAATGAATCCAGTGTCAAGAGCACTCAAGATACTTCTCTTGGTAATAACATTGGACTAGTTATCACCAGTGGTGGGAATCTTAATTTCTATAAAGATGACAAATTTATTTCTACGGTGTGGAAGTTTGAAGATAGACCAACTGCAGTAAAAATTGCGAGTGTAGGCGATCTGGCGACGAATAAACCACTTGTTGCCTATGTTGCTACTATGCGTGAAGTCGGAGATAATGCTGGAATCTTAAAAAGATGTACTGCTGCTCCGCTGTCTGGCGAGGGGATGGATTGTGTAACGATTGATCGTTTTAAACATCAGGTATATGCTGTAAACTTGGATGAGAATGGCGATGGCTATGCAATTAGTTCTGACAATGATTTGATGCATGCTTACTTAAGGGTATCAAAATATGTTAATAACAAGTTAGTAGACTATCAACATTTATCGGCTGGTTTATTATTAGGTGTTCGTAAGAACGGATTTAGTGATCTCAAATATGCTTACTCCAATGGTTTAGAAGTTTACAATGACACGTTATATTTTGTTAAAGAGAGTCGGCTATTCAAATATACTTTTGGAGGTAAAGTGGAGACTATACGAGAGTTTCCTAAAGATCTTTGGAAATTCACAGATAAAGTGGGGATGGGTACTAATGGAGAGCTTGATGAAGATTTGTTTAGTTTTTCGGTAGATAAAGACCTTAATGGTTACGCAATTGGTGAACATTCTTTATACCACATGTTAGCAGGGGGCTATTTTGTGAAAGTGCATACTTTTGAAGATAAACTGCTAAATCTTAGCTCAACTGGGTCATCAATTTATGTGGTAACCAATGGTAAAGAATTAAAGAGATGTAATACTGGTGGGAACTGTTCTACAATCGATACCTTTGCTTCACTTCCTGTGGGTGTTTCCTTTCGAGCGCTCTAAGCCCGTCCCTTATCAAAATATTGAAGTGCAGAACATAATGAAAAAATTTAATCTATTATTAAATACGGTTATTTGCTTAACCATGCTTTCTGGATGTAATTCGGGAGCTGGTGGCGCATCAACGCCAAATTCAACGAATCTAGCAACTCCTAATGAATCCAGTGTCAAGAGCACTCAAGATACTTCTCTTGGTCATAACATTGGACTAGTTATCACCCATGATGGGAATCTTGATTTCTATAGAGATGACAAATTTATTTCTACGGTGTGGAAGTTTGAAGATATACCAACTGCAGTAAAAATTGCGAGTGTAGGCGATCTGGCGACGAATAAACCACTTATTGCCTATGTTGCTACTATGAGTAACCGCAAGGGTTCTGATGGAATCTTAAAAAGATGTACTGCTGCTCCGTTGTCTGGCGAGGGTATGGATTGTGTAACGATTGATCGTTTTGGAGATGAGGTATATGCTGTAAACTTGGATGAGAATGGCGATGGCTATGCAATTAGTTCTAACAAGCATGAAAGGAGATCAACGATTTCAAGATATGTTAATAACAATTTAGTAGACTATCAACAAATTAAGTTATCGGCTAGTTTATTAGGTAAGCGTCAGGTAGATGAGGAAAATTCCTTTTCGGCTGTGGATAATATTTACTCCAATGGTTTAGAAGTTTACGATGACTCGTTATATTTTGTTAAAGGGACTCGGCTATTCAAATATACTTTTGGAGGTAAAGTGGAGACTATAGGAGAGTATGTTACAGAGGGTAAATTTGAGGCTATAGGAAAGTATACTAAAGAGTTTCGGCTGTTCCCTACTTCTGTTGAAGATGTAGATTTGTTTAGTTTATCGGTAGATAAAGATCTTAATGGTTACGTAATTGGTGAACATTCTTTATACCGCATGTTAGCAGGTAAGAAGCTTGATGTAGTGCATGTTTTTGAAGATAATCCGCTAAATTTTAGCTCAACTGGCTCATCAATTTATGTGGTAACCAGTGGTAAAGAATTGAAGAGATGTGATACTGGTGGGAGCTGTTCTACAATCGATACCTTTGGATCTACCCCAGTGGGTGTTTCATTTAAGCCCTCGTATGAACCCTCAGGAGAGTACTTAACTCGCTGTAGTTTTGGGTTTTATAGTAGAGATCCACACGCTCAGGATTATGGTGTTATTGGCGCAACTTGTCCAGATGATAAAGGTGTATTTAATTTTGTGAAGTTAAACTATCTTAATGAATGTGACATAGGCAGTACAGTTTCGGTTAGTCCGCGTGGTTATTTGCGTTGTGATACCTACGCAAATTATTTAACTACCGAGGAATTAGTTAAAATGCACGAAAAAGGTGAAGATCAAGAATTAAGGCGGTTAGCGGATTTAGGCAAAATTATAAGTAACTAAGCAATTATAATAGAATGGAGTGCACCGAGCGCTCCATTCTATTAGAACTATTTGAAAAATTAAATTGATTAATATTAGGCATCATTTTACCCAACTAAGTGGCTTAGTTGGGGTGGTTAGTCTGTAACATTAATTAACCTAGATGGCTAAAAAATCTATTGCAGTTCTGTACGAATGAATTGAGTAAATGTATCCACCACAATCGAATTTTTGTTACGCTTAATTAGATATACTGGCAGTTCTTTAAAATAATACTCTGGTAAGATTTTTATGAGCTTTTTACTTTGTAAATACTCCGCAAATATACTATCCCATCCCCACACAATCATTTCTGAATTTACTCCAAACTCAGCAGAATGTAGGGGCGAATTAGAAATAAACTGGCTTTCCATGTTTTTAATCTGAGTTCGTTCTTTGGTTATCGCATTAGTTAGATAAATATACTCATCGACACCATCTCCGGCATTTGTTACACCCATATAACGATGCTTGCCATTGGTTAAGTCCTCGATACTTTCAGGCAAACCATAGCGCTTAATATATTTTTGTGAACAATAAGCTTGAACCTTTTTTGAGGTTAATAAATAGAATTCACTATCTTCGGTTTTAGGCTTTACGCAACTAATCGCCACGTCCACATCTGCAATAATATGTGATTTAACCACCCCAAAATGCGCCTCAATATTAATCTGTGGATATGTTGCTAAAAATTTTGCAATTAGTGGCGTAATCATGCCGTGAGAAAGAGAAAATGGTAGTGATAAACTAAAGCCGCCTTTATTAAGTTCTTTTGGTTGTTTAATATTACTTATTTGTTCTAACAGATACCGCTCTTGATTACGAAAGCTAAAATATAATTTTTGCCCTTCATCGGTTAATTTTAAATTCCGCGTGTCTCTAAACAATAGTTTAAACCCCAATTGATCTTCAAGGTATTTAATTCTACGACTAACTGTCGATTGTGTAGTTTTTAACTCTACCGCGGTCTTACCAAAGCTCATATTGTCAACGAGTTTAGTAAATAATAAAATATCATCATACATTGCAAAGAATGCCTTCATAAAAAGGCATGATTATACATGAAAACCAGCGCTAATGGATAGATGTTTTTTATTAAACTGAAATTACATTTATATATCAGTGAGATATTTGATGGCGTGTTAGCCGAGTATTGCTTAATTTATCAATATTAATGCAATAATCTTAACGGTGGCAAATTATCAACTAGATGTATTTATGCAATTATAAGAAATATATATCCAAAAATAGCTATTTCAATTCTACTGTATCATCTATATAATCACGAACTCAAATTAATATTTGCACTTTAAAGGTAAAGTTGCACGAAAATGTGGAAGATCAGGAACCAAGAGAGTTAGCTGATTTGGGTAAATTTAAGTAAAGGAAATTCAGGATGTCACTAAGTAAAAGTTTGATAAATTTTATTATTAAAGTTCTTATTAAAGTCAGAAAAACTTGGGATAATTATATTGAAGCGAATAAGTATTTTGTTATGTTGCATTATACACATACGACAAACGTGAGCTATTCAAATATGTCAGAACTAGGACAAAACAAGGCAAAATCAGCACTTGAATACAATAGTTACAGATGATTACCAACCACCAATGACGGTTTAACTGGCAAGTGTGACAGAAAAATTTGGGATGATGTTTCAATATATTAGCCAGTGAGACGTAGAACAATTGGCGCTGGTGTGAGTTGCATATGTCTTAATCCGCAGGAGCGATATAACTTTTAACCGTCAAGTTTAGCAAATTAGATTTGACGTATTAACGTAAGCGATCCATTAACCACATATTGACATCGTCCGATTTAATCTGGAAATAATGTGTATTGTATTGGTGAGGTTTATACTTTAGGTTTGTAATCTAATCCAGTATTCCACGGTAGAAGTTTCT
>Ga0247839_1003396_pt1 | contig 22141 bp, 19 predicted proteins | sample LaCruzMarch2015__6_FD_192405 | JGI IMG/M metagenome (GOLD analysis project Ga0247839, IMG submission 192405) | Freshwater microbial communities from meromictic Lake La Cruz, Castile-La Mancha, Spain - LaCruzMarch2015_16m | ecosystem: Environmental > Aquatic > Freshwater > Lake | place: Spain... | reverse complement strand
CACCTTTAGAAAAGTTAAGCCCAATATCTTGAGATCAAACCAAAATGACTGTTTCTGGAGATACTCCACCTCATACTGGACTTTGACTGGGATTGATAATTCATCGCGGCCATTGACTTGCGCCCATCCTGTCAATCCTGGCACTAACTTATCCACCCCATATTGGGTTCGCAAGGCTATTAAATCATCTTGATTAAACAGTGCTGGACGAGGCCCTACAAAACTCATATCGCCAACTAAAATACTCCATAGCTGAGGTAATTCATCCAGGCTGGACTTACGTAAAAATGAGCCGACTGGAGTTAAATATTTACCAGAGTCGGAAAGTAAGTGAGTTGCCACAGCGGGAGTGCCTACTTGCATCGTGCGAAATTTGGGCATCCTGAAAATAATATTATCCTTGCCTACACGGTCAGACCAATAAAGGGCCGAGCCTTTGGAGGTTAATTTAACTAGCATCACAGTGAAGACTATCAAAGGGGAGAGGATTGCTAGCGCCAAAAAACTTATTACGAAATCAAAAAATCGTTTCATCAAGTCTGCATCAACCCATAAAATATATCCATACAAATGTCTACTAGGTGAGCTACTGTAGAGCCAAATAAATCATGCTCAATGTGTTACGAAGCTTAGCGCCAATATTCCACGTAATCAACCACTAGCTCCTTTTAGCTAAAAAATACTCCGCGGTCAGCCTCAATCCATCATCAAGGGAAACGGGGGGCAACCACCCTAACACTTCTCTTGTGAAGTCAACATTAACCTCAAGGCTTCCAAAAAGCTTATCCACAGCATGTGATTTTCTGAAAAGAAATGCCATAGCCCTTACTATAGGCTCAGCGTAAAACAAATAAGCAGGCCTATTCAAAGCAATTCCCATCTTAACTAATAGCTCACTTGTGGAAATATCTTGACTATCTGAAGCTAAAAATATTCTATTTTTAGCTTCACGATGTGAAATGCAAACTTGTATCAAATCCGTTAGATTTTCTATATAGAGCAAGCTACGTTTATTTTTTATACTCCCAAATGGCAATGGAATACCTAGGCAAACCAATTGAAAAAGGGCTAAAAAATTTGCTCTTACACCTGGACCATAAACTAGTGGCGGTCGAATAATAACCACCTCCATATTGGTTTTTGATGCCAATTCCAACAACCCCTGTTCAGCCTCATACTTAGTCAGGCCATAATAATCCCTAGGTGCGGGAATATCGGTCTCATAAAAGGGCTTAGCATTGGCAGTAGACTCACCATTTACCTTTATAGAACTAATATAAATAAAGCGTTTAACACCCTTTTCCTGGGCTTGTCTAGCTAAATTTAAAGTTCCAAATGTATTAATATTTCTATAAACATTCAATGCATTAGCATTTCTAGCTCCGCTACTATGCGCATGCCCTGCAACATGTATCACAACCTCAACTTCATTCAATATATTTGACCAGTCAGTATCGCCGTTAATTTCACCATTCTTCACACAATGAACATATGCACTATCGTTATTTGGGTTAGGGTTTCGAGATGCAGCCTTAATGGAAAAAAAATTATCTGAAAGCCTTTTAACCAAGGCAGAGCCTACAAATCCACTTGATCCAGTAACCAAGATCATGAAGCTTTTTCCGCAAGGATGTCATCATATAAATTTAGAGTTTTCTCAATAACAATTGAGTTTGAGAATTCATCTACAACCTTTTGCCTTCCATTCGCACCCATCACTCTCGCAATTTCTGGGGTGTCAACAATTCTCCTAATAGCATCCGCAAGCAATACAAAATCTCTAACCGGCACAATATACCCATTAAACCCATCAATCACGACTTCTCGACACCCGACGGCATCTGTTGTAATGATGGGCAAACCAGCGGCAGCTGCCTCCAATAAAACTTTTGGCAGTCCCTCCCGATATGAAGGCAAGCAAACAGCATAAGATTGAGCCAATACAGCGGCCACATCATCCCGCCACCCCCAATATTCAACGCCAAAATTTCCATCGTATTGACTTAAAACTTCTGAAGATATTGACGCTGGATTTTCTGGGTCGGCATCACCAACCAATACAAAACGTGCAATTACTCCATTCTTATTTACAATTCTTGCAGCTGCGAGAAATTCAAATATACCTTTATCTTTTAACATGCGTGCGATAAGTACCACTATAGGCGTCGAAGTTTTACCATCATCAACTTGAAACTTTTTATACTCAATTAAGTTAACCCCAGCTCCTCGAATCAGGACTGCATCAGACGCATCTACAATCCCTGAAATTATAAAATCGCGCATATCATCTTTATTCTCAAAAATAACTTTACTGCCGCGTGGATTTAATAAAATTTTAAAAGCAAATATTATTAGGGGCCTAGCTATCTTAGCTATGAAATCTCGCGAAGAAAAAAAATATCCCATACCAACCGGTGCATTTACCACTTTACCCAATCCGGCTAGGCGAGCCGCCAAGGTGCCATATAGAATTGGTTTAATAGCAATCTGATGCACTATATCTGGACGCTCTTTTAAATAAAAATAAAAGATCCTAGTTAGACTAATTAGCTCTTTGAAAGGATTTTTACTTTTCCTGGAAATTTTTAACGGAATAAATTTTATTCCAGCTGATTTAATTTGATGGGCCTTTCCATTATCATTTGCCATGACAATGACTTCATAACCTGTAGCAACGGCGGACTTCGCTCTCTCAAAAAAATGCGAGCAAAAAAACCAGTCTTCGGTAATTAGATAAAGTATTTTTTTCATCAAGCCATTATTAAATCAACGGTATCCATGTTTAATTATTTCGCGCCATACCGTATTAAATGAATTAACCATTATGCCAATCCCAAAGCGAGAGACGACACTTGCTCGAGCACGCTCTTTAAGAGCTCCCCATTCACCCGACATTCTCTTAATCCCAATTGAAAGCAACATTGCCTCAGCCAATAAATGTGAATTTCTGGGAGGCACAATCCAGCCATCATTGCGAATGATTAAGGCCGAGTCACCAACATCTGTGCTGATGCATGGTGTACCACATGCCATTGCCTCAGCCAGGACATTCGGGAAGGCCTCTCCATAAGCGCTCGATAAGATGTTTATATCAAGCGCATTCATGACCGACTCAATATCATTTCGCGATCCAAGCATTGAAACTTTACCCTGCACGCCTGCATTCCGAAGGAATATTTTCAACATTTTATTTTCACTAGTAACTCCGTTTCCAACCATTACCCCATGAAAATTTACCTTTTTTTCGTTCAGCTCCCTTAAGGCATTTATAAAATTCTCATGATCTTTCTGTAGATCAAATCTCCCTATTATTCCAATTAGAAATATCGATTCATCAACACCCAATTCATTACGTATGGCCTTTCTCAGTGCCTCATTAGGCATAAACCTATCCAACTGATAACCATTTGGAATAACGACCATCTTATCCCTTGAATAGCCTAATTGCGCGTGGACTTCAGCCGCAGCATTTGCGCAACAAATAATTTTTTTTGGGATCACATAGGACAAAATAGCGCAAATTTTTGCCACTAGTATGGTCTTCTGCTTAGAAGATCCTAGAACCAATGTCGTATTTCTGATACCCCAGCATATTTTTAAATTGCCAGCAACTACCGCGGCAATACCTCCAAGTAAATCAGCGTGATACATCCACGTCTGAATCAAATCATAAGGCCCTTTTTTAATAATCAGAACTAGTCGCATAAGGCCTCTAAAAATATTCCTTAAGTTATTCATATGCAAACATACAACTTCTATCTTTTTATTAATCAGAAGTGGTCCATATTTCCCAAGGTCGCTCAATGAAATAACTGAGTGGTCATTTTCAAGGTCATTGGTAATTAACCGAAATAAGACGCCTTCGGCCCCACCATCACCTAGACCTGAAATGATATGCAGTACTTTTATTCTCACTGCAACTTGCTTCAAATTACTCATAGGGATTGCTTTTTTGATTAAAAAGCCATGCCTGAAACATTAAAATACCCCATAATTTTGATGAGCAATCCATTCGTCCGCTCAAATGAATTCTCCATAGCTGCCTCACTGTCACTGGATTAAAATACCCATCTGTAATTAAACGACTTTCATCCAATAATGTCTCGGCCCATCCTCGTAGCTCACCTCTAAGCCATGCGCCCAAAGGTATAGAAAATCCTCTTTTAGGGCGCTCAATGAGCTCCCGCGGAACATACTGATAGAGCACCTCTTTCAACGCCCACTTTCCAGAGCCGGCTCGCATCTTCTGATCTAGCGGAATTCTACATGCCAACTCCACAACCCGATAATCAAGCATGGGAACTCTTGTCTCCAAACTGTTTGCCATTGCTGCTCTATCCACCTTGACCAACACATCATCTGCCAAATACATCTTTGTATCTACGGCCATCATCCATTGCAAGTAATGGTCAGTTGTTGGCCACTGAGATGGGTCATTAAGAACGGTAATAGACTCCGTCACATCTTCCATGATCTGCCCAATGTCTACCCAATGACTAATCAAGGCCATATATAGCATCTCTGGACTTTGAGAATCCAATAACTCAAGGAATTTTTGTGTCCGTCTAGAAAATTGAAATTTAACAAGTTGATTTTTTGCAATTTTTCTCAAGGGTAGTGGTAAATTTGAAAATAATTTCCACAGGCTTAAAGCAATCTTATAAGTCGAATAGCCACCAAATAGCTCATCTCCCCCATCTCCGCTTAGCGATACTGTGACTTGTTCACGAGCGAACCTACTCAGAAAAAAAGTTGGGATCTGAGAACTATCTGCAAATGGCTCGCAATAAATTTCTGAAAGGTGTGGGATTAATTCCAACGCCATCTTATCGGTTACTTTTAATTCATAGTGCTCAGTTTTAAGATGTGACGCAACAGCTTTTGCATAATTAGCCTCGTTATACTCCTCCTCAGCAAAACCAATTGTGAAGGTTTTAATTGGTTTTTTACTGAATTTGGCCATTAAAGCGACGATCACGCTACTATCTACGCCTCCACTAAGAAAGGCGCCTAACGGAACATCCGATAACATTTCAGACTGGACGCTTTGAGACAGCTGATCATCTAGCATCAAAATTACCCGCTCATCCGTATCAACTATAGGGCATTCAATGCCGTACTCAACAATTCTATTAAAGCTCCAATAAGTCTGTGGATTTAATGTGGAACATTGATGGTTTAGGGGAATTTTTATAAAACTTGCTGCTGGAAGTTTGGAAATATCTTTATATATACAATGCGGGGCTGGAATGTAATTGTGGCGCAGATAAAGAGCTAAAGCCCCCCTATCAATCTCAGCATTAAAAGATGGGTGGGCCTGTAGCGCCTTCAATTCTGACCCGAATAAAAAGACTCCACTTTGCCAGCCATAGTAAAGAGGCTTTTCACCCATCCGATCTCTTGCAAGAAATAATTCATGGGCCTGTTTATCCCAAAGAGCAATTGCAAACATGCCAACTAGTTTTTTCAGGGCATTCTCAAAACCCCATTGACATATGCACTCCAAAATAGTCTCAGTATCAGAGCCGCTGGACCATTGATATCGGACATGCATGGCCTGCAATTCATTCCGCAAGCTTAAGTGGTTGTATATTTCACCATTGAAGGAAATGACATAACGGCCGCAATGTGAAGCCATGGGTTGATGGCCATTAGAGCTGACGTCTAAAATAGATAGCCTTGTGTGAACTAGGCCAATACCAACACCTTGATCAAGCCAAATACCAGAATCATTCGGCCCTCTATGATTGAGCGAACGACCCATATTTTTTAGAATTTTTTCAGGCTCGACACTTAACGCCGGGTTGGAAAATAAAAATCCTGCAATTCCACACATATATAGTTATCAGAAAATGTATTAAAGGATTTGAGAAGGAAGCTTATTATTGTTAGGGATCATATCAATCAAGATAACACCGAGGATTAAGCATTAAACCAATCCAAGCCCAAAAGAACAATGAAGTCCATAGGGGTGTTGCAAGCATAATAAGAAAAAATATGACAATAAAATTAAGGCGATTTCCTTTTTTTGCGAGTCGCCATAAATCCCAAATCAAAATAGAAAAACCAAGCAGCCCAATTGCATTCAAGATGAATGCCAATCCGCTAGAACCTAAAATTAAGTAATCATTTGTGAGGCCAACTCCGACTATGGAATATGGGAAATTATTAGTCAATACTAAGATATTTTCCAAGCCAGAGTAACGAGCAACGAAAGAATTATCATTAGAAAAATTATTTACCCTATCTAAGATATATGATAAACCTTCAATGTTAATTATATTAGGAGTGCTAACCAATATAAATAAAAATAGAGCAAATAAAAGCACTAATTTGATATTTTTTCTAAAAATAAAAGCAACATAAATTATAACAGTCAAATATGAAAAAAAGGAGAAGGAGAGTAGCATTCCAAATAGGGCAATATATCCCACCAAGTCAAATTTTCTAATTATTTGATATCTTAAGGAAAATAGCATAAAAGTAAACAAGGCAAAATGTGCTGGCTCCTGAAATAGGCCGCTAGGTCTGAATATTTCACCAAATACTCTAGGATCAACACCAATCAATTCATGAAAATTTATTAAATAATTATGTGCATAAAAAACAATGCATTGGATTATCAATAAGAAAACATGAATATAAATAAGAGCGCTTAAGTAAAATATTAATATATTAATCTTAAATTCTCTAAGGTAAAAAAATAAAAAAGTTAATAGGCCAATGCAGATACCCAAACATGGTTTAAAAAAATTATTCCAGTCATTGGCTATTCCATGCAATCCACCTATAAAAAAAACTAAAGCAAAAATATATAGATACGTTGAATTCTGCCTAAAAATTTTACTAAGGGATATTTTTTTTAAATTAAAAAAAACAAATGCTTCGTAAATTATTAAGAATATAAATCCGTAAATTTCAAATAAACGATAGCCTTGAGCGTACTCACCAAAATAAAAATCCCAGAGAGTAAATAAAAATAAAGTAATTCCAAAAAAATGAGTTGTATTAATGTTTAAATTTCGCATTAATAGACATTTGTGAGATTTTTAATAACATCCTGCTTGAAAATGGGCCAAATATAACACTTATGAATATTAGAATATTAAATCTTGAATAATAAATAAAACTTGGAAATAATTGGAGAGAATTTTTAATAGAATTAAACCAGTTTCCATCAACACTATCATAGAAAACAGACTTCCCCATTAATATCCAATAGCATTTAGAGTCTAAATTTTTCACAACAGACGCAGTATATGCATAACATTTAGCTAAATCACCCGCACCTGAAATTCTATTTTCGATGCTACAGAAACGATCATTGCTGTTTTTTTCGTAAAATTGAAAAATTTCACTTGTTATATAAAACGAAGTTTTACTTGAAATGGTTGCCCAAAAACCTGGCTCACAAGCATGTTTAGTTCCCAATGATGGGTAAGGGTTATTTAAAGCTATATCCGTTCGTATTAGCGAGAAATGCTCACCTTTAGGTGGATTAATTAATACCTCAACCCCCGGTAATTTTCCAAAAGATTGATGTTGAATAGTTGCTATACCATCACTATCAATACAACCGCCCCATAAAACTCCAATTGAATCATCAAGTTTCAAGAGTATTTTTTCAAGCTTGTCTCCACAATTTGGAAGTAGTGCATTATCTGAATCCAGTAAGGCACACCATTTTCCCCGCGCACTTGCAATTCCTAAATTTCTTGCCATACCTAAACCAGAATTTTTATCAAGAGAAATTAATTTAATCCAAGTCTTGTAAGGGCTTTGACCAATTAAATTCAAGGTATTATCAGTCGATCCATCATTTATTACTATAATTTCAAATTTATGTGAAAATATTTCTTTTTGTGAAATGATGCTTTCAATAGCTCTTAATATATATTTATCACGATTAAATGTAGGAATAATAAATGATATTAGCATTTTTTAATAAATTTTTTTATATTAGCAATGAAATTATTTGGGAAAATTTTTATAACTATATCAAATATTTTTCGTGAAATATAACTAAGTACTTCACTAGAAGACATTATTTTTCTTTTTTTAAGATCAACTTCAATATTCATTCTTTTGAAAAATACGGCATCCCATGGGAACCACTTTCCTCTTTGTATCGCATGATGATAGTATGGAAAAGGGCTTTTCCATACACTATAGAAATTAGGGATATTTTTAGCCCTTTCCGCGCCCTTTTTCTCAAATTCCCATGGAGATTCACCATTTTGTAAAATTTTCAAAAGCGCCTCTTTTTTCCATAGGGAAGCTTGAGTTGACACTCGATATTGTGCATTTATAGCAATAGCACCATATGAGGCTATATTTTTTAGTCTATAATCAGGCCCAGGACGAGGAGTAAGTCTCATCATGTTTATTTCACTTGAATCCATAGCTACCAATAAATTCAGTATTTCTTTGGTATTTACTTTTCTTCTAAGTAAGAAGTCATCTAAAGTGAATAGTACATAATCAGATTTTAATACTTTAAGCGCCTTAATTAACAAAGAGGACCAATCTAAATCCTTCCCAAGATTCATTAGATTCACATTACCAATTCTTGTCTCGCTGTATGATTCACTTGTTAAATAAATTTCAAATGGGCAGTCACCCCAATACTTTTCTAGAAGCCGTATATTTGGCACCCATAAATCAGAGTATTTATCGCAAGTAGAAATTAAAACTGAACAATTTGGCTTCAAGATAGTTTTTTAAATGTGAATATCCCACAACCGTAGTTCAAAAGATTTGATAACGATTTAATTTTTATAATATCAACGCCGATATTATTAATAATTCCAGCATCATCTACATAAGAAAAATCAATTAGTTCTAATTTTTCTAGATAATCTATAATAGTCATTGGATCAAATACTCTATGCGCATTAAATTCAATTCTTTGAGCACCAATTGGTACTGAGAAATAAAGAATTCCACCTTCATCCAACATAGAGTAAATATTATTAAGCGCAACCCTCCATAAGCCAGATCCGACGGGATCCCCATACCTTCCTAAACCAAAATGCTCCAATGCGTGTAAGCAGGATAAGCTTGTCACGCGCCTAAAGTCTACATTCAATGGTTCGGTTAAGTCCATTTGTACAAAATTTACATTAGGAATACTGGAAAGAAGTGGCCTAACATCGTACACAACAACCTGAGTAAATATTGAAATATGGGCTATAAAGCCGTCAATTCTCGAACCAATATCGTGGTGGACTACCGCGCCACCTTGATAAATCTTTCTTGCGATATGCAAATCTTGCCAAAAATAATGGCCGCCAGCAATCCCAGCGGGCTGAAATCTATCATCTAGACATGGGTACGACAAGGAAAGCGGCCATGTTTTATCTTTTAACTTTCGAAACAGAATAAGGCTCATTAGATATGAAGGAATGCCTCGGAAGGCATTTACACACTTTCTAATATCAAGACCAAATGCGCAGACCCATCTATTTAGGACACGTATCATTTTTAGTATCTTTATTAATTACATTAAAAATTGTATTTGCAAAATTATCAGGAGACCACTTATAGAAATCAGGGGAAATCAAATAACATTTGATTTTTTTAATGATTTCATTATATTCTGATTCACGAATTGCCCTTAGATAATTAATTAATTCAACATTACTTTTGTAATCACGCCTATCAATAAATAAATCTTTTGGGATATGCTCTTCGATGTTGGGGGCACCCCAATAAATTGGTATTATTCCAGCTATAAAACAATCGAATATCTTTTCAGTAATATATCCGCTTCCACTACTAAAATTCTCATAACAAATTGCGAATTTATAGCGGCACATTACCTCTAATTTATCCAGAACCCGCCCTTTTGCATTGGGGAATTCCTCCCACCCCTCACCATAAACATCCAATAGAGTTGCGTCATAAGCCACAAAGCTCTGAACAATGCCAAGTCTTTTACTATAAAGTTCCCCTTTAACATTAGATTTTTTATTTGAATTTATAATCAAGCAAAACTTCTTAATATTGAAATTAATTAAATATTCCGTATTATCAAAGTATACGGGTTGATATATTTTAAAATACTTTATATTATCAACCAAATAATCATCTTGGGTTAAGATATAATCATAATAATAATGGTTTTCTTTTAAATAATTTTCGGGATACACGCTAGGGGACTCTAATAATAATAATATTTTTCTTGCATTACTATACCTGTACAATCTGTTTTTAGTCTGAATCTTTTCAACTAATGATCTAATTAATTTTTTTAAAGTACAAAATCTTCTTAATTCCACAATAGGAACATCAGAGTGGATAATTACACTTGGTTTCTCGGAATGTATTCTTGAATCAACCTGATACCTTAAAACATACCCATTATCTAATATTTTTTTGTACAATAATTGATATGGCTTTAAGAAAAATTTTGTATATATATCTATGGACTCGAATATTCTAAAATCTTTATATAAGCCACCCCAATATATTATATTTTTAATCATATTTTAATCTATATAAAATATATTTTCTTACAGACTGAGAGGGGACTAGCAATAATACTAGCCCAAAAAAATATGAGGCATTAATAAAACATAATAATATATTTAAATTATTATTTTTTATAACTTCGCATAATTTTTTTATAGATCCACTCTCTGACTCAATCTGTTTTTTTATTATCAAACCAAGGAAAATACTATCATTAAATCTTGTTTCAATGACTTTCTTCGCTCTGCTATATAGCGCACTTGACTCTTTATCAATTAGAGACAATATTTTAGATCTGCTTCTTCTGCTGGATTCAATTACATCAAATACATTGATGCTCTGAATATTGTTGTCATTTGTATTAATAGACATTGTTACTGAAACATCTCGTAATTCATAGCCACCAGCACTACTAATTGCTGCTGTATAAATATAATCGTCATAACCCCATCCTGCACCAGGATCTTCTTTAATTTTTTCCCTAATAAACTTATTATTTAATATAAAAACTCCCGATATGTTTAGTATCATTTTTTTATTTCGATATACCCACCAATCGGAAGCGTTACTATATAGTTTATTTTTTCCTTTTATACTTTGTGTTATTGTATTATTGGATACATTAACCAACTGCCTGCCACCATAAATCAATCCTATACCTTGATTTTTATCGACTATTCGTGCAACATTATTCAAGTAGTTTTCATCATTAAAATAATCATCATCAGATAGCCAACAAAAATAATCTCCATTAGATTTTTCTAAGCATTTATTTAAATTATTAAATAATCCAATATTGCTTGAATTTCTATAATATTTAATCCTATCATCATTATATATTTCCTTTATATTTTCTGTATTATCGGTTGAGGCATTATCTATTATTAACAACTCGTAATTATGATAATTTTGATTCAATACTGATTTAATAGAATTTTTTAAAGTCTCTACCCTGTTATATGTTGGAATGGCTACCGTAAATTTCATATGCGCTTATACCCATTACTCTGCATTTATTACTCCCAAATGTAAACCACCCACTAAATTCAAGTCATTTTGAGAGCCGACAACACCACATACTTTTGAGTCTAGCGCTTTTATTACCAACCTTGAATTAAGACCTGCCACTCCCTCAACCGCCTCCCTCATCCAAGATCCAAACCCGCAATCCAACAAATGATCCTCGACGGTAACCACGGTTTCCCAGTTTGAGACTTGAGAAAGCTGAATGGATTTACTTTTCATACCCCATATAGGCATAGTATGGAGAGAATAATTTGAAAATTCAGGTAATAATATCCATGTTGATGCTAACGCAAGAGCTGCTCCGGTAGTCAGAAACGTCCGATCGCCCGCACCTGCAATTACAGAAAGCCATTGGCCTGGGTTAATTTCGGGGACAACGCTATGTATAGATTTTTCACCCGCTTTTCCAACCCTTAGGTATGAAGGCTGAGGGTTTGAAATCAAGTAACGCATGCAGGCACGTACCTCCATAGGATCCCCGGGAGCTGCTATTAGCATGTTTGGCAACATACGCATCAACCCATAGTCTTGAACTGCATGATGCGAATACCCAAGGTTGCCGTAAGCTAACCCGCCCCCAACAGCCACTATAGTTACTGGAAGATTATGGTAGTCAACGTCATTACGAATCTGCTCTGCGCATCTAAAGGTTGGGAAATTTGCAATTGAGTATACAAATACATGGTATCCCTCGGATGCCATTCCAGCCGCCAAGCCCATCATATTCTGCTCGGCTACACCTGCATTTATAAATCTTTCTGGAAATCTTTCCGCAAAAGGTTCTACTACCGAATACCCCAAATCCCCCACTATTAATGCGATGCGATCATTGGAGGTTGCCTGGAGGACCAACTCATCTATGAAGGCATTACGCATAAGCCACCTCAATTTCTTTAATCGCTTGAGCTAATTGCTCTGTATTTGGGCTCCTGTAATGCCACTCAACTTTATTTTCCATAAAACCTACGCCCTTGCCTTTAGTCGTATGTGCAATAAGTACTGAAGGCTTTTCAGAAATCCAAGGCGTTGTCTTTAGAAGACCTTCAATATCTCCTAAATTATGACCGTCCACCTCTTTTACTGACCATCCAAAAGCCTCCAATTTACTTGTTAGAGGCTCAAGCCCAAGTGTATTTGCAACTGTAGTCAGACTCTGCAATTTGTTGTAGTCAATTATGGCCACTAAGCCATCAAGCTTATGATGGGCGGCAAACATAAATGCCTCCCAATTACTTCCCTCATCCAACTCTCCATCACTTAACAGGACAAAAGTTTTCCACGATTTTTTACTTTTTTTTGCAGCCATAGCTTTTCCAGCGGCAAATGGCAGTCCGTGACCTAATGACCCGGTTGAGAATTCAACCCCAGGAACTTTATGGCTAATATGGTTCATCAGATATGAATAATTCTCGCCGTAGTTCCCCAACTCTTCCACCGGGAAAAATCCCAACTCCCCCAATGCCGCATAAATTGCCACACATGCATGGCCCTTGCTTAAAATAAAGCGATCTCTATCAGTATGACGCGGGAATTTTGGGTTTATGTTTAGTACATTGCTATACAGTACGGCCACAATATCCGCGATTGATAATGCGCTTCCTATGTGTGAGGCCCTTGCTTTGGTCACCATCCTTAATGAATTAATCCGTATGCGTCTAGCTAATTCTTCACTTGATATTTGCATATTTTAAATTCCACTGAGCTGTTTTTTGTACTGCTTGTTTAATGTTGATCTTTGGAAGGAGCCCAAAATCAGCTGTAATCCGCGTGACGTCAGGAATATATTTCTCACCGAAAACTGTAGGCGGCTTGAAGACTCTAATGTTAATTTTAGGATTCAACTCCTCCCGCACAATTTCAGCCAACTCCCTTATTGAAACAATTTCCTCTCCTCCTACGTTCCATACTCTGCCAGGCAATCCATCAAGCAGGATTTTTAATAACCAAGTACATAAATCCGAGGTGTAGAGATACGTTCTTAAAGGGGTACCATCCCCCATAATTTCTATATCCTGCCCAAGCAATGCTGCTTGAATAAAATTTCCTATAGCAAAATGCTTATTAAGCGGTAAATAAGGGCCAACAAATGCAAAACATCTTGCCACCTTTACCTCCATACGAGCCGGATTAACTTGCTTCGTCAACCACTCTGAAACCTGCTTGCCCAAAGCATATCCAGACTTAGATGAGATCAAGTCGACACCGCCAATATAAGTCTCAGCTAAACGCTCAATATGCTCAGGCTGTCGTCCATAGACAGCTCCAGAACTTAGCAATAAAAAGCTCTTGCAGCCATTCTCTTGGGTATATTTTAAGATATTAGAAGTACCATCAATGCAGGCTCCCAATAAATCTACCGCATCTTCCTGCTTGATAACGTCAGTAGCAGCATGGATTGCCAAATCAACAGGTCCAATACCAATCTGATTGAAGTTGTCTCTAACATCACCCTTTAACACCTTCAAAGCTGAATACTCTAAAAAATGTGGGTTTGAATTAAAAAAACTTAAAGGATCCCTCGAGATACATTGAATCTCTATATTTAAATTTTCAACCTCATTTATCCATAGCAAAGACTCTAGTAAAGATTTCCCAATAAAACCGGTAGCGCCAGTAAATAGAATTTTCTTATTTCGCAGCTTCAGCGTACTGTTACCCAGTCCCTTGAGAACATAATCTAAGTCTTCAATAGGCCACAGTTGCATTAAAAATTTACCCCTAAAAATGTTTCTATCTTTCCAATCGTAAACTCCAGCATCTCTTTAGTTAATGCAGGCTGCACACCAATCCAGAACGTATTGTTCATTACGTTATCAGTATTAATTAATTCACCACTGACCCGATACGTTGCACCAGCCATATAAGGCTGTCTTGTTAAATTCCCAGCGAACAGCAATCTAGTCCCAATCTTGTTTTGATCTAAGTAAGTGGTAAGATCCAATCTTGAAACGGGCGAGCTCTCTTTCACAGTAATTGGAAATCCAAACCAAGAAGGGTCTGAGCCCTCGGTAATTTCAGGAAGCTGTAAGAATTCCTCACAAGTACTCAAGCGTTCCTTTAAGAACTTGAAGTTATCCTTGCGCGCCTGAATAAACGCCGGGGCCTTTTCTAATTGCGCCAAAGCACAAGCCGCCTGCATATCGCTGATCTTGAGGTTGTAACCCAAATGGCTATAGGTATATTTATGATCGTAGCCTTCAGGCAAGTTGCCTAGCTTCCAGCAAAATCGTTTACCGCACGTATTGTCTTTGCCAGGGGGGCAGTAGCAATCACGTCCCCAATCCCTAAAACTCTCGGCAATTTGCTTTAGCTCAAAATTATTGGTAAAGACTGCACCACCCTCACCCATGGTGATATGGTGTGCAGGGTAAAAGCTCAAAGTTGCAATGTCACCAAAGGTGCCAACCATCTGACCCTTGTAGGTTGTACCAAGAGCATCGCAGCAGTCCTCTACTAGCCATAGATTGTATTTCTTACAAAGCGCAGTTACCGCCTCTAAATTAAATGGGTTGCCTAAGGAATGCGCAAGCATGATGGCTTTTGTTTTTGGACTTATTGCAGCCTCAATAAGAGAAGCATCAATATTGTGCGTGTGTTTATCAACATCCACAAATACAGGCACGGCGCCAAATTGAATAATCGGATTAACTGTAGTAGGAAATCCAGCAGCCACACCTATCACTTCATCGCCCTGCTTAATCGCACGATCACCTAGTTTTGGAGATGTGAGCGCAGAAAACGCAACCAAGTTAGCAGATGAACCTGAGTTCACAGTAATCGCATGCTTTACACCAATAAATTCAGCCAACTTCTTTTCAAACAGTTCGTTAAAACGACCGGTAGTAAGCCAACCATCCAAGGAGGCATCCACCATATTTTTTAACTCTTCTGCACCAATTAATTTACCAGAAGGGGGCACGACTGTTTGTCCTGGCTCAAATACTTTTGGAGAAAACTCAATAGCAGCATATTGATCCACTAGCGCAGCAATTTGCTTACGTAATTTTTTTTGCTCCAGTTTTCTAGTATCGATAGTTTGTGTGTTCATTATTTAGAGCTCATATATTGGTTAATTTGTGCAAGACTCACGTCTTGCATGTTTTCTTTTGCTTGAAAGGATTTTTGCCATTGAACAATTTTTTGTACGGCCATCTCTAGATCCCATTTCGGAGCCCATCCTAGTTGTGAACGCGCTTTAGAACAATCTAACTTCAAAAGATTAGCTTCATGAGGTTGCTCTGAACCTTCTTTTTCCCAGCGAGCCGTTTCACCCCAACCCGAAATCAGCAGATTAACCACTTCTTGTACCGCTCGATTATCTTCATCTCGTGGACCAAAATTCCAACCCGATGCAAAGGGCGAACCCTGCTCGTAAAGTGCTTGCGCCAAAATCAAATAACCAGAAAGAGGCTCTAAAACATGCTGCCAAGGACGCGTTGCCAAAGGATTGCGAATCATTAATGGCGTATTAGCCTCAAACGCTTCAATAGCATCGGGAATTAAGCGATCTTCAGACCAATCACCCCCTCCAATGACGTTACCCGCTCTAGCAGAGGCAACCTTATTAGTTGAATTGGGACTAGAAAAATAAGACCGACGGAACGCAGCAGTCACTAACTCTGCGCAGCCTTTACTATTGCTATAGGGATCATAGCCACCCATCGACTCATTCTCTCGATAACCCCAAACCCATTCTTTGTTTTCGTAACACTTATCCGTAGTCACAATCACAGTGGCACGAACCCCATCAAGCACACGAACACTCTCAAGAACATGCACGGTGCCCATGACGTTAGTTGCATAAGTCTCTACTGGATTAGCATAGGAATATCGCACTAAGGGCTGAGCTGCCATATGAATTACGACATCAGGATTTGCCTCAGACATGGAATTTTGCAGAGCAGCTAAATCACAAATATCCGCGATACAAGATTTCTCAATCAGCGAGTCAATTGCCAGCACGCCAAATAAATTCGGCGATGTATTAGGCGCTAATGCGTAGCCCGTTACCTTGGCCCCCATTGATGCAAGCCAAAGCGACAGCCAACCACCTTTGAATCCAGTATGCCCTGTTAGAAAGACTTTTTTGTCCTGCCAAAAATCGGGGTCAACATGAGTGGGTTTCATTACCAAGATTTCCAAGGAGCGTTACCTGCGGCCCAAAGCTCTTCGAGGTAATTTTTATCGCGTAACGTATCCATTGGCTGCCAAAAACCTGAATGCTCAAAAGCAGCAATCTGATTATCGCGAGCCAAAGACTCAAGAGGTCCTTGCTCCCAGACTGTTGAATCATCTTTTATCAGAGAAATAACTTTAGGGGATAAAACAAAGAATCCTCCATTAATCATGCCGCCATCACCCTTAGGCTTTTCTTTAAACGTAGTGACCTTGTGGCCCGCAATATCAAGAGCCCCAAATCGACCAGGCGGATAGACCGCGGTCAACGTAGCTTGCACTCCTTGTTTACGATGAAACTCAATGGAGGCGCCAATATCAATATCGGAAACACCATCGCCATACGTGAAGCAAAAAGACTCCTCGTCTTTTACATAGTCGGCAACGCGTTTTAAGCGGCCACCTGTCATGGTGTCTTCACCAGTATCTACAAGGGTCACTCTCCAGGGTTCAGCAAACTGCTGGTGCACTTCCATGCTATTTTTTTGCATATCAAAGGTGACATCAGACATGTGTAAAAAATAGTTAGCAAAATATTCTTTAATAAAATAACCCTTGTAGCCGCAGCAGACAATAAAATCATTAATTCCATGGCTGGAGTACATTTTCATGATGTGCCAAAGAATGGGCCTACCACCCACCTCGATCATTGGCTTTGGTCTAGCAGAGGTTTCTTCGGAGATTCTGGTTCCAAGGCCGCCGGCTAATAGAATTGCTTTCAATTTATCACCTACGTTTAACTCTGTTCAAAAAGGCGCTGCTTATCGCACTCTATAAGCACACCATTCTTTAATTCATAGATAGAATCGCAACCACTCAAAGTGCTAATTCTATGCGCAACAATAATGATTGTTAATTCTCTGCTTATTTGATCAATGCAGCCCATAACGGACCGCTCAGTTTCAATATCCAACGCACTAGTGGCCTCGTCAAACAATATTACTTCTGAATTTTTATATAAAGCTCTGGCAATTCCAATGCGCTGCCTTTGCCCTCCAGATAATCGCACGCCACGCTCCCCCGCCTGCGTGTCATAACCCATAGCCCATGACTCAATCGCCTCTGAAATTTGAGCTGTAGAAGCGGCACTTCTCATTCTTGGGAGGTTAATATCAAGAACCGGGGTGCCAAATGCAATATTTGATGCAATGCTAGCATCTGAGAGGAAGATTGTTTGCGGCACATGCGCTAATTTTGATTGCCATAAGAATATATTTCTTTTAGACAGTGGCACATGATCAACTCTTAATCTACCCTCGGTTGGAGTTAATAAACCCATCAAAATATCTAAAAGGGTGCTTTTACCACTTCCAGTGCTCCCAATAATACCGACCCTAGACCCTTTGGGAATCTCTAAGTTGACGTCTTTCAAAATCCATGGTGAATCAATAGAGTGCCTGAACGATATATTTTCAAGGTATATTGCGTTGGAAAACTTTATGCCATCAAAACTTGATGACTCCAAAAGAGATGGCATTGGCTGATCCAATAAATTTATCAAATCAGCCAAAGAGGCTTGCGAGCCCTTGATGGAGGCCCAACCAGAATAAGCCTGCTGCAATAGCGGAAGCAATCTTTGTGCGCCCAGAGCTATGGCGCCCAAGAGGGGTAGCCCGCCCAATACCCCACCAGTATCACCCAAAGTATAAAATGCAATAAAAGCAATGATAATCATACCCAACGCCTCAACTAGGAATCTGGGTGACTGGCTTATAAACTGATTACTTGCCTCAGCCTTACGCAAGCTAATATCAGCCTGTTTATAAATTTTTATAAAAACTTCTTGAGTTCTATCAACAAGAACGTCCCTAATGCCACCCAGGCTTTCTTGCAACACCTTAATGACATTCTCGGAACCTTTTCCAATCCTCTCTCCTGCGCCAAATAATTGCTTACGTGTTAAAAAAATAATCCCCAAGTAAACAAAAGAAAAGATTCCAACAATAGAAATACCTACCAATGGATTAACAAAGAGCAGTGCTGCTAGCATTGTTGAAAACATAATAGATGCACTAATAATTGCCAGTATGGGATTAATAATATGGTAAGTTACTGTATTAGCTTTCATGGCAATCGCAGATATTATCTGACTACTGTTCCTAGATATATGCACCTCATATGGCTGGTACAAAGTTTTTCTAAAAATTTCAGAGCTCAAATCTGCTCCAGTGGCAAATGAAACATATGATGACATCCAAAGCAATGCTAGCCTTACAGCGCCAGCAAGAATTGCACCAAACCCAAAGAAGCAGGCTGAGTAAAAAACAAGTTGAGTGGAATTTTCTATGCGAAAGAAAGCAATGATTGATTGCATGGCCCCAACTGTTAAAAGCTTTTCTGGACTCGAAATTGCCGCCAAGAAAGGCATAATACTTCCCACACTCAGCAACTCAGTAAACGAAGCTACCACCATGAGAAATGCTAAACAAACGAACTGTATGCGCCTCTTAAGCTCAAAATAAGACCACAACTTAAGCAAGAGCGGGAGTAATGGTGGCATCGGCATATCCTTTAAATCCCTAAATTGAGAAATACCTCGAATACCAATCAACCCAACTTTCCAAACCTTTCTCTAAAGTGGTTTTTGGGGTAAAGCCGAAATCATCCTTTAATTCCTGAACATCAGCATAAGTAGCCACCACATCACCAGCGCGCATTGGAAGGAAATTTTTAACGGCCGTTACTCCCAGGGCATTTTCCAATGTATCAATAAAAACCATCAACTCAATTGGCTTATGATTGCCGATATTATAAATTTTGTATGGGGCATAACTACTGCTCGCATCCGGACTATCTGTTGAAAAATTTAGATTTCCACTAGGGGGGTTGTCAAGTACTCTTACGGTTCCCTCCGCAATATCTTCAACATAAGTAAAGTCGCGCTGCATTTTCCCATTATTAAATATATCAATTGGGCGCCTAGCAAGAATCGCATCTGTAAACAACCAGGGAGACATATCTGGTCTTCCCCAAGGGCCATATACTGTAAAGTATCGCAGACCCGTAGTTGGCAAACCATACAAATGACTGTAACTATGGGCCATCAATTCATTTGCCTTTTTAGTAGCGGCATAAAGGCTTACAGGGTGATCCACATTATGACTAGTTGAAAATGGCATTGCAGTGTTTGCACCATAGACACTTGAAGAAGTTGCATAAACTAAATGGGCTACTTCGTTATGGCGACAACATTCCAAAATATTTCCAAAGCCAACTAAATTACTTTGAATATAAGGGTATGGATTAGTTATTGAATAGCGCACTCCAGGCTGTGCCGCAAGATTTATTACTTGCTCAGGTTTTTCAGCAATAAAAACAGCCTCAAGAGCAAATCGATCGGCAATGTCTACCTTAAAAAATTTAAAGGCCCCACTCTTCTTGAGAGAATCCAAGCGAGCTAGCTTCAAAGAGGGGTCATAGTAGTCATTAAGATTATCAATGGCTATTACCTGATCACCTCTATTGAGTAAATTTTGAACTACATGCATCCCAATAAAGCCCGCCGCACCAGTTACCAAAACCTTCATAAATCACCCCCAAATAAATCGCGCGTATAGACCTTAACAAAAACATCTGTCAACTCATCTACCCGACGATTCGCAACAATTACATCGGATAATCTTTTAAACTCACTTAACTCACTAATCACCTTTGAAGAAAAAAATTCTTTTTGATTGAAAATTGGCTCATACACAATAATTTCAATACCTTTAGCCTTGAGTCGTTTCATAATTCCCTGAATGCTAGAAGCACGCCAATTGTCAGACCCCTGCTTCATTATCAAGCGATAAATTCCAACCACTTTTGGCTTACGCGCCAAAATATCTTGCGCAATAAAATCCTTGCGTGTAGAGTTCGAATTGACAATAGCTTGCATTAAGTTTTGCGGTACATTTTGATAATTAGCCAACAACTGCTTGGTATCTTTTGGCAGGCAATAACCGCCATAACCAAATGAAGGGTTGTTGTAATGCGGCCCAACCCGCGGATCTAAACCCACACCCTCAATAATTTGACGGGTATCCAAACCATGAATGGCCGCATAGGTATCCAACTCATTAAAGTAGGCAACTCGCATTGCAAGATATGTATTGGCGAATAGTTTTACAGCCTCTGCCTCGGTTGGATTAGTAAAGAGAGTTGGGATGTCTTTTTTAATAGCCCCCTCTTTGAGCAGGCTTCCGAAATCCTTAGCTCGCTGAGATTGTTCACCCACCACAATACGTGAAGGATGCAAATTATCATACAGGGCTCTGCCCTCCCTCAAAAACTCAGGGGAAAAAATAATATTTTGGCTATCTAATTTTTTACGAAGTTGCTCTATAAATCCAACGGGAATGGTCGATTTAATCACCATCAGAGCATTGGGATTAATAGCCATCACATCCCGTGCAACCGCTTCAACTGAATCGGTATTAAAGTAGTTGGTAGCCTCGTCATAGTCGGTAGGGGTAGCGATGATGACAAATTCTGCACCCAGATAAGCGTCCTCTTTATTGAGGGTAGCTCTTAAATTAAGGGTTTTTGTTTTAAGATATTCCTCTATCTCCACATCCGCAATAGGAGAGATACGGCGGTTAAGAGAATCAACCCGCTCAGGAGCAATATCTAAAGAAACAACTTCGTGATTTTGGGATAGTAAGATGGCATTCGACAGGCCTACGTAACCCGTACCAACAACTGCAATTTTCATACTGAGTCATTTTTCATGTTTTGCCACAACCAGCTACTTTTGCACATTTGCTCCAAAATATATCGTGTGCGCCACTGTAAAAGGTCCTGCGATTTCTCGACCGTAGTGTAGCAACTAGCAATATCACCCGTGCGTCTGCCTTTGATTTGGTAAGCAATCTCCTTACCGCTAGCGTGCTTATAAGATGAAATCATTTCAAAGACGCTGATGCCGTGACCAGTGCCCAAATTAAATACTTCCCACCCTTGATGATTTTTCAAAAAATCCAAGGCAGCTAAATGGCCTTCCGCTAGATCCACGACATGAATATAATCTCTAATCCCCGTTCCATCTTTGGTGGGATAGTCATTTCCATAAACATTAAGATGCGGTAACTTGCCAGCTGCCACTTGGACAATGTAAGGCATTAAATTATTCGGCAAGCCATTAGGATCCTCGCCAATCAAACCAGATTCATGAGCGCCGACAGGATTAAAGTAGCGCAAGCAAATAATCTTCCATTCTATATCCGAGTTTGCGACATCTTTGAGCATCTCTTCAATATGAAGCTTGCTTCTTCCGTAGGCGTTCGTGGCGCTAGTGGGATGATTCTCATCAATCGGTAAATATTGGGGGTCGCCATAGACCGTGGCGCTAGAGCTAAACACCAAGGTTTTTATATTCGCTGTTTTCATGGCCTCAAGGAGACTGATGGTGCCCTGCACATTATTGGCATAATACTCAATCGGCTTTTCAACAGACTCGCCCACTGCCTTTAATCCCGCAAAGTGAATG
>Ga0247839_1003394_pt1 | contig 22154 bp, 26 predicted proteins | sample LaCruzMarch2015__6_FD_192405 | JGI IMG/M metagenome (GOLD analysis project Ga0247839, IMG submission 192405) | Freshwater microbial communities from meromictic Lake La Cruz, Castile-La Mancha, Spain - LaCruzMarch2015_16m | ecosystem: Environmental > Aquatic > Freshwater > Lake | place: Spain... | reverse complement strand
TCCGCTGCTCTATGCGCTGGTCGGCACATGCCTTTTCGGCGCCTTCGTCACTTGGAAATTCCAAATTGAAACCATGGGAGTCAACTTGGAAAAAATGGATCAATAACTCGAAGTGCTCCCTGCGCTACTTCGTGTCCCACTCCACTTCCTTGATCGCCTGAAGCAGGCAGAGAGTGGATATAAGGAAAAAGACGACAGCCAGCGAGAGGAAAATCCAGTGGACCACCAGACAGGTCGTCGCCAGCCAAGGGGCCAGCATTCCAGGCGTGGATTGCAACCAGGCGAAAAATGCGGCGATGAGTGCGAGCAGACTGTCGAGGAATAGGTCAACGCCGGTCTGGTAGACTTTTTTCAAGACTTTGGGCGAGGCAAAGCTGGCCGTGACGCCTGCCCACTGGAATGCCACCCCGCTGAAGGAAAGGATGACCAAAAACGAGGCCAGCGAGAGATTCTCATTTTTCGCAGACAACTCGGTGAATTGCGTGAGAATAATGACCAGCGATATGATGATCAAAAACACGCCCACGATGGCACAGACCAGCGCACGGAGCTTTTGGTGCAGGTGCGGAAAGGGATTCGGCATGGTTTGGTTTTTAGACAGAATTAACAGAATTTACAGAATGAAAAAATGGGAGGGTGCGATTGTTCCCCGTGGCAGGGACGGCTTGATCTTTCCTCGTAAAAGCGAGCGGAAAGGAAATTTTTTAGACAGACCCGGAGCGCAGCGGAGATCGACAAGCGAAGTTTGCCCGCAGGGCGAGGGCACCGAGTCAATTTACAGAATCAAAAGATGGGAGGGACAACCTTTGCCTTGCTCGCCCCTTGCTCGCTGCGCCCTTCGGGCCATCGGTGATGTGCTTCCTTCGCACTTCCCAGTGCTTCGGTTGGCTTGTCCCATATTTCAGCCGCCGAGCGGCGTTGAGTTCGCGTGTCGTTATTCGGATTGGTTTCACACAGAGAGTCGTCTGTGGGTGGCGCTACGCCTTCCGTGTTTGATATTTGGGTCAGGCGAGGACGCTGACCCTCCCATTGGCACGGGGCGCGCTGCCGCGCAGTTGCGGTTCAAGAACTGCGTTGTTGATTATCGCAGGCGGTCTGCAGGCAGGGCAGGGGAGTGGAGCCGCTTTCGATCTGGAATGTGGTGTGTGAAATCTCGAATTGCTCGTGAAGTCCTTCGCCGAGCTCTGCCAAGATTTTATCTGGGTCGGTATGGTCGGGAATGACGAGATGGGCGCTGAGAGCATTTTCGGTGGTGCTCATGGCCCAGACATGCAGGTCATGCACTCCGGTTACCCCTGGTTGGCGCGTGAGGAAGTCTTGAATTTTTGCAAGGTCGATTCCCTCGGGGACGGCATCCATCGAAAGGGCGATGGCCTCGGAAAAGAGTTTCCAGGTTCCTGCTCCGATGAAGACGGCGATGAGTAGGCTTGTCAGCGGGTCGACCCAATTCCAGCCCGTGAACATGACCAGCGCGCCGCTCAGGATCACGCCTGCGGAGACTCCGGCGTCCGAGAGCAGATGGAGAAAAGCTCCGCGCACATTGAGATCGTTGCGGCTGCCGGGCATGAGATTCCATGCGCTTAGGCCATTCACCACGAGAGCGACCGCTGCGACGATCATCACCACACTGCCGTTGACGGTGGAGGGTTCGTTAAAGCGCATCAAGGCCTCCCAGGCTATGCCTCCAGTGGCCAGGAGCAGGAGTAGTCCACTCAGCAATGTTGCCAACACGGTGGAGCGCTTCAGGCCATAGGTGAAGCGCCCGGCGGGGCGGATTTTAGACATTCGGAAGGCCGCCCAGCTCAGGATGAGGCCGAGGAGATCAATCGAGGTGTGGCCTGCATCGGCCAGCAGGGCCATGGATTGCGCCATGGTGCCAAAGATGATCTCGGCGAGAACGATCACGGAGTTTAGGGCCAGGCTCAAAAGAAAGGCATTTCCAGTGCGGGAATCGACGGAGTGGTTGTGGCTGGCGCTCATGGATAGATGGCTTGATTAAGGCAAATTATCGCCGTAGTGGAGGCTGAGCCACGAATAATGTGAATGCACGCAAATGCTTTTTTTGCAAAAAAGCCAAATCTCGTGCGAAGCGTCGTTGTTAGATAGGGGCAGCTTCGCTGCGAGAGTGGGACGGCTACGGCGAGCCATCCCTACCTTGGGTTTTTGAAGAGCGCTGCCGCGCCGTTGGTGCGTGAACACCTCTCGTGAAAAAAAGGTAGGGGCGGCTCGCCGAGCGGACCCTAGATTCAGGCGCGAAGCGTCGTTGTTAGATAGGGGCAGCTTCGCTGCGAGAGTGGGACGGCTACGGCGAGCCATCCCTACCTTGGGTTTTTGGAGGGCGCTGCCGCGCCGTTGGTGCGTGAGCACCTCTCGTGAAAAAAGGTAGGGGCGGCTCGCCGAGCGGACCCTGGATTCAGGCGCGAAGCGCCGTTGTGAGATAGGGGCAGCTTCGCTGCAAGAGCGGGACGGCTACGGCGAGCCATCCCTACCTTGGATTTTTGAAGGGCGCTGCCGCGCCGTTTTACGAGAACCTCACCCACCGCTGCGCGGGAAAAAATGGCGAGTTTCCTGTGTGCAGGCGCAGGTGGCCGGAGGCTCCGAGCGTGAGTGTGTATTCCTGGTAGTCCACCGCCAGCACGCTGGCCTTGCGGGTGTCGTAGTGCTTGCGCAGATCCTGCATGCGCCAGGCACCATCGGCTGCGCGGACTATGTTGCGCCACTTGAGGTCTCCGACCTGCCAGCCCGCATTGGCCATGGAATCTGGAATGATGGCTATGCGGCCCACGAGTTCGCTTTCGATAGACTCCACCCGCAGAACGCAGCCCTCGAAATCATCGCCCGTCCTGCGCCAGAGGCCTTCAGGCGTTCCATCCGGCGGAAGAATGAAAAACAGAAAATCCACAGTCATCCCATAATCAACCTCCGCCATCTGTGCAACGCTGGATGGGGCGCGGGCGATGGACTCGGTGTGGACGGGGCACAATCCGGCAGTCATAAACAGCCGCTACAATTGGCGCGGCAGCGCCGGCCTTCCTCAAAAAATGATTCTGTCATCCATGATTTTGTCAAAAAGAGCCGAGCCTAATCCGGCAGTCATAGACAGCCGCTACAGTTGGCGCGGCAGCGCCGGCCTTCCTCAAAAAATGATTCTGCCTTCCCTGATTCTGTCGAACCCCATGCAATAGCTTGCCAGCGCTTGTGGGCGGCATTAAATGCACTGGTCTCCATGATTCTTCGCATCCTCAATCCGCCTCATACCGGTGCCCAGGCCGAAATCGGCCCGGATCCTCTCAGCATCGGCTCCGGCATGGATTGCGACCTGATTTTGAGCGATCCACTTCTTCAGCCCGAGCACTGCAAGGTGCGCCTGACAGGTGAGGGGATTGAGATCGAACTCACCGGCGGGGCCGCGCACCTTGATGGCGAGCCGGTCGAGAAAAGTCCCTTCATTGTGCGGGTCGGCCAGGTTTTAACAATCGGCTCAACCCACATGGCATTCGGTGAAGCAGACGCGGTCTGGGATGCTGTTGTTATTCCAACACTCCGCACGCTTGGCGGCGCGGCTCCGGCGGCGATGGAGGTCGATACCGGCACTTCATCCACTCCTGCCCAATCCGCTGCCAAGGCCGCACCCACTCCCCACGGCCTTTCGCAACGCGTTAAAATCGGCATGGCCGTTGCCCTTTCGCTCGCGGTGGTTTTGATTTTGGCGCTCTTTTTCTACAACACAGACCAAGAGCGGGGCATGGAAAGCAAGGTGAGGGGGGGCGACAACGCGAGCGATTTTTTTAAAGCGGATATGTATAAAACCGACCTCGATAATGAAGCCGCTGAAAAGGTGGCCGACCAGATCAAACGCGAGGTGTCTGGTGCCACGGTGACTGACGGTGAGAGGAGCGGGAAAGCTTTCTTGCGAATTTTTGTGCGCTCTCGGAGTCAGGCCAATGAGGTGCAAAAGATCGTCAATGCCTCGCCGGTGCCGGTGTTCTCGGAGATCGTCAGCCTCGAGGAGATCGAGAAATCAGCCGAGATGATGGCCTCTATGAAGGGCTTCGCGTTGGATGTGGCTTTTGCGAAGGATGGCACAGCCTACTGGAAGGGTTATCTGCCGAAGGCCGAGGATTGGAAAGAGGTGCAAGGCCGCATGGAAATCGACCTCCCTTACATCAAGGAAAGCGTGAGCAACCTCGTCTACGCAGCGGATATCGAGAAGCGTGCCAACGCCCTTCTCGCCGAGGCGGGCATCAAGACACAGCTCTCATTCAGTGCCCTCCCGCGCGAAATAATCATCACTGGCACGATCCCTGAGAATCAGAACGAGAGTTGGAATCAAGTCTGCGCCAAGCTTCGCGAGGAATTCGGCGAACTGTTGACAGTCACGGACAAAATCGGCTCCGGTAAGGCAGTGGTTATTTCGACCAATCCCTTCCACTCGCCGATTGCAGGCGTGACGCTTGGGGCCATCCCATCCGTGGTGCTTGTCGATGGTCAGAGAATCTACGCGGGAGCTGTGCTGAAAGACGGGTCGGTGCTGTCATCCATCACAGAAACAAATTTGACTTTCAAGGGGCCCAAGGGTGCGCTAATGATTCCGATCCATGGCAACGGCCTTAACGAAGATGCGAACACAAAATAGTAAAAATTTGCGAACCTGTTTTTCTTTGACAGGTCTCGATGGACGGCTACATTCGCGTAATGTTTGAAGCTACTCCTCATTTGCCCCAGTGGACTGATTTGGGCGAGCAACTTTCTGGTCCTGACAGCGAAAGCAAGAGAGCAGATGTTCTGGCTCGCCTGCAAATCCTCGAAGACCGCGCCAAAGCCTCCCTGTATTCACCAGACTGTGAAGAACCCGCTCGCTTGGAGGCTCTGGCACGCGCCATTAGCCATGCCCGCACGATTGCCGAGAAGGTCTTCCAACCCGTCGATCTTTCGGCTCTTTGATTTTTCACACTCACAAACCATCAACTCCCAAACTCAATAACAAATGTCTACTACACCAGGAATCGGCGGCGGAAACAGCATCGGCTACAACGAACTTTTTAACCAAAAAGCAAACACAGGAAGAACCCTTAATGAAACCATCAGCGATCGCTTCCAAGATGTAAATAAGGCATTGGCCGAAGTCCAAAAGAGCCCAGGAGATCCGGCCAAGCTGATGGCCCTTCAAGTGGCCATGAATGCCCTGCAACAGGTCATGTCAACCACAACTCAGTTGATCAACAGCTTGAAAACCATGACCGAGGGAATCAATCGCAACATCTAACCGAGATTTCATAAACCCATGACCGTTTCCTTTGCCTCAATTCCCGTCCCTGGTTTTTCTATCCAGAGTGTTGCGGATAGCTTCATGAACTCGGTCACTCAGACCGCCAACAACCTGCAAGCTTCCATCAATTCCGTGACTCCTGGCGATCCTCAATCGGTCTTGAATGTGCAGCTCCAGATGGCGCAATACACGCTAACGCTATCGACCGTTTCGCAGTCCATCAACGCGCTCACAACGATTTCTCGACAAGTTACACAATCGATCGGCCAAGCCTGAGTTCTTTTCGCCTTACGCGCCTTTCTAAAGATATGACATTGGCTTCGATTCCCAGCGTGAACGCATCTCCTTCTTCTCTTTTTCCGTTGGAAAAAGATATGCGGATTCTTTTCTACGAGTTGGGCGTTGTTGGGGTGAACAATTTGTTTGGCTACGAAGCGTTGCTGCTTTTTACCGAGTTGCATCAAGCGGAACCCGAGGTGCCCTATCCGTATGTCGGCCTTGGTTTGCTGGCAATGGCAACAGGCGACGCCCATGGAGCCAAGCAGCATTTCAACCATCCCATTGTCCTGGATAGTCCTCTGGCTCCTTATGCCCAAGGGTATCTCGCCATGACCTACAAGCTCAACGGAAACGCAGGCGGGTTTCAAGAAGCCTCCGAAGCCGCCAAGGCGGCATCGAATGAGGAACTCCATAAGGCCTTGGACGAGATCGAAAACGCGGTTATCGACCTCTCCTAGCGATAAATCATTCTACCCACCAAACATCTATGACCATCGATTCCATCAATGCTGTCGGATCAACTCCTGCGGCCCAGTCCATGGCGGTTGGAAACCCCCAAACGCGTGAGGTTTCGGATGCCGAGGCAGCCGACTTTCAAAAAGCTGCGGAGGCAGGCCCTGCGGCAATCGACTACAGCAAGGTCACAATGGAGCAGTTTCAAGAGCAGTTTAATAAGGGTATCTTGCTCAACGGGGTAGCAAATGCTGCCAATGACCGTGAGGAGTTGAGGAAAACCATGGAGGAGCAAAACTAAGGCCCCTCATGGCTTCTGTCGATCCTATCTCCGCCCTCCTTGCTCAAGCGGCTCCGGCACCCATGTCAGTCGGCGCCCCAGCTCCATCTGCGGCGGCGGTCAGTGCATTCCAATCCGCGATGGATGCCCCGTCCGCTGACTCGTTGGGATTGTCCAAGGCGATGTTCGGCACCTCGGCCCAAGCTGCGGGGTCGGCGGAAACAGTGGCTGCCCCGATGCTCCACATTCCCGGAAATTTTGAATATCTCCCCGGCACGGTTCGCGTTTTGGAGTCTGTCCTGCCTACCCTTCCCAATTCCCTTCCATCCCCAGTGGAATTGCTCTCCGCGCAAATGAAGATCAGCGCGATCCAGCTTGAGTGGCAATTCATCGCCAAGGCCACAGGCACCGCCGTGCAGGGCATCCAATCTTTGGTGAATTCACAGGTCTAATTTTTTTATGGAATCAGCGACTTTCGATCTTGCTGCGATGGAGCGCTCGAACAAGGCCAGCTGGATGAGGTTCAGCGCCGAGTGTGACCGCTTACAGGCCCTTCTTACCTCGAGAAACCTCTCGATCGACGACCTTGGCGCGTTGCTCTTGAAGCTCGACCCGAATGCCATGGCCCAAGTCGGTCAAATCACCAGCAGCCTCCGCGAAACCCTCACCATGCGTGAGAAGGGGCGGGAGTATTTTCAAGCAGCCTCGGCCGAGGCTGGTCTGCTCATGCCCTCCCGCCTGCGCCGCCTCAACCGCGTCTAATTCCCAAAATGTCCAGCATCACCGCAGATTACAGCACCCGCGTTCAAGGCGACTACAAAACCGCCAATCCAACCCCACGCACTGAGGCCGAGGTCAAAGCAAAGATCGTCGAGGTTCAAACAGAAAACCTCAAAGCCATCGAGAACGGGCTGGATCAAAACTCGGCCGGGTGGGGCGATAAAGTCAAAATCCAGGTTCCTGCCGACGCCAAAGGGAATCCGATTTTCAGACCCAGCGCCCAAGACTGGGAAAATGCTGCGAAGACCGACAGCTTCGCCACAGTCGAGGACACCCCTTCAGGCCTTGCGACACGATTTTATGGGCTCGATCTGGTTGATCTCGGCAATTCTTCCGACAACCTCATCTCCAACAAGGCGTTTTTGCGGGAACTCCAAGACGCGCTTGGCAAGGGAATCACTTTTCCTACGACCGAGGCCATTCCTCGCTCGGAAGTCGGCGATGTGGCTCGAGCTCTCCAGGCCAGACAAAGCGCTCTCAGCGCCTTGGAGCGCGCCATGGGAAATCCCAACGCCGGCACGATGAATCCACCCTGGGAGCGCGTGGATATCAAGGTTCCCGCTGACGCCAAGGGCAATCCCATCACAAATCCCAGCACCAGGGATTGGATCGATGCGCAGAAAAACAACCGATGGGCGACCGTTTCAGATAAACCAGCCAATCTCGCCTCCGATTACTACGGGCTGAAGATCGATATGGTCAATTGGCGCGCTTCCTACAAAGACAACAAAACCGCCTTTGGGCAAGCTTCACAGGAGGGAATCCAGAGGTTTGACAGCTACATCCGGCAAGCCAATGGTCAATTCTCCATCGGTGCGGTGATCGATCTCCCCGATGGCGGTAAAATTTTTGCAGAGGTCCTCAAAGTTCTCGGACCAGCTTACAATGACCAGCTCCTCAAAGCGAACGATCTCAAGGAACAGATGGATTCCCTCAGGAAAAAAAACGACGCACTCCAAAAACTTGAGAACAGCATTTCCGGCAAAAACACCGCCGGCAGTTTACCCGTGGATGACTTCGAGGTTCCGACCCAGCGCTATGTCTACGATAAAGACGGGAACAAGGTGCTTGACTCAAACGGAAAACCTAAAACGGAAGCCGTCACCCCGCCGCCCTCCGACCAAGACTGGGCCCGCGCGGCCGAGTGGAAGTCGGTGAAGGAACTCAATGACGGGAAAGACCTCAACGGTCGCGATGTCGCCAAAAATTACTTCGGTATCCAACTCTCGAGCCTGCCCAATGGTGACAACGCCCACTCTACCAATCTTTCAAACAACATCCAAAAGATCGGAAACGCCCGCACTGCAGTCCAGTCCGAGATGTCCAAACTCAGCGGTCAATTCGATTTCTACATGAGCAATGCCCAGACGAATCTCCAAAACGCGAACAAAACTATCGCCAGTATGAATGATATTATAATGGGCATCGCCCGCGCAATCTGACCTTTTTTCAACCTCAACATAAAATAATCCATGAGCCAAGACAACGCGACAATGCCGACCGACGATCAAATCCTGCAAGCGATCCAAGATGTGATGAAAGGCAAGCCGGTCTACGAAGTGGCTGGCTGGACCACAGAGCAAATCAATGCGGTCTACACGAATGCCTACCACCTCTACAAGGCTGGTTCCTACGAAGAGGCGATGAAGATTTTTCGGCCTCTGCTGGTGATGGATTCCACAGACAATCGCATTTGGATGGGTTTTGCCGCCTGCGCGCAGATGCTCCGGCAATACGACGAGGCCCTCAAGGGCTACGGCTACGCCTCGATTCTGGATCCCGAAAATCCCAAACCGTTCTTCCACGCGATGGAGTGCCACATCGCTCTCAAGAACTATTCAGAGGCTAAAGTTGCTGGTGATTATGTTGTTGGAGTCGCCGAGGGTAAGCCGGAGCACGAAAAAATGCTGGCCCGCACGAAGCTCCTGCTCAAAGCCATCGAAGCACGACTTTCCTAATCCTCGCCACCCAAGTCCATGGCATCCATCAACCCGAACTCTCCGCTCACCCCAGATTCTGCCATGCCTGGCGCAAATCCGCATCCGGTTGAGGCTGATGAGGGCGCCGTGAAGGATTTTGAAGAGGCTCTCCTGCAAAATCCCCCTCAGGCTCGATCAGGGAGTCTATTTGACAGCTACACGGTCGATGATTCTCGATCTGTGTCGCTGTTTGAGAATTTTAAGGTGGATGCAAGGCCCTCCGAACCAACAAAAACGGATGACACAATCGATCTCGACAACTACGCGCCCGAAAACCCGCCCGAACCGCCGAAGCCTGAGGAGAAGAAATCCGATTTTTGGGGCGGTCTCTGGTCTGGCGTGCAAAAAGGTGTCGACTCCGTGAAGGATTTCCTCGCCAAACCCGAGGTCGCCCAGTTTGTGCGTGCCGCCAACATTGTTTTTGCCGGGGCCATGGTTGTGACGGCCGGCGTGTTGATTGCCACGGGAGTCGGTGCCCCCGCCGGCATCGCCGCCCTCGCGCTCGCTGGCGGAGCCGGCCTCGCCATGCAGCTGCCTGCCGTGCATGACAAACTCCAGGCCGGCGTCGTGGCACTCATGGGTCCCGTCCTCGGTCAGGGAAATGCCGAAAAACTCGGTCCCCTCATCACACAGGGGCTGATTTCCGGGTTGATGATCGCCATCGTGGCCACGGGTGGCCAAGCCGGGTCGGCCCAAGGCGCGCTCGACGCGACCATCGGTGTTTTCAACTCCATGAAGGATGTCTTCAATGGCATGGCCCAAGTTTATAAGTCTGGTGGTCCTGTATTGGAAATGCTGGGCGTCAATGTCGACGCCAAAGCCCTCCAAGACATGGCGGGAGTGTTCGGCATGATGGGGACGATGATGCCCGACCTTTCCACATTCGCCGAAGGACTCGGCGGGACGCTCAAGGATTTCCTTGACAATCCGGATATGGATGCCTTTAAAAAGTTCCTCTCCACCGTGAAGGATGTTCCCGAAAGCCTCACCAAGCTCATCGACTCGGATTTCCTCAAAGGTGTCGGTTCCCTCCTCGATGGCGGCGAAAAATTCCTTGCCGAACTCGAATCAAACGACCTCTTCAGCAACCTCGCCGGACTCCTTCAACTCGTCAACCAGGGCGCGAACCTCGCCAAAGCCTGATCACTATGACAACTCCCGTCCACGCCGAACCCAAGCAACCCGTTCAATCGTCGCACCCCGCCGCTCCCGCAGCAGCCGCCTCGGCCGCGCCGGAAATCAAAGATAACTTGACCGTGAGGGAGGGGGGCGTTCTTGATCCGAACGCCAGCAAACCCATCTTCCCCGCAGACATTCCCGAAGAGGCGCCCCTTCTCGATTCGCCGGAGAATTTCCAAAAAAAGAAAAAAGTTGTCAGCGAGGAGTCGATCAACTTTTTTGAACTCCTCCTCGCCCAGTCGAAGATCAATATCGAAACCCGCCGCGAATCCATCGAGTCCCGCCAGAAGGGCCTCGGCCACATGCAGGAGGCCCAGAAGGAAAGCGCCAAGGATATGGATAAAAAAATCGACGAGCAGACCCAGAAGCAGTCGAATTCGAGCGCGAAATCCGGTTTCCTCGGCATTTTCAGTAAAGTTTTCACTGCCCTCACTGCGGTCATCGGCGTGGCGATGCTCTTTGTGCCGGGCATGCAGGTCTTCGGTGTTCTTATGCTCGTGGGTGCGGCGGTCTCGGTGGCCACCCAAATCCCCGGTGTCATGGAGGGGTTGGGAAAAATGTTCACTGCCCTCCTCACCCCGATCCTCGGTAAGGAACTCGCCGAAAAAGTGGGCCCGATTGTGGCCGCCATCTATGTGGCGGTGGTCCAGATCGCTCTCGCCGTGGCGGGCCCAGCGGCCATCGGAACTCTCGCTGCGGGAGCCATGCGCCTCGCGGCGACAGCCCTCAAATATGCCGCAACCGCCGCCGGCACTGTGCAGGGTGGGGTTCAAGGTGGTGTCGGTGTCGCCCTCGGCGTGAACAATATCGACCTTGCCAAAATCACCAAGGCCGTGGAATCCCTCACTGGCTTGAACGATTTGCTGAACACCCAAGTCCAGCAAACCATCGATGCCATCAACCAGAACTACAAGCAAATGAGCGCCGACCTGCGTTGCTCGTCCCAAGCCATCGATAGCATCCCGACCTTCCAAGTCGCCTAAACATTTACCATCCTCACCCATGAAAATCGAAACCAATTCTCCGAGCGCTGTCCAGTCGCTCCCAGGCACCGAAAAAGGAGCATCCACCGACACTACCAACCGGTTGCTCTCCAATCCCGCCTTGATCCAAGGAGGCACGGTTACAGCCCAGCCCCCGTCCGGAAATTCCGGAGCGCCTGAAATCCCTGCGCCCTCGGAAACCTCGGCAGTCGATTCCACCACCTTCGGCGGCGACAAGACGATCGATATCCAGCAATTGCTCATGTGGATCGCCACCATGGCGGCCGAATACATCAAGCAGCAAAACGAACTCAATGTTACTCGTCAGAAGGCCGTCGAACAGGGCTTCACAGCCGCAATCGACGCCGCACAGAAAAACTACGATAAAAACATGACCCAGGCCATCGTGGGCATCGTGGGAGCATCCGTCAGTCTCGCGGGTGCGGCCATGGCCAGCTTTAATTTGGGCAGTGCCGGTAAAGAAATTAAGGTTCTCGCCAAAGCTCCCAAAGCGACCGACGCACCCGCCACTGGAGTCAATGCTCAGTTGGCTGTGAATCCGGACGTGTCCAAGTTGAAAATTGATCAGTTCACCGCCAAGGGACAAACATGGAATGCGGCCGCCGGAGGCCTTTCCCAAGGCGCCCAAGGCGTCGCAGGCACCGTGACTGCCGGCCAGGAGTTCGACGCCAAGGCCCAAGAAGCCCTTGCGCAGCTCATCGCCAAAACGGCCGACAGTATCACCAGCAACGAGGGCGCCACCCGCCAGATCATCGATAAGTTCGTTAACGATCTCATGGCCATGCTCAAAAACTTCACGGCCTCCTCCGTGCGCTGAGTTTCTCCGTCTCACTTGCCCGATGCCGAGTTCCGCACCACTGGAGTTTTTTTTCAACGCCCTCGCTGTTCCTGCGGAGGAACGGTCTTTGCCACTCCAGCGGGTGCTCGACACCGGCCATATCGTGGAAATCCGCGCCGAGCGCGGGCGGTATTTCCTTTGCGGCCTCCTGAATGAGCTGCCGGTCGAGCCTCACGATGCCTTGGTCGAGTCGTTGCTGGAGGAGCCATTTCAAGCCCATGCGAGTGGTTTTCTGGCCTATGAATCGTCGCCCGGGCGGTTGATCTACTGGAGCGAAATTCTCCCCGCCACCGGCTTCGGCGACGAGCCAAGGCCCGACCTGCGGGCCTTCCTTCGCGAAATCACGGACTTGGCCAAAAAGGTCTCGCTTGCAGGTGGGCTTTAAGACATTTTCGCCGCGCCGCATGCGTTCCGTCAAATCACAACTTTTCCGGTTTTATTTTCTGCCGGTCATTGCTTTACTTTTCTGCCAGTTCAAAGTTCGAGCCGAGGGCGAGGGGAGCATCGCCTCGGCGATTCCTTGGCCGAAAATCCAATACATCATCGTCGCGCAGAATCGTGAGGTCTCGGACGTCCTCTCCGAACTCGCCCAGCAGCACGGGGTGCGCTCGGTGGTGAGTCCAAATGCGAAAGGACGCATCAGCGGGAGATTTGAAAACATTCCTCCAGGAGATCTTCTCTCGCAGCTTTCCCGCTCCTTCAACCTGGTGTGGATGTTTTACAACGGCATCCTCTACATTGGGACTCCTGTGGAAGTGCAGACGAGCTTTGTGACACTTCGCTTTGCCAAGCCGGAGACCGTGTTGACCTCGCTGGCCACCATAGGAATCCTCTCACCTGGATCGGCAATTTCCAATGTGGGTGGGACTCCGCTTCTCTCCATCACTGGCCTTCCCGCATTTGTTGATGTCAATAAACATATTGCTGAGACTCTCGACAACCAAGAGCAGTTCCGCCAGCAGGGCGAGATGGTTATCGAAGTCTTCCCCCTCAATTACGCCTGGGCCTACGATGTCGTGCTGGGCGGCGGAGCAGTCAACAGTGGCAGCGAGGGAGGCTCTGCAAATGTGATCAAGGGAGTGGCCACGCTACTGAACGAGCTGGTGAACCAGAACGGACAAGGTGGGGGCATGGTGACCGAGACTTTCAGCACGAGTGGCAAGCCCCAAGCGATGGTCGGGGCCTTGGGACCCCAGCAGGCCGCTGAGACCGCCCGGCTGGGCTTCTACACAGGACCCGCAGGCCAGCAAGGCAACCCGGCAAGTCCCAGTGCCGCCCAGCCACAGACGCCTGCTGCTACGCAGTCCGGAGGCACTCCTGGAAGTTTCATCACGAATCAAGCTTCCATATCCTCGGATGTGCGCCGCAATGCCGTGGTGATCCGCGATGTGCGGGAAAATATGCCATCCTATGCCAAGGCGATTTCTCAACTGGACGTGCCTGTGCGTGTCATCGAAATCTCGGCCGCCATCGTGGATCTGGCCATCGGAACCACGCGCAGTCTTGGCCTCAACTCTATCGGTGTGGGTGTCGCAGGACAGGGCGGGGTTGGTGCCAGCGCAACCGGCCGCCAAGGAATCTTGGTGGACGATGCCGCTGCGGTCAGGCAGTTGGCGGATGCCAAGGCAAACAATCTCACCAATCCCAATGTGCTGTCCTCTCCGATCCTCTCACGAGCAGCCGACGCGGCAAGCGTGGCCGACGCGCCCAACATCCTGGCAAGCGGCGTCTTCGGAACCACTCAAATCATGGCGTCCATCAATGCTTTGGAACAACAAAATAAAGCCCGCACGCTCTCACGCCCCACGATTCTCACGCTCGACAACTTCGCCGCAAGCATAAGCCGCCAAGAGACATTTTATGTGAATTCCACCGGCCAGTATGTGAGCAACCTCTTCAATGTGAGCACGGGCTTGAATCTGCAAGTCATTCCCCATGTCACTATCGAAAGAAACAAGGAGAGAATCTACCTGCAGGTGAAAATCGAGGATGGTCAGCTCGGCGCGCGGCAAGTGACCTCAATTCCCACAGTGCAGCAATCCTCGCTCACCACCCAAGCGCTCATGAAGCGTGACCAGAGCCTTCTCATTGGTGGTCTTTTCCTGAAGGTGGATAAGAAGCAAAGCAGCGGCTACCCGTGGCTCCAGCGCATTCCTGTGCTCGGCTACCTCTTTTCCGTAAAAGGACGGGTGGATGACATGGTCGAGCGCATTTTTGTCATCACTCCTCGGATCGTGGAACTTGAGAACAAGAACCTCGGCGATTACTCCAAGTATTTTCATCCTGCTCCGCTCCAGCAGGAGGCTCTTGACGAAGAGGCCGCCTTCAACCTGCCGGTGGAAGAAGTGCCCGCGCCGTCCCCGACTCCCGCTGCCAAAAAGAAAAAATGAGCGACCACATGAACACACACACGCGGGAATACCCCCGCATCTTTGCTGTCCTGAGATCCATTTCAAAACGCCTTCTGCTGATTCTCCTCGCTGTCTTGATGGCGGGGTGCGGTGCGGAAGATCTCTACACCAATGTGACGGAGAGCGACGCCAACACAATGCTTGGCCTCCTCATCGCACGGGGCATCTCTGCCACGAAGCGCCCGGTAAAAGAGAATCTCTTCGCCGTGGCCGTGCCTCGCGACCAATTCGCCAGCGCGGTGGATATTCTGAAGTGGTATGGAATTCCTAAGGAAACTTTCGACGGGATCGGCGAGATGTTTCCTAAAACCGGTCTCGTTTCCTCTCCCAGCGAGGAGCGGATCCGCTTCATGCACGCTCTGGCAGGAAATATCTCCGAGATGCTCAGCAACATCGATGGCGTCATCACCGCGCGCGTCATCCTCGTGCTGCCGAGCAACGATCCCTATACAAACAAGAACAACCCCGCTTCGGCTTCGGTATTCTTGAAAATCCGCCCTGGATTCGACACCACCACGCAGATTCCGCAGATCAAACAACTCGTGATGAACAGCGTCGAGGGCTTGAACTACGACAAGGTTGCCGTGACGCTTGTGCGCTCGGACGAAGTCGATTTCTTCAATCCTTTGAAGGCCGGTGCACAGCAGGGCAAAATTCTGGGGATTTCTGTGAATTCCGAGTCCCGTGGTGCGCTAGTCGCAGTCCTAATCGCAGCCTTCCTCCTAGTGCTGGGCAGCGCCGGTGCGGCTATTTATTTTTTCCTGAAGTTCCGAAAGGGTGCGCAGGGTTCTGCAACCTCCACAGAGTCAATTGAGCCCCCAGTGGCCGGTTGAGGCGCTCATTCAGGTTGATCGCCCATGAGCACCACCAGCAAAGAAACCTGGCAGAAACTCGCCGATTCCTGGGTGGGAATCGCTCCGAGGGAGGCCCATTTCGAGTCTTGGATGTCGCTGAATCTCCATCCCCCGCTTGCAGGACATCTCCCGGCGGAATGGGTCGCCCGCGTTGAAGCCGACCCGCGTGCGGCTGCGTTCGCCCGCCGCTATCTGCGGTCCAGTTTCAAATGGGAGTCCACTTGGGTGGACTGGATGCCCAACAGCGATGTGGCTGCCTTGGTGCTCGAGCCGAAGGAGGCCTTGGAAAGGGCCGTGCTCTTGGCTGGGGCGCTTTGCTGTCGGAAGCTGATCTCCTTATCGATCTCCAAAACGGTGCGCATCGCGCTGGTTGATGCGTTGGGAGCGGAGGTGCTGCAGCGTCTTTCTGCGCGGCCAGCCCTTGGTAGAATGGGGCTTCCCGATGCCGTCCTGCCGCTGGCCTGGGCCATGAAACCCGTCGAGACCCTGCACCGGAGCGGCCTGCTTTGCCTGCGTCTGGCGGTGTCGCCGTTTCCCTCCGGCATGGAATCCCGTCTCGCCGCGATCCTTCCAGATCCTGTGTGGATGGAGCCTCTGCCTGCTTTTTCTCCGGAGGACCCAAAACTCGCAATGGAGTGCATCGCTGCAGCGAGGAAACTTGACCATTCTTTATGAGTTCGCACCTTCTCCGGATTGAAAATGACATCCCCGCCGTGTTGTCCGGCTCCGTGTTGAAAGCGGCCGATGCCCTCAAGCTGGCGGATGCCGAGCGCGTGCTTGTGGCAGCCAGGGACATCGAGGCCCGCAGCAAAGAGGAGGCTGCCAAGGAGGCGGAACTTCAGCGCCAGGAAGGCTACCGCCGGGGGCTGCAGGAGGGTCTTCTCGAAGCCCGCTTGCACAATCTCGAAACGGTCGCGGCGACCGTCAAGATGCAAGCCGCTCTGCATCATCAAATCTGCGAGGTCGTGACAACCTGCCTGCGCACCCTGCTCAAGGAAATGCCGCCCGCTCAGCGGATCGAGCAGGCGGCCACGCTCGCCCTTGAAACGGTGAATCTCCAACAGACGGTCGTGCTCTGCGTGAACCCAGCCGAACTTCGCCAAGCTGTGCCGGTGTCTCAAAAGCTTTCGGAACTCATGTCCGGCGGCGCACGTGTGGAATGTCGAGGCCGCGAGGATGTCGAACCGGGCGACTGCCTCTTGGAAACGCCCATGGGCATCATCCGCTGCGCGTTGGAGGACCAACTCGCTCTCATCAACAAAGCCCTTCACAACGCGCAGGAATGAGACCATGACGGCCGCCGAACCGCTTCCAGGCTACTTTCAGCGCCTCCGCTCGGCCGGTGCATCTGTCGTTCCCCGACGACTCTCAGGCCAGATTACCCAGGTCGCTGGCGTGCTGGTGAAGGCGCTCCTTCCCGGCGTGCAAGTGGGGGAACTCTGCGAGGTCTGGCGTCCCGGAGCCAAGGAACCGCAGTTCGCCGAGGTGATTGGCTTTTCCGGCTCCACCGCCCTTCTGATGCCTGTTGGTGATTACGAGGGCCTCTGCTCGAACACCGAGGTGCGCCCCACCGGGACGACCCACAAGATCAAGGTGGGTGAGGGACTTCTCGGCCGCGTGCTCGATGGACTCGGCAACTTTCTCGACACCTCCGCCGAAACATTCGTTGCGGAAGCCGAGTATCCCGTCAACGCCCTGCCTCCCGACCCGCTCTCGCGCGGCCTTGTCGAGCATCCGCTCTCTCTTGGCCTTCGGGCGATGGATGGCCTGCTCACCTGCGGCGAGGGCCAGCGCATCGGCATTTTTGCCGCTGCCGGTGGAGGCAAGAGCACTCTGCTTTCCCAGATTCTCCGCAATACCGAGGCCGAGGTCGTCGTTCTCGCGCTCATCGGCGAGCGCGGTCGCGAGGTGCGCGAATTTTTGGAAATGGTCTTGGATGAGGAATCCCGCAAACGCGCCGTGGTGGTGGTGTCCACCTCCGACCGCCCCGCCATCGAGCGTCTCAAATCGGCTCATGTTGCCACAACGGTGGCCGAGTATTTTCGCGACAAGGGGAAGAAGGTCCTGCTCATGCTCGACTCGGTGACACGCTTCGCCCGCGCCCAGCGCTCCATCGGCCTCGCTGCAGGGGAACCACCCGCGCGCCGGGGATTTCCGCCCTCGGTTTTCAACGCGCTTCCCGCTTTGCTGGAGCGCGCCGGTCCCGCCGAGAAGGGATCCATCACCGCCATTTACACCGTGCTCGTGGAGGGTGACGACATGAACGAACCCGTGGCCGACGAGGTGCGCTCGATTCTCGACGGCCATGTGATCCTTTCCCGCCGCCTCGCCTCAGCCTACCACTACCCGGCTATCGATGTGCTGGAGAGCGTGAGTCGCGTCATGGGTAATGTGGTGGACGATGCCCACAAGGCTGCCGCCGGGAAGGTGCGCGACATGCTGGCCCGCTACCGGGACACCGAGCTGCTCATCCGCATCGGCGAATACAAAAAGGGCAGCGACCCCGCCACCGACGAGGCGATCGAAAAAAACAAGGCGATCAATGATTTTCTGAAGCAGAAGCTCTCCGAAAAATCCACCTATCAGGATGCGGTGGAGGCCCTCAAGAAATTGGCTGGCACATGAAGTATCCGCTCACATTCCTTTTGGATTTGCGCAAGACGCGCATGGAGCGCTGCGAGCAGGCCCTTGCCCAGGCCCGTGCCATGGTCAAACGCCGCCACGAGGAACTCGATGCACGCACCCGCGAGCACCGCGAATATGTTCAATGGTGCGACGACGAGGAGGATCGCCTCTTTGCCGAACTCTTCGCCAAGCCCGCCCAGCACCAAAAAGTTCTCGATGTCCGCGAGGAAATGCTCGCCAACCGAGCGCGCGAGGCCGAATACCTCAAACGCATCGACGACGCCCGCGCCGCTCTGGAAGCCGCTCTCGCCGAGGAGGTCAAGTGCCTCGAAGCCCTCCAAATTGCCATCCGCAACCGCGAGAAACTCGACTCCCATAAGTTGCTCTGGACTCAGGATTTTCGCCATGGAGAGCAAATGGCCGAAGATCTTGCCATGGAGGAAACTGCCGAGTCCGCCTACCTTCGCCAATTCAACGCAGAACCCGCCTAACAGCCATGAGCCTACGAGTCGAAAATCAAAACTACCACAAACCGGACGACCAAAAAAAAATCGACACCGAAAAGGCTTCTCTGGATTCCTCTCGTCTGGATTTTGAAGCCCAAATGCGGTCCGGAGATACTAAAAAAGACTGGAAGAGCTGGGACGGATACAAGCCTGAATACGATCAATTTGGAGATAAAGTAAAAATCGAGGAGACAGACGACATGATCAAAGCCGAAGTCGACGACTCGAGTGTTCCGCCTGAAAAAAAAGGAATTCTTGATGATTTTGTCACCTGGTTCAAAGCAGGAGTGGAAAAGTTCGCCAAGGAAACCAGCAAAATGCTTGAGTTCATCCAAGCCTCCTTGGTTGCGATGAGTATCGAGCAGACCATGAGCCAGGTTTTCCAATCCCTAAAAATGGAGGAGGTCAACGAAACTGGAAAAAACCAACTGCCCCCGGAAACTCATAAAATCCTCTCCGAAGCCGCCGTCAAGGGCCCCAATGATCTGGCTGAGACGGTAAAATCGCTGGCCGCACAAAATCCGCAATTCGCCCCTGCCATCGCGGCCGCAGCAACGAATGAGGAGGCAAAAATAAACCCTGCCACAATCACCGAAGTGGCTGTTCAAGTCACTGGGGCTGCGATTTCAGCCAACCCTGCCGCCGCCGCGCAGATCGCGGGCGAGGTGACGGAAGCCGCCGTATCCGCCAATCCCGAAGCCGCACCTCAAATTTCCGGCGAGGTCGCCAAGGCTGCGATTTCTGGCAACCCTGCCGCTGCACCGCAGATCGCAGGCGAGGTGGCGAAAGCCGCCGTATCCGCCAATCCCGAAGCTGCGCCACAAATTTCCGGCGAGGTCGCCAAGGCTGCGATTTCAGCCAACCCTGCCGCCGCCGCGCAGGTCGCAGGCGAGGTGACGAAAGCCGCTGTATCGGCCAATCCCGAAGCCGCGCCTCAAATTGCTGGCGAAGTTGCCAAAGCTGCGATTGCCGCTAACCCAGCCGCCGCCGCGCAGATCGCGGGCGAGGTGACGAAGGCCGCTGCATCCGCCAATCCCGAAGCCGCGCCTCAAATTGCTGGCGAAGTTGCCAAAGCTGCGATTTCAGCTAACCCAGCCGCCGCCGCGCAGATCGCAGGCGAGATGACGAAGGCCGCTGCATCCGCCAATCCCGAAGCCGCGCCTCAAATTGCCAGCGAGGTAGCTAAGGCTGCGATTGCCGCTAACCCAGCCGCCGCCGCGCAGATCGCAGGCGAGGTGACGAAGACCGCTGCATTCGCCAATCCCGAAGCTACGCTTCAAATTGCCAGCGAGGTAGCTAAGGCTGCGATTGCCGCTAACCCAGCCGCCGCCGCGCAGATCGCGGGCGAGGTGACGAAGGCCGCTGCATCCGCCAATCCCGAAGCTGCGCCTCAAATTTCTGGTGAGGTCGCCAAGGCTGCGATTTCAGCCAACCCAGCGGCCGCCGTGCAGATTGCAGGCGAGGTGGCGAAAGCCGCCGCATCCGCCAATCCCGAAGCCGCTCCTCAAATTGCTGCCGAGGTCGCCAAGGCTGCGATTTCAGCCAATCCTGCCGCCGCCGCGCCGATCGCCGGCGAGGTGGCGAAAGCCGCCGTATCCGCCAATCCCGAAGCCGCACCGCAGATCGCCGGTGAGGTGACGAAAGCCGCCGTGTCCGCCAATCCCGAAGCTGCGCCTGAAATTGCGGGCCAAGTCGCCAAGGCAGTTGCTGAAGCGTTCCCCCAAGGCACGGCGGAGATCGGAGCGCAGGTCGCCTCAGTCGCCACAGAAATCAATCCGCAAGCTGCGGCGCAAATTGCCAGAGAAGTTGCCAAAGCCACCTCTCAGGCTTCCGCTTCGCAGGAATCTTCGGATCAAAACACAGCGGCGGGAAGCCCGCTTAAAAACGGGGCTCCGGTGGGTGAGGGCGAAACCGAGAATTTTTCCAAGTCCAAATCTTCCATCGCGTCGGAGGCCGCAGCTGCCGCCTCGGCGACGGGCGCCGCATCGGTTCCTTCGGGAACCATTTCGATGGAAGCCGCCCCGGCACCCGCTGCCACATCCGCCATGGACAAGCGAATGAACAACCTGCTTGGCGACATCGTGAAGACCGTCAAGGAGATGAATATTGGTGAGACCACCACGACGATCAGCTTCAATGACGCGACGCTGCGGGATGTGACAGTGGAGATCAGCCTCAACAATGGACGCCTGGAGGTGGCCTTCACGACTTCCGACCCGGACAGCCAAGCACTGCTTCAAAACAACATGGCTGCCTTGCAGAGTGCCCTTCAAGCGGCATCCGGCAAATCCTCGGTGAGTGTCACCGTAGCCGGAGATTCGGAAATGGAATCTTCTTCGGACTCGACAGAAGGCATCGGCGAGGGAGGGGAATCGAAAACAGAGAAATCCGAGTCTGATAAAAAAGTCTCTGGCCAAGACGGAGCCTCCGCATCCTAAAAAATGACCGCACTGACAAAATCCGATCTTCCGGAAATGGATGCCACCCAGCAGCAACTCTTCGACATCACTGCGGGAGAGGGGAGGGAGTTTCCTGTTCGCTCTGGAAACGATTTGTGGAAAATGAGGTGCACGCCAGCGCACGCGCATTGGACTCCTGAAATTTCTCTTCCTCTACGAATTTCCGGTGAGGAATCCCTCTTAGAACTCGCGTTCACGCCGGGAGGAAACCTCTTCCTTCGCCACGCGGAGTTCACCGAGGTGGCCTCGATGTCCGAACCCTTCGCGCTGGCCATTCGCAGCACGCTTAACCGCGAGCTCTTGGACTCCCTGCAGACCGTGTTGGATGCGGGAATCGAGATCGCTTCTTCTCCGATCACCGATGCGCCGCCGCTGGCGATGGCTTTTGAAGTGCTGGATACTTCGGGTGTGAGGGAGGCGAGGGGTGTTCTCCGAATCGGGCGGCAGGTTCTTGCCCACATCGAAGCGCTGGCGCCCTCATGGACAGCCCTTCCCAATACCGCACTGCTGCAACTGAATCAAAGCGTGGCCCTTGGCATTTCCATGCTTGATCTAGGCGCCGCCGAGTTGGCCACTCTCTGCGCGGGAGATTGCATCATACTCGGCGATGCCACAGCTTGGCCATTTCCTCTCTGGGTCGGCTTGGGAGGCGCCCCCGTGCCCACCACCTCTCGCCCGGCGGCTCCCGAACCTCCCCTTCTCGAATTTAAAAACCAACCGAATATGAACATTCAAAACACCCCAAGTGGGCAACAATCGCCTTCCATGGCCAATCTCAGTCTTCCTGTGTTGGTGGTCGCCGCCCGCAGGGAAATGACACTCGAAGAGCTATCCTCCCTCCGCGAAGGGGCTTCGATCGAAATCGGCAACGGGGAGGACATTCCCGTGGAGCTTCAAGTCGGCAACCAGATTGTCGCCGCGGGCCGCCTCGTGCGCGTGGCTGATAAAATCTGTGCCTCGATCACGGAAATACGCCTTCCCAAGCAGGCATGAATGTCAACCTCTCGAATCCGCTGGAGATCATTCTCCTGCTGCTCACGACCTCCATGGTGCCGTTCCTGGCGGCCACGGTGACTTCGTTTGCAAAGATCGTCATCATATTCGGCATCATCCGCAATGCCTTGGGCATGCAACAAACCCCGCCGAACATTGTCCTCACTTCGCTGAGTATCGTGATCACGGCCTACATCATGTCGCCCGTCTTTTACGAAACGATGAAATCTGCTCAGCAGCAGGAG
>Ga0247839_1003393_pt1 | contig 22157 bp, 23 predicted proteins | sample LaCruzMarch2015__6_FD_192405 | JGI IMG/M metagenome (GOLD analysis project Ga0247839, IMG submission 192405) | Freshwater microbial communities from meromictic Lake La Cruz, Castile-La Mancha, Spain - LaCruzMarch2015_16m | ecosystem: Environmental > Aquatic > Freshwater > Lake | place: Spain... | reverse complement strand
TGCATGTTGGCTTAATATTTTGGCTAATAAATTTGGTACTAAAGTATTTTGACAAACAACAATATCAACGTTTTTTAAAAGCCATTATTTCATTAATTATTATTTGGGCATATTCGCTTTTGTGCGGACTTTCACCCTCTATTTTACGTGCAAGTGTTATGTTTAGTTTTGTTGCACTTGGCAATATGGTTAAGAACAAACCAAACATTAATAATACCTTGGCAGCATCAGCGTTTGTGCTGCTCCTTTTCGATAGTAATATGCTTTCAAACGTTGGATTTCAACTTAGTTTTTTGGCTGTATTTGGCATAGTAAGTATTCAAAAATATTTTAAACAATGGTTTACTTTTAACCATAAATTTGGCAATGAAGTTTGGAATATTATTTCGGTTTCTATTGCTGCGCAATTGGCTACTTTTCCTTTAGGATTATTGTACTTTCATCAGTTTCCGGTGTATTTTATAGCTTCTAATTTACTAATTATTCCGCTTACTACTATAGTCATTTTTGTTGCCATTGCCATGATATTTATGGCTGGCTTAGCTCAATTATTCTCCATATTTTCATACGCTGCAATGGCTTTTGGTTGGGTTGTAAAATGGCTTATTTGGATTACAAACATCATAGTACTTTGGCTCGAAAAACTACCGTTTTCATTTATTTCTGGCATTCAAATCAATGAAATAGAAACCATACTTTTATTTATTGCAGTAGCTTATACTTGTAATTATTTCATTACCCGAAAGCAGTATTTAGCTAAACTTGGTTTGTTGGTTTTTGTGTTAGTTTTTATGGTAAATGGATATGAAGATTATAAAATTCAACAACAAAAATTTGTTACTGTTTACAATATAAATAAAACTTTTGCCATGCAAATTTTTGATGGAAATAAAAGTGTTTTAATAGCCGATTCGTCATTAATAAACGATGCAGATAAGTTCCATTTTCATTTGCAACAACATATTTGGGCTTGCGGAATTACTGAGGTTGACACCATTAGGCTTACAAATAATTTACAAATTACTTTAAATAATTTGAAGCTAAATATTGGCAATTCGGTTTTACCCAATTACACCAATATTTTAACTCAAAAAACTTTTATTGACACTAACTCCATTCCTACCAAAAAAGCTACTGTTATTATAAGTTCTAAACTAAAAACTCATCAAGCTCAAACCATTGCAGAGCTTTTAAAAAATAAAGAAATAATTGTAAATAATGTAATGGAAAATGGCGCATTTACCTTTAATATTGAACCATAATTTCAAACAACATGAACGAATTAGTTTTATATGAAGTAAAGGACCGAGTGGGCTATATAACTTTAAATCGCCCCGAAAAACGCAATGCACTTAGCTTTGAATTTGTGCAACAAATAAAACGCATATTTTCACAAGCCGAAATAGATGAAAACTGTAAAGTAATAGTTATAAAAGCTAATGGCGAAGCCTTTTGTAGTGGTGCCGATTTGGCAAGTTTACAAACCATGCAAAACAATACTTTTGAAGAGAATTTAGAAGATAGTAAAAATTTAAAAGAACTGTTTGGAATAATTTATCAATCACGAAAAATAGTAATTGCTCAAGTTGAAGGTGCTGCCATTGCTGGTGGTTGTGGTTTGGCTTCTATTTGCGATTTTTGCTTTGCAATTCCTGAAAGTAAATTCTCTTATTCGGAAGTAAAAATTGGTTTTGTGCCAGCCATAGTAATGGTTTTTTTAATTAGAAAAGTAGGAGAACAAATAGCAAAAAAATTATTGTTAACTGCTGAATTATTCAATGCAGAACAAGCCAAAAACTATCAATTAATCAATGAAGTAATTGAACCAAATGAAATAGAAAACTATGTGTTTAACTTTGCTCAAAAACTTTGCAAAGGTGCATCAGGACAGAGTTTGGCATTAACCAAACAAATGATAGATGAAGTACAAAACAGAAATTTAATTGATGCCTTAAATTATGCAGCCGAAATGAACGCTTACGCCCGTCAAACCAACGATTGTAAACGTGGAATAAATGCCTTTTTAAATAAAGAAAAGTTAGTTTGGTAAAACCTGTTTTTGATTTTTGAATTGTGATTTTTGATTTTCACAATTATATTATTTCAAAACCTTTTTAAGGCCTTACACTTGTTGTAATTTGTTCAATTCTTTTCTCGTAATTTTCACCTTTAAATATTCGGTTCACATAAATTCCTGGTGTGTGAATCATGTCGGGATCTAACTCTCCAGCAGGAACTAATTCTTCTACTTCGGCTATGGTAATTTTACCAGCCATGGCCATTAGCGGATTAAAGTTTCTGGATGTTGCTCTAAAAATTAAATTACCTTGTGTATCGCCTTTCCAAGCTTTTACAATGGCAAAATCAGACTGAAAAGCATGTTCTAATAAATAAGTTTTTCCATCAAATTCTCGCGTCTCTTTTCCAACAGCTACTTCAGTTCCCACACCAGCAGGGGTAAAAATAGCGGGCATCCCATAACCAGTAGCCAAACAGCGTGTAGCTAAAGTTCCTTGAGGAATCAATTCTACTTCTAACTCTCCACTTAACAATTGGCGTTCAAACTCTGCATTTTCACCAACATAACTCGAAATCATTTTTTTTACCTGACGAGTTTTAAGCATTAAGCCAATTCCAAAATCGTCAACTCCTGCGTTATTACTTATACAAGTTAGGTTTTTAACACCTTTATTTACCAATGCTGTTATTGAATTTTCGGGAATTCCACAAAGGCCAAATCCACCCAACATTATTATTGCACCATCTTGAATATCTTTTATTGCTTCGTTTGCATTTGCAACTACTTTTTGTAACATGTTTTTATTTTTTTATATTTTAAAATTACAATCCCGATTAATCGGGAGAACGATTAGAAAGATTATTTATCTCAACTCTCATTTCCTTATCACATTTCCTATTTCGAATTTCGTATTTCTTTATTCGAATTTTTACTCCACCACAGCCGAAAGTCCTCTATCGCAAAGCGCTTGGCAAATACTCATCAATTTTTCTTCTTCGCCTTTTTTAACCAATGCTTTCCCTTTATAATGAACCAACATGGCACATTGTTCTGCCTGTAATTCATCGTGATCACAAATATCGCATAGACATTCAATAACCCAATCAAAAGTGTTTACATCATCGTTATATAAAACAACTTTTAGTCCATTGTCTATCAAGTCTAATACATCAACTTCGAGCTCTTTTTCTGTTTGCATTTATTTATAAATTGTTGTTGTTATTTCTTTTTAAACGATAATTTGTTTTCAGTTCCTGCTTTCAACCTTGCAATATTAGCTTTGTGTGTGTAAACAACCAAAATTGCAATGGCACAAAAAAAACAATTTGCAATAATATTATTACTATAAAAATAAGGAAAAAAAGATAGAATAGCTGCTAAAATTGATGCGCTCATGCTTCCAACAGAAATATATTTAGTTATCCAAACTACGGATATAAAAGTAAAAATACAAATAACTGCAATGGTATAATTTAAAGCAATACACATACCCAATAAAGTTGCAATTCCTTTTCCCCCTTTAAAGTTTGCAAACAATGGAAAAACATGCCCTAAAACTGCTGTGATACCCAAAGTCATTTGAAAATTAAAATAACTTTGAGTTCCTAATTCAAACTCTGAAAAATGTACCAAACTAGTGGCTAAAAAACCTTTTAACAAATCAATAAATAAAACTATAAAACCTGCTTTATTTCCTAAAGTTCTTAAAGTGTTAGTAGCACCAGCATTGCCACTTCCATGCTCACGAACATCTATTTTAAAAAATGTTTTTCCGTACCAAACAGCGGTTGGAATAGAGCCAATTAAATAGGCCAAAATTATTAATATTGGTATTGTCATTTTAAAGAATCAAATTCAAGTATACTAAAATTATATCTGTTAAAAAAATTGTACATTTACTCTACTCCGAAATACTTCTATTAATATCGCGTTTGATACGTTGTAAAACTTTAGCTTCATACATAAAATTATCGGCTAAAATTTCCATTTCTTCCTTTATTTGTCTTGGAGTACGGTTACTATTTATAGCTAATTGTTTGGTTTTTTTCTTCATATCTTTTTCAGGTACAAATGCAGTTTCTTTTATAGCATTTTCAATACAAATAATCCTTAAACCTTCATCTTTTAAACGACCACTTTCGGCTATTAACCAACTTAATGAATAAAAATTGGTTGATTGAATAGTTATTGGCTTCAAATTAGGTAACAAAGGTGGCATTTTATTAAACGGACTTATTACAACTTCCTTGGTTAAATATAAATCCATCTTGGCGTGTGAATTTTCTATAAATTTTAGTTGAACCAATCCATTTAATGCCTGAGCATAAATACTTATCCAACGTAATTGTCTTCTAAATTCATGAACTCCATTTTCCAAGTCGTTAAAATTTAAAACACCAGATTCATATTTTTCCTCTATTTCCTCTATTTGGTAAATAATACTATTTCCTATTTCGGCTTGTTCATCTTCAGAACTTAACCAAGTAGCAGTTTCTAATTCAACATTTATTACAGTAATAATTGAATTTTTTTCATTGATCCAACCATCATTAATCAGCAAATTATCAAGAATTGATATCTCGTTTTTATAGTGTTGAGTTAGGTTTTCCAATAATTTTTCAGGGAAGTTTTTTTGAACAGAAAATTCTTTAATAAAAGCATGGTAATAATCAATTTTACCTAATTGATCTTCTAATGATTTAAACATTAAACGCATTCTTTCAAATCGTTTTTTGTTATGAATGTTTCTGTAAATTCTAGTCAATGCTTCTAAATAAAAAAGTACTTGTCTTGCATTTGATTGAAATAAAGTAACTGCTGGCTCTTTCGATTTTCCTGCATTTTGTAATAATTTATCTAATATTTCTAACTGTAAACTAAATCTATTTAGTCCATCTAACGTGTAATTTTTGCTTTTCATAATCTTATTATTTTATTGTTGTTTATAGCTTGGTTCAGCATTTTTTATATTGCCAAATTCCCATTTATTGTTTTGTTTTTTTAGTGAATAAACATCATTTGCTTGTTCACTTAAATAACTTCCATTAGGTTGAATATTTAAAATAAATACACCATCCATTGTAAAAACTTCGGCTTTTTGTAAGTCAGTTGTAACAAAAACCCCCGCTGTAAATGTTTGCTCTTTATTGGTTAATTGAATTGGTAATTCAAATGTTCTAATACATTCGTTTTTCAATTTACTCCATTGGTATCCTGCCGAACCTAAACAACCATTTGCATCTTTATCGCTGCCAACTGCTCTGCCTAAATGGGTAGTTCTATTACATGCAAAAAGCAAAATCAAACTAAAAAAGTAGCATATATAAATTGATTTTCTCATGAGTTATTTTTTTATTTTTATTATTCCTGTTTTATATAAATCAATGGCTTGTTGCAAAATAAAATTGATTGTATTTAATGGTAAATCATTATTGGCATCAAACAATATAATTTTCATTCGGGAACGCTTTTCCTTAATTAATTCAGGGTGTTCAATTTTGTTCCCTTCAACAATTCCAATATAGGGTTTTTGTTGTTTTTTATGAACCCACAAATAACAAAACATTTTTCCTTTATAACAAAAAAATGGCATTCCATATTTCCATTCAGTTGTTATGTTTTCATCGTGCAAAAGTATGATATTTTTTAAAGCTAATAAACAACCTCTTATTGGTTCATTGTATTTCAAATAAAAATTATCTTTTTCACTCATTATTTTACATTCAAATTTTGCTTAATATTTTGTTCTATTACACTTAAAGGCGAAACAATGGCATTTACATATTGAAAATTACCTTCTCTGTTATTATTAATGGAAAGCTGTATTGGGCTTGCTTCACTCTGAATTGCATTTACTTTAAATTGCTCACTTATTTTATCGTAAAAAACATAAGGCGCACCCGATGAACCAAATCGGAAATATCCTTTAATTAAATACCTCAATCCTTCAAAAACAAAGTTCCCTCCAACTGTATCTACAAAAGTTCCATGATGATCGAGATAACCTTCCATTTGAGCTTTGTTTAACAACCTTCCCATAAATCCACCAGGCGAACTTTGCAAGCAAAAAAGGTTTGATTCATCGTCATTTAAAACAGAAAAATCAACGGGAATACTTGGTAGTTTACTGATTATATTTTGTGTTGTATTTATCATTTTATACAATGCAATATCAGCACTATAAAATGCTTCAACTAATTCCAATTCAACTAAAAATGTGTGTCGGTTTATGGATGGTTCGTGAAAATAAGTGCTGGTATCAAATTTAGCAGTTAAAGCTTCATCATTATAAAACTTGTTTTCTTTGAATTGAACAATTAAATGTGGTGTGCAAATGTTCTTTTGAGCCAGTGTTACCCAACGCGTATCGAAGTTTATTTGCTTTAAAATTTCAATAATAGTTTGAACATTTTGCTGGTTTACATTTACCAAATAACGTTTATTGGTAAATGAATCTAATACATAAAAATGTTCAAAAACTTGAAGTTGCGAAGGATTTAAAAACGGTAAAATTTCTTTGTTGTAAATTTCATTGTCAATCGACTTAAAAAACTGTGCTTCGGTTTTTAAATTATGAGCCACAGAAAGCACAAAACCATTGCCAATATGAAACGCACAAATATTGTTATCAAACTGTTTTCTATCAGGTTCGTTCACATTGTAAATCCACATTATTCTGAACAATGGCGAAGTTTGTTCATTGATTAAATCTAGTTTTTTATTCAGCATTTTTTGTAAAAAATATTGATGGTAAATATAATAAATTAAATTAGATAAAAAGCCATGAAAATGAAAACTTTCAATTGAAATTACACCATTTATTATCAATAATTTTTTATTGAATTGTTTGCATTCTTTTTCTAAAATAAAAGTAACTTTACCATGTTATATTTTTCAATTCATCCTAACTATGAAACGCACCATCAAAAAACTGTTTTTAGGTAGCAATGCCAAAAATGTAAAGCCATTGGTTAGCCCAATCCAAAAAAACATAGGAAATATAAAAGCCATTTGGCATAATCACCATCAAGACGATAGCGGTATTGAGAAAATTATTCGATTGTTTTTAGCTTCATCACAATTGCTTTTTCCTGGCATTTATTTAAAAACTATTGCTAGTAAAAAAGGGCATGAATACCAAGATTTGGCACTAGATGTTTACGTACTTTTAAAAGTAATTTTTCCTTTAGTAATTCTTATAAATCATTGGGAAAACCATCCTTTTGTTGTAGAAATTTTGGTTTATTTATTCCTCGAAACCATTTTGTACATTCCTACTTTAATATTTGCATCCGACATGTTTTCTAGGCCACGTTCTTACAAAAGATCCATGTTATTGCTGTTCTTTAATTACCTCGAAATTGTGTTTGCTTATGCAGTAATTTATGCAAGTGGAAACTTTTTAAACCAACCTTTTACTCATTGGTTCGATGCTGTTTATTTTAGCATTATTACCTCTTCATCTATTGGTTATGGCGACTTTTATCCTGTTAACACTTTTGGACGATTTTTAGTAAGCACACAAGCGTTATTGTTCTTGTTCTTTGTGGTTTTATTCTTGAATTTTTTCTCAACTAAAATAAAATCAAAAGGATATTTTGACCATGAAAATATGGAGTAATGTGAAATTGTTTTTTGCCACAGATTCACAGATTTTTTTCATATTTTTTTTCAATAAGCTAAAAGTTAGAAACAAATATTACTCCACCAATCTTCTCCCATTTTCAAAATCATAAAGTGTATTTTTCCTTAAAGTATAATATGCGTTCCAATAATTCTGTTGATTTTGAATTAAATCGGTTATGGCTTTGTCTTTTTGTTGCTGGGCAATGAATAAATCGGTATAAGTTATTTTACCTATATTATATTTGTTCAGTGCTATGGCAAATCGTTTTTGTGCAATGCTGTCTGCTTGAACTGATAGTTTATAATTTTGACTGTATAAGTTATAATCAGCTATGTTTTTGGTAATAGTAATTGCTAAATTTTTATAAAATAAATCTTGTTGCAATTTTTGTTTATTTAATTGATGCTGTGCAATTTTATAATTGGCATTATTTGCGCCAAACGAAATAATAGGCATGTTTACCCCTACCGATGCTAATTGTTGTGGCAAAGCATTTTTATATACTTCATTAAAAATAGGCGATTGCTGATTTAAACCATAAGTGGCATTTAAGGTGAAATTAGGCAATCGTTTATAGTTATTTATACTTAAATTAGCAATTTGGTTTTCTAAATTCAATTGCTCTTGCAGTGCATCACTTCTATTTTTAAATGCTTGCTGAATGGCTAACTCTCTTTCTATTATAAATTGCTGTTTGGGTATTTCGTTTTTCAATACATAATTTTCTTTTGCATTAAGCAATAAAAGCAATACTGCCATATTGTTATAATAGTTTATCTGCGCAGCACTTAACACATTGGCATAACCAATTACTTGTAAGTTTATTTGCAAAAATTCATCTTCATCTATTTTACCCAAATTTAGCTTTGTTTTGGCTACTGCAAATAAAGTATCTGTAATATTTTTATTGTACTGAACTAAAGTTAAGTTTTGTTGCGATAGTAGTGAAGTAAAAAATTGTTGACTTACTTGCAATGCAATGACTTCTTTACTTTCTATGTAAGTTTTTGAGTTTAATTGGTTATTTAGTTTAGCTATTTTTCTGCTAAATTTAAAATTATTAAATTGAAAAATGGGCTGACTTAAATTTATATTGATTGGTTGTGATTGCCAATTGGTGCTTTTTACACCAGTAAGTCTATCAAATCTATTAAGCCCACTGTTTATATTTAAACTGCCTCCTGTGGCTAATATTTTTTGATTTAACGAAAGTATACCTGTTGAATATGCTTGTTCAACGGTGGTAAATTTTATGGTTCCGTCAGGTTGGGTTATGCTACTTATACTATTGTTATAACCTGGTAAATTTCCGTTTAAGTTTATTTGAGGCAATAATGTAGCATTATCTCTTCTAAAACTTTGTTTGCCAATTTCAAAATTCTGTGTGTTTATTTGTGTTTGTAAACTGCTTTGTTGCGCTATTTCAATGGCTTGGTTAAGTGTTAATGGGGTTTGCGAATAGCAAAAAATGGAGTGTAGTAGAATTATGAGAATAATTGTTTTTTTCATAGTTGATTAACCTAAAGAAGAATAAAAAAATCAGTCATGCTGTAAGCATCTCCTTGGTTTTAAATAATTAGTTGCTATTAGCTAACTTGGTTGCCATACAAAGGTGATTCCTACGGAATGACGAATATAATAATAAATAAAAAAGCTATCGTCTATGGTCTAAAAACTATAAACTACTTTTTTACCAACTCCTGCATTCCATAATGTTCAATTGCTTTTTGTTTTAATGGGTTTGTGCTCCATACTTCCCATTCGGTTGTGTATGGATTATAACCACATTTTAAAGGCTTACTATAAATGTCTTCTGGGTTTTCTATGTAGGCCCTACAATCTGTGCAGATATACCTAAATTCACAATCTTTACATACATTTACTTGATCTTTGTTTATGTACCACATATCCTTAAAACCAGGTTTTTCTATGGCTTCTTGCAGGGTAGTATCTTTAATATTACCATAACTTTTTGCCATGCTTGGGCAGTTTTTTATTTCTCCATTTACATCTATACTTATTTTGCGGTTTAAGCATGTATTGTGCTTCTGAGCTTCTGTAAATAGTTTAATATTGGTATTGAAATAATTCCAATGAACTAAACCGCAATGACTGTTATTGCCAATTTTATCTTGAATAGTTGCAATCATTCCCATATTTGAGTTTTGATTTATCATTTCAAAATTAGGTGAAGAATGAAAAACAAAAGAACGAATTCGCAAGTGTTTTTTTATTAATTCTTCAACTTCTTTTATATCAATTGAACTATGAAAAGGCGTAACTATTTCTATACTTCTCATTCTAGCTTCAAGAGTATGAGTAAGCCAATTATCCCAAAACACTAAATCTTTAAACGAATAAGCCCTAATTTGTATATCTTGGCAATTTAACGATTCTAGTTGCTTTACAATATCTTCAAAATTAAGATTATTAGTTTCATTTATATCAAAAATAGCATTGGTTATATGTGCTGGCCATTCCCAAGTTAAATCTATTGGTGGAAATAATTCTATTTCATCTTCATCGCACCAAAAAACAAATTCATTCTCTTCTAAAAAACTTATGTATTCTTCAATTGTTTCTGTATTTCCAGTACCATAATTTTCAATTATACTTTCCTTTGTTCTTCCTTTATTTTCTGTTAGCATTTCAGCTAATGTATTGGGTATGAAATGGTATTTTCCCCTCGTTAAATCTGCTATTAAAGCGCGCTGATTACCTTTCACTACTATACAATCAGCAAATATCATCAGGTATTTATTGGTTTTCCATTGGTGCATTTTCTAAATTTATTATTTTTGATATAGGTTTGGTAAATGGAAATATCATTAACTTATTTGTATTGTAAAAATTGCAAATGATTTTCTTTTCCTCGTTTTTGCTAATTGGCTTTTCTGTCCAATAAATGGATGATAAAGTAAGATTTTCTTTAGTCATTTATACTTCTTTCTATTAAATAATCTGCAATATGTTTTTCAATGTGAAAATTACCAGGATTAGAAACTTGTCCAAATTGACCAAAAGGATTTACTTCTAAAAAAACATATTCATTTTTTTTAGTAATTACTATATCAATAGATCCTGTTTTCATTTTTTTAAATGTCATAAATTTGATGATTTTTTCCTTAATATTTAGGGGTAAATCAAAAGGAGGGGTTCTGTTAGGTTTTAGATTATTATAATGCCTGAAATCTGTTTCTGTTTGTGTGTCATTTTGAGAAAAAATTGCTGTTGCAAACATTCTTTCATTAAAATAAAATATTCGTAATTCATACTTTTTGTCAAGCTTCTTTTGAATAAGTGAATATTCAAATTTATCTGGGAACTCAGCTAAATCAGATTGATTTATAGTACTTGTAAATAAGGAATATTCTTTTCCATCATTATAAAACCAACCAGATTGAATTCCTTTAGTAATCAAATCCTCTTTTTCAATTAAATCTAACACTTCTTTTTTGTTTTTTAGAATATAAGTCGAAGGAATTATAAAACCACAATTTTTGGCATAAATTAAATTTGAAAGCTTATTTGTATAATTATCTTCTATTCTACCAACACCAGACTTATTGTAAAGGTAATCTTCTACAAATAAATTAATGGCTTTATATTCTGCCTGAATATAATTTCCAATGCCTTTATTGTTATTTTGTTCTAAATTTAAACTAACAACTGATTGCTTTAAATTTAAAACACCACGTCTATGCCAATATACAGAAACATCAGATAGATTAATCTTAAATTTCGAATTAAAGAGTTTTATATTTTCAACTCCACTTTCAATTTCAATTTGGCTAATTACAAATTTATCAGTGTCATTTATTCGTGTAAATTTTCTCTTATTATAACTTAACCAATCTAAGACTATATCTGTTATGTAATCTTTATTTTCTGAAATTATTAAAATCATTTTTGATAAATATATTCTTTTGGTAATTGAAAACCTTCAATTATTGACGCTTGATAAAGTGAAGGTAAAAAAATCTCAAATCTCCTTTTGTCAACATTTTTAATATCATATATAGGATAAAGTAAACTCTTTCTATCTTTATCTAAATGAGTCCCATATATCTGTTCAGAATACTCTTTATTGCCCCAGCAATTCGCTCTGTCAATTAAATAAGCATATTCTGTATTTTTAAATTTACCTATGAAGACAAATCCCTTAATTATAGGCTCTACTTTATTATAGAATTCAACATAGTTACAAATAGAATCTACTGTATATAGTTCTCTATTAAAAAAATTATGTAACAAAAGAAATTTTAGTAAACCAATTGCATAATTAGTATTATCATTTCTTAAAAATATACTATCTTTCAATATTAAAATTATAGATTTTCTTATTTCGCAATCAGAAGAATTAAAGATAAATTGTTTTAATTTAGCAATAGTGTCATAAGAAATATAGTCGTCAATACCCTTCATATTTAATACCCTTCTTGAAAATTGATCTTGAGTTAGTAAACCAACCATTCTGAAATCAAGTGCCAAATTTCGGGTTGCAACATGTAGCTTATATAAACTATCAAAATTAGTTTCAATATAACTTGCATAATTAGTTTGAAAAAATGGTTTCAATAATGTTTCATTTTCTTTATAACCAATGTATTCATTTTTATTAAGTCCATTTTTTATCATATATAAAAATAAATCTTTTATTGCTTCATTTTTTCCAAAAGAAGCTAAAATCCTTAAAATTTTCAAGCCATCTTCATTAAAAGAAATATGTATTTTCATTTTCTTACTTAAATCGGTTGCTTTAAAATAATATTCACGAGCCTTACTCTTATCTTTTACGATATAGTTTAAAGAATCTGCTTTATTTATTAGTTTATAGTATGTTTCAATATTATTTTGGCTTTTTGAACTAAAATAACATAATAATACAGCAGTTAAAATGATAAAATTCTTTTTCATGTTTTTTACTTTTAAGAGTTTTAAGAGAATGCTAGAAAAAAAATTACATGAAATTTATTTAAAAGCATCCTCTTAACTCTGAACTTTGATTTTACATACCTGGATCATATGGATTCATAGGATCTCCTTCTGGATGACCGTCTAGAACGAAACCATCTGCTGCAATAGTAGTGCAAATAGTATCTGCCGCTTCCTCAGTAAGTTGATCTCCATCAAAAGGACTTGTTGCCTGCTTCCAAGTGTCTTCTTCATTGTTAACACAAGTTTCAGCAGACCAACCACCCACAAAAGAAGCTAGGTTACTCATTACATTTGGCTTCAAACTTTCAAAAAGTTTTCCATCCATTTTTTCTAATTTTCTCATTTTGTTTTGTTCGGTTTGTAAATCAAAACCGTAAACTTTAATTGGTTAAATAAATAAAAATTTACAATATCAATCAAAACCTACTGCGCACATAAACTTTACTGACATTGGTAAAGCAATAATTATTTATTATTCGCATAAAAGCAAATTATAAAAGCTAATTATACATTATTTTATGTAATAATCGCTTATTTATCTTAACACCAATCAATTAATTTTGGACTTCATTGTTCAATTAAATGAAAATTCACGAAATTTTAAAAAATATACGCAAACAAAAAGGCATGAGTCAGGAACAAGTAGCCGAACATTTGGGTGTTGATACTACTAATTATGGTAGAATAGAAAGAGGGCAAAGCAGCATAACCATTGATAGATTGGAGGTTTTAGCAAAGTTATATAACGTACCAATTACAGAAATTTTAAACATCAATAATTTAACAAATGCCACTACCAAAATTCCTGAAAATAACACCAATACTACTGAATATTTTATAAATCACTTAAAAGAGGAAGTTGATTTTTTAAGAGGACTAATAAAAGCCAAAGACACTCAAATAGCTTATTTTATTGACACTAACAAAGAACAAAAAATAAAATAGGTAAAATATAAACTAATTTTTACTAAAAAGGTAAAAATTACATATTATTGCCACGTGTCATTTCCATTTTATCATCAGTTAGGTTTAAAAGATTGCGGTCCTGCTTGCCTTAAAATGGTAAGCACTTATTTTGGGCGCAATTACAGCATAGATTACCTACGCGAAAAAAGCCATATAATAAAAACTGGGGTAAGCATGCTTGGCATTAGCGAGGCTGCCGAAGCAATTGGTTTTAAAAATATTGGTGTAAAAATAGATATTAATAAACTAAAGGAAATTGGGCAAAGCCACCCCAGCATTTTACATTGGGACAAAAACCATTTTGTAGTATTATTCGATTATAAAAAACCACTATTTGGAAAACCTTACTTTGTAATTGCCGATCCTGCCAAAGAGTTAATGAAACTAAGTGAAGCAGAGGTTTTGGAACATTGGGGAGTGGAAGGAAGTGCGAAGTTCGAAGTGCCAAATGCGGAATTAAATGCCAATCAAAACATTTCGCAATCCTCAATAGGCAATGAGCAATTGGCAATAAGCAACGATGAAAATGTTGAATCAAAACGCCAGAAGCTAGAAGCCAGAAGCCAGCAGCTAAAACAAGGCTTCGCCTTAGTGCTAGAACCCACTCCTGAGTTTTTTAGTATGGAAAAGCAAGATGGAGAAACCAAGAAGTTGGGGTTAAATTATTTGTTTCACTACTTTAAACCTTACAAAAATTATTTCTTTCAATTGGCTATGGGAATGTTGTTGAGCAGCATTATTACTTTACTTAGCCCCATGCTTACCCAAGCCATGATAGATAAGGGAGTAAACATGCACAATACGCGCATGGTTTATTTGGTTTTGTTTGCACAATTGGCAGTTTTTACTGGCTCTATTTTAATTCAATATATCCAAACCAAAATATTATTACATGTTGGCACTAGGATAAATATTAGCATGGTTTCCGACTTTTTTTATAAACTGTTTAACCTTTCTATTCCTTTTTTTGATAGCCACGTTACAGGAGATTTAATGCAGCGCATTGGCGACCATAAACGCTTGGAAAGTATTTTAACAGTAAGTTCTTTAGGAACTATATTTTCTGTTTTAAACATGGTGGTACTCATGTTTATGTTGGGTAGTTATCAGCCAAGTATTTTACTCATATTTAGTATTGGTGCAGCTTTAGGCTTTATTTGGACTTACTTGTTTTTAGCTTGGCGCAAAAAAGTGGATTATAAAATGTTTCAAATATCGAGCAAGGAAAACAGCAAGGTAATTGAAATGTTAGAAAGCATTCAAGAAATAAAAATAAGCAATAGTGCCAAACAACACAGGTGGGAATGGGAGGAAATACAAGCTACACTTTATAAACAAAAAATAATCAACTTAAACATTGGACAAATGCAAGGTATTGGTTGCAGTATGATAAGCCAAGGAACAAACATAATGGTTAGTTTTATATCGGCTACTGCCGTAATTGATGGCAGTTTAAGTTTGGGTGGCATGTTTGCCATTAACATGATAATTGGACAATTAAATGGACCATTGCAACAATTATTTGGTTTTATTAACTCGGTGCAGCAAGCCAAAATAGGCATGGATAGAATTGGTGATGTTGTGTTACAAAAAGATGAAACTGATACGGGTTTGGCTTTGGTAAATGATATTCCAACCAATGAAAATATAATAATCAATGATTTGTCGTTTACTTATGGAAGCGATAGACTAGAACCTATTTTAAAGAATTTGAACATTACCATTCCAAACGGAAAAGTTACCGCCATTGTAGGCGCAAGCGGAAGCGGTAAAACTACTTTGCTTAAATTATTACTTAAATTTTATAGTCCACAAAAAGGGAATATTCATTTGGGAAACTTGCATTTTAATAGTTTACATCATGGTTATTGGCGAGAGTTATGTGGAGTAGTAATGCAAGAAGGAAAATTATTTAACGGAACAATTGCAAATAATATTGCAGCAGGGCAACCTAAAAAAATGGATGCCATTATGCAAGCAGGAAAAATTGCCAATATTGATGAGTTTATTAATACTTTACCAATGGGTTATTTAACCGAAATAGGCAATGATGGCACGCAGGTAAGCACAGGGCAAAGGCAAAGAATACTTTTAGCAAGGGCAGTTTATAAACAACCTTCGTACTTGTTTTTAGACGAAGCCACCAGTGCTTTAGATGCCAATAATGAGAAGAAGATAATGGAAAACTTAAATGAATTTTTTAAAGGTAGAACAGTGGTAGTAATTGCACATAGGTTAAGTACTGTGCAACATGCTGACCAAATAATAGTAATGGAAAATGGCGAAGCGGTGGAAACAGGAAACCACCAAACCCTTACCATGAAAAGAGGTAAATATTACGAATTGGTAAAAAATCAGTTGGAGTTAGGCAGCTAGCTGCTGGCTTCTGGCCTTTGGCAAAAGATGAATAGCCGTTTGCGGTTACTGAGCGAAGTCGAAGTATAGCCAACGGAAATAAAAGAAGATGCTAACAATACGAATTACCACAACAAACGTTATTGCGAACGTAGTGTGGCAATCCCAAAACAACAATGAGATTGCTTCGTGCCTCGCAATGACGAACAAAATAAGAAACTAAAAAGGCTAGCTGCCAAAAGCTAGAAGCCAGCAGCTAGAAGCCAGCAGCTAAAGTAAAAAAATGGACGAAGAAAACTATAAAAACTCAGATTCAATTGCTTACTTGCTTCAAGCCAAGTTGGGTTTTTTGTTGCGTTATGGTATGACTTTTATGTTGGTATTAGGGGTCATGGTTTTAGCATTGTTATACTTTGTAAAAGTGCCAGATACCTTAGAAGGAAAGTTTGTATTAACTAGCAATAATCCTCCAAAACCAATGGTTTCGAAAATAAATGGTAGGGTAACAACAAAAATTATTGAAGATAAAAGCCAAGTAAAAAAAGGACAGCTATTGGTAATAATGGAAAATCTTGCTAACATAATCGAGATAGAAAAATTAACCAATGATCTACAAAAAATTCAATTTTTAATTGATAGCAATATTTTAGATAGTATTAGTAGAATTGATGTGTATTCATTGAACCAATTAGGGGAATTACAAAACACTTATGAGTCATTTAAAAAAGCTAATAATGAACTTTATTTAGCGGTATCTGACAGACAATACACCCAACAAAAAGCCATTATTACCAAGCGTTTGACTTCCTTGCAAAAAATGCATAAAAACATTTTGGCACAAAAAAACTTGAACTATAAAGAGTATAAAATAGCTTATGAAAACTTTGAAATGGATTCGGTTTTGGTGATTAATAAACACATTACTGCAAATGAATATAGAGCATCTGAATCAGGTTTTATAAGAGCTGAACAAGCATTGAATAATGCCGAAAATTCATTGATAAATAACGAAAGCAGTCAGAACGATATAAACGAACAAATGCTTGGATTAGAAAGAAATTTTGAATCTCAAAAAAATATTTTTCTTCAAAATTATTATGGACTAATAGCAGCTCTAAACGATTGGAAAAGTAAGTTTTTTATAACTGCTCCTTTTACAGGACAAGTTAGCTTTAGCCGCAATATATTTGAAGGTTTGCAAGTACAAGCAGGTGAACCATTATTATTTATTTCTCCAGCAAATAGTATTTTAGTAAGTGAAATAATGGTACCTCAAATTAACTTTGGAAAACTAAAAAAAGACCAACGTTGTATCATTAAATTTGATAGTTATAATTTTGAAGAATATGGTGTTTTGGAAGCTTATGTATTTAATATTTCAGATATTCCAACCGAAGTAAAAACACAATCGGGAGCTGAAAATGTTTATATGGTTCAAGTAGCATTCAAAAATAAACTAGAAACAAGCTATCATAAAAAAATTGAACCTAGATATGGTTTAACAGGAACTGCAAGTATTATTTTAGAAGATAAAAGTCTGTTGGAAAAATTATTTTTAGATAAGTTTAAAGCATTGTTTATTTACCAATAAATATAATAAAAAAACCTGCTTGACTAATCAAACAGGTTTTAAAAAAGTTTTTTTAAGCAACTTTATTTAGCATCATTTTTTTTAGTTCTAACATACGATTTTCTTTGGCTTGGTCTTTTACCTCCTAAGGTTTCATATTCGGCACTTTCTTCACCAAACTTCATTTTTACACCATTCTTAAAACGCTTTTGTAAGTTTTTAAGTTCCTTGTTTCTATCATTCAAATGAATTCTTTTGTTAGATAGTTCAACCAACAAATTGTTGTAAACATCTTCTTCGGCAGCCACTGTATTAATCAAAGTTTCAAAACCACTTAAACTTAAACTGTCGTCTAATTTTAAAGTTGAGCTCATTGTACCCAAAGCAGAAAAAAGCGTTCTTGAATTTTCAATCACTTTCGATTTTCTCGATTTCATAATATACCACCTCCTTTCATATTAATATGTATAACGAAATGAAACAAAAATTATTGTAATTTGTATTTAAAAAAAATTTGAGGAAAATAAAATTTGAAGAAAAATTTGAAAACAAATTCAATAGCTGTGAATATTGGCAATTTTATTTCAATTTAGTTTATTTTAGAAAAAAGCATTTCGACAAGCTAATGCCCGCGGTCGTTGAGTGAAGTTGAAACGAAAATCAAAAAAGTATAAAAATGCTAAAGTTGACGAAATTGACAATTTTATTGATTAAGTAATTTGATTACTCAATCAAATTGAACAACAATAAAACTAATATTTTTATCTAGTAAACTTAATTATGCTGTTCGGTAATTAAATTACTCTCCTAATGAATGTGATTACTGGGTTTTACAATTAAGTTTTGTAGGTAAGTAAATAAATTCAGCGTGTAGTGAATTAAATTTGATAACTACAAAACCTAATTCATTTGATGGTTTCTGGAATTTATTTGAAAGTAGAAAATGAATGAAATCAATATATATCAAACAGATAGAAAATTTATTTTTTAGTTTTAGGTGTATTTACAATTATGATTATTCTAGGTATTTTTCGTCTGAAACTGGAAATTCAATTTTTATAAACTCAACAGTTTTATACTTTTTTACCAAAACAATTCCATAGTCACTTTTCAAAATATAATTTGCCTTGTTAAAATCGCTATTTGGAATCTCAATATTAAGGTGGATAGACTTCCAATATTGTTTACAACGTTCAATTTATAAGTAGTTGAAAGTGATTTGGCCAAATCATCTAAATTTACATTTTTTAACTTTAAAACATTTTCACCATTAGTTATGCTGTTCAAATGAGTTGAAAATTTTTGGTTGTTTTTGTTAAACAAAATCGAATCAAATAGATTCATTTCATACACATCTTGAAACTTAAAAGAACTTGTTATTTTAAAATGATAGGTCTCAGCTAAAAGAGCTAACACTTTTGCCTGATTATTTAAAGTTGAATCTCCTAATTGTTCAAATTTGATGTTTATTTTTTTGTTAAATGAATCTTTATTATTTGTTTCAATTAAGTCTATATTTTTATCTAACAATTCAGCTATAGCGGCATTTAAAGAGTAGTTTTCAAAACTTATTGATTTATTTCCAATGGTTGAAACTGCATCATCTTTAGAGTTTTTTTTACAGTCTTCAATTGTTATTTTATAATCTGTTGTTATATCATTTCTTCGTATTGTTGGTTGGTTAAAAACAAAAATCACAGAAATGAAAAGTATGGCATTGTAAGTGGCATGAAACAAAAAACCTAGTAAGAAATTATACCTTACTCTAATATAACCTAAAACCAAACCTGCAATAAACTGTGGCATTACTAATAATGGTGAGAACAATAAAACATTTGGAGTAATTTTAAAATTAAATAAGTGAATATATGCAAATAAAATTGCTAAAACATAAAAGAATAATAAGTAATGTTTCTTCCATTTTTTAGTTAAAAACAATCTAACAATTACTTTTTTCCTTTTGCCCCAAATACCAGAGAGAAATAAAATAAACCTATACAACAAATTGTTTTTAAACCTTAATGGTAGCCTAAAAACCAATTCTTCTATAAACGGCATAATTATTACACCAACTAATAAAAATATAGCAATTGGCAAATTTTCCATAAGTCCTGTAATTGCATGTTCATTAGTTGAATAAAATCCAAATTTTTCTAAAATGTAAATAATAGAAGTAGGAATACTTACTACTAAGTAACAAAAAAACAATAAGACTATAAAACTAATAGCAACTTGTGTTTTAGTTTTATTTTCAATTTTTTCATCTTTAGGATTTTTCAAGAATTGAACAAAATCAAAAAGAGTTTCTTTTATGTTATTCATCATACTTGCAATAATAAAATAAAAATTTTCTTGCACAATAAATTATTTATCGTAATATTGCAATATAAAAATAAAGAATGGGAGCAAGTAAAACAGATCATTTTACCGAAAAACAAAATCAATTAGCAGCCATTGCAAAAGCCTTAGGTCATCCAGCTCGTGTAGCTATTATTGAATATTTGCTTTCGGTAGATTCATGCATTTGTGGTGATATAGTAAATGTATTGCCATTGGCACAACCTACAGTTTCGCAGCATTTGAAGGAGCTAAAAAATGCAGAAATTATAAAAGGAAACATTGAAGGAAATGCCATTTGTTATTGTATTAATGAAGAAACATTGAGCATTTTACAAGCATTTTTTGCCCATATCAATACTCACTTACAAATAAAAAAATCAAATTGTTGCTAAAAAACTAAAAATAAAATTATGAAATTATCAGAAGTAAAAGACACATTATTAACTGTAGAAACGGTTAATTTTATATTGCCAAATGGCAATAAAGTACCAGCACATTTTCATGTAACCGAAGTAGGTGTAATCACCAAAAACTTTATTGATTGTGGTGGTGTGGTTAGAAATGAAAAGGTAGTCAATTTTCAATTATGGGAAGCCAATGATTTTGACCACAGATTAGCACCACAAAAACTATTGAACATTATTCACCTTTCGGAAAAAGTGTTAGGAATAGAAGACCATGAAGTGGAAGTAGAATATCAAACGGAAACCATTGGTAAATTTGACTTGAACTTTAATGGAAAAGATTTTGTATTGGTAAACAAACAAACCGATTGTTTGGCTAAGGATAATTGTGGTATTCCTACTGAAAAACTAAAAGTAAAATTAATGGAATTAGTTCCTGAACAAAACTGTTGCACACCAGGCGGTGGTTGTTATTAAATAATAAATCTAACGTCATTGCGAGGGATAATTTTTTTCAAAAAATCAATATAAATGATGTTGGGGTCATTCTGTAAGAATCTTCCTTGACCAGAACAATCTTTGATTTTTACAAAGTTCATTGTTTAATTCAATGGTATTTGTAAGCGAGGAAGATTCCTTCGGAATGACTTGCTATTTATTTTTTATCTTATTATTAGTGTCTTAACTGAAAAAAGTCATTGCGAGTAACGAAGCAATCTTATAGTGAGATTGCTTCACTTCGTTCGAAAAGACGAATTATAAAAACCAAAACATTTCATAAACAATGAATAAAAACACATCAATTGCACAACAAAAACGCTTAAGTTTCTTGGATCAATATTTAACACTTTGGATATTTTTAGCCATGGGAATTGGTGTATCCATTGGTTATTTTATTCCATCATCGGCTAATTTTATTAACTCATTTTCGAACGGAACCACCAATATACCTTTGGCAATTGGATTAATTTTGATGATGTATCCTCCGCTTACTAAAGTAAAATTCGAAAAAATTCCAACATTGTTCAACAATAAAAAAATATTGTTCGTATCGTTTTTCATCACTTGGATTGTTGGTCCTTTTTTGATGTTTTTTTTAGCAACAACCTTCTTAAAAGATTATCCTGATTATATGACAGGTCTAATCATTATTGGACTTGCGCCTTGTATAGCTATGGTTATTGTTTGGAATGAATTAGCTGGTGGAAACCGAGAATATGTAGCTGGACTAGTTGGAATCAACAGCATTTTACAAGTGCTTTTCTTCAGTGTTTATGCCTATTTTTATTTAGAAATTATGCTTCCATTTTTTGGAATACAAGCATTAAGCATTGACATTACCATTAGCGAAATTGCCAAAACTGTTGGTGTTTATTTAGGAATTCCTTTTGCCTTAGCTATAATCAGCAAATTGATTTTAACAAAAACAAAAGGGGAAGAATGGTTCAATAGAAAGTTTATTCCCAAAATTTCTCCCATTACTTTAATTGCTTTACTATTTACCATTGTAATTATGTTTAGTTTAAAAGGACAAATGATTGTAGATATACCTTTTGATGTGATCAGGATTGCGATTCCATTGGTCATTTTCTTTGCCATTATGTTTACACTCACCTTTTTTGCTGGTAAGTTTTTTGGTGCAGATTATGCACAAAATGCTGCTATTTCTTTTACTGCCTCTGGCAATAATTTTGAACTAGCCATTGCAGTAGCCATTGGTGTTTTTGGAATAAACAGCGGACAAGCATTTGCGGGTGTAATTGGTCCGTTAGTTGAAGTTCCTGCATTGATTTTATTGGTAAAATTTGCTTATTATTTAAAAACAAAACTTTATAAGAATGAAACTATATAACAACCTAAACAATTCAGTGAATGAATTAATAAAAGAATTTGATTTAATTACTGAAACAAGAAAAAAAGAACTTGAAAATTTAGCTT